>Ga0181350_1000014_pt1 | contig 55584 bp, 71 predicted proteins | sample Su13VDMM110DCMD_FD_130105 | JGI IMG/M metagenome (GOLD analysis project Ga0181350, IMG submission 130105) | Freshwater viral communities from Lake Michigan, USA - Su13.VD.MM110.DCM.D | ecosystem: Environmental > Aquatic > Freshwater > Lake | place: USA: Michigan | collected 2013-07-16
TCTTGCAATGCGGAAAATACTTTAAACGTCTTAGTTTCTGGATTAATCAATTTCATAATATTACCTTTCTATATATTAACATGGCTGTAAATCTACAGCGTTTTAGTAGTATATGCTAGTTTGCGGTCAAGGTCAAGGCATTTAGGATCAGCATTTAGCCATAAATAATAAAAAAGGCTGAATCCACCCATGACACAGTATGTAATCAACATTGGCGCAGTACCAAATGATGGCACAGGCGACCCACTACGCACCGCTTTTAACGAAGTAAATCTAAATTTTGACCAAGTTTGGGCTACAGGACTGGTTGGTAGTAATATTGCCGTTGCTAATAATACTATACGAACCACGAATACCAACGGTAACTTGGTTTTGGCTCCAAACGGTGTCGGAGTAGTTCAAAGCAATGTTAGCATTGTACCGAATATGTCAAATATTCGCAATTTAGGATCCAACACACAACGCTGGAGTTCATTGTATGTACAGTATGCCAATATTTCAGGCAATTTAGATCTTACTGGAACACTCGGTGTAGGAGATTTAACAGTAACTGGTAACTTGACTGTGACCGGTAACACTATTCAAATTGGTAATCTGGTTACAGATGCCAAAACAATTCAATTGGCCAATACAGCCGCTAGTGCCAATGCAGCTAATGGATCTGGTATTACAGTAGGTGCCAATGACAACATCGCCACTATGCTTTACAGCGGTGCATCAAACAGCTGGGTCATGAACATCGGCATTGACACACCCAACATCGTGGTCAACAATATTTCATCGGACGACTCAACCTTTGTGACCATACAAGAAGGCTTGGACGTGCAGGGCGATATCACCGCAGAAACTATATCAGTCACTGGTAATGTGACCGGAAACTATATTCTAGGCAACGCGGCCTTTATGACCGGTTTGCCAGCAACCTATGCCAATGCCAATGCTGTAGCCTATGGTGAATCAGGCTGGGCTGGCAATATCATTCCAAGTGGTAATGCTGTTTACAGTTTGGGCAATGCCACAAATCAATGGAATGATTTGTATGTGAGCAATTCCACCATCTTCATGAACAATGTGCCTATTAGTTTAAGTGCAGGCAATGTGCTCACAGTTAACGGCAATGCTGTGCTACAAAACAATTCTAATAGCTCAATTTCAACCACTGGCAACATTACCGCTGGTTACTTTATTGGTGACGGTAGTCAACTTTCCAACGTGGCTTCTACTGGCGACATTACCTTTGTCAACACCACCATGTCAGCACCAAACGGTGATGATATTGTTGTGCAAGCACTTGATGATGATGGCGTTGTAAACTCATCCTTGTTGTTGGAGCCCAACAACACACTCACACGTTTGGAACAATGGAGCAATCAAGACAGTAATTCCTGGACCACAGCCGATTGGTCAACAGGTGTTTACACAATTGAAGGCGGCCTGGGCGCAGTTCGATTCACCGGTGCCTCTACAATTATTGACTTTGTCAACTCATTAAATGGAACTGGTCATATTTTCTTTAGTGTCAATGGCGGACCACAGTTGGTCTGGGACGGCACCGGCAGTGGCGGCGGCAACATTGTGTTTTACACACCCACCGTGCCAGCAACGAATCCTACTACAGTGACTAGTTTTGAATATTATTACAGTTACAAGTCGGGCATTGAAATAGATTATGATTCCAACGAAGTCAACCTCTATGCCAACGATGCTGATATCAATTTGGAAACCACAGGTCAACGAGATATCAGTTTAAACTCCTCTGGTGACTTGAACTTGACAGGCAATGGCTCGGTTACCTTGCGTAATTTTGACACTGATAACGGCGTACAAATACAAACCGACATAAACAATACCAATCAAACTTGGGAATTTAATGTAGATGGAAGTTTATCATTTCCTGGCGGTGCCAACATTGTAAATGGTGCGTTTAATGGCGGTAGTGCCAGTGCCACAGTGAGTCTCAATGCTTTCAGTCCCGACGGAAACACAGTAAGCATACAAGCACAAGGAAATACCAGTTCGGCTGTGATTGAAGTGTTGGCCAATGCTGGTCCAACTACCTATGCTTGGTCATTTGACAGCACTGGCAATCTAAATACTCCCCAGGGCGGTTACATTGGTGCAGCCGGAGTCAAAGGCGATGGCACTATGCTCACAGGTGGCAAAGGTAACATTGCTAGTTTGACCAGTTTCTACGCTAATGCCAATGCGTTGAACTACTCTAGTTGCGTTACCGTTAATGCTGATGGTACACTAAACATTACTACTTACGGAGATGGCACAGGACAACTTGGACAATGGATTTTTAGCAGTGCTAATTTAGCCCTGCCCAGTGGTGGCATTGTTTATGAAACCAGCATTCCAGGTGGTGCATTAACTGGCAATACCATTGCTCTAAAACCATCAGGTGGCACGAATAACGATCAACAGTTACTTGTTTATCCAACTGCTCTTGGTGCCGATGCCAATCATTTGCACTTGACCACAGGTAATTTATACAATACTGAACTATTCCTAGGCAACGACGACTTGTATGTCAAGTTGGCCAACACAGGTAACATTGTTATCAACAGCAACAATGGTGTGGGCAACTCAGCTCAGTGGACTTTTGGCACAGCAGGTACAATACTTAACAGTGGAAATTTAACTCTACAAACTCCAAATGGTGTGCCGGGTGCTGTTACTGCTATCACAGGCAGTAGTGGTAGTTGGGAAAGTAATCCTCGTAATAATTTGGCCACAGCAGGCGGCACTGGTACTGGACTGACTGTAAATGTTACAGAAGACGGTGGGTATGCTAGTGCCATTGCCATAGCCACAGCTGGTACTGGATATACTAACGGTGATTCTATAAGTGTAGTGAGTGGTAGCTCCGATGCCTCATTCACTATCAGCGTTTTAGCAAACGGTTGGACATTTAATACTGCTGGTAATTTAACGGCTCCTGGCAACATCAGTGCTGTTGGCAACATCACAGGCAATTACATTTTAGGCAATGGATCACAACTAACTGGATTGCCAGCAACATACGGCAATTCAAATGTGGCCACATTCCTGGCCGCTTATGGTAGCAATACAATCAGTACCACTGGTAACATCACTGGCAACTATTTCATTGGTAATGGTAGTCAGTTGACTGGTATCTCGGGTAACATAGCCAACATTACAGCCAATGTGATCTCTTTCAACACCGCAGCTGGTATCAATGTGGCGGCCGGGCAAATGGCCTGGAATAGTTCCGATGGTACCTTGGACATTGGCCTGAGCTATGCCGACGTGGTGTTACAGGTAGGACAAGAAACACACTATGTGGTTCGCAACGACACCGGCAACATTATCGAAAACGGTACTGCTGTATACTGTTCAGGAGTCACTGCTGGATCCGGCCGTATTGAAGCCAGTCCTATGATGGGCAACATTGATCCTGTACAGTTTCTAGGCTTGGCCACACAAGATATTTCAAACGGTGTCAACGGTGTGGTCACATACTTTGGTTATGTGCGTGGATTAGACACCAGAGGCACTGCCAACACAGCCATATCAGTGGGCGACGAAACCTGGGCTGTGGGTGACAAACTGTATGTGCATCCTACTGCGGCTGGCAAACTGACCAAATTTGAACCTGAAGCACCCAATGTGAAGATCTGCGTGGCCGCTATCATGACCCGCAATCAAACCTCTGGTGTGGTGTTTGTGCGACCTACTAGCAATCTTGACATGACAGATCTCAGCGATGTGCAAATCACATCTCCGGCTTCCGATCAAATTTTACTGTACGACAACAATCGTTGGGAAAATGTCAACTTTGGAATTGACATAGACACCACACCCACCTTGGGTGGCAACTTGGCTGGTGCTGGATTCAACGTCAGCAACGTGGGTAACATCAGTGCAACGGGCAACATCACAGCACAAAACTTTACAGGTAACATCAACATCACTGGCAATGTTCAAGGCACCAGTTCCAATGTGACCCTGGTTGCTGGTTCCTATTCGTGGACCTTTGACAACACTGGCAACACGCAAGGTGATCTAAGCCTAACTGGTGGCAACATTACTATCAACAATGCTCCCGGTGGCAACGAAGGTGCTGAAATCAAATGGGCTCTTCCTAGTGCAGCCAACACAGTATTAAACACCAGCCTAGTTCAAGATGTGTTCCAAAACGGCATGCGATTCTTCGAAGCCGGTGGCAACAATCGTGGCTTGTACATGGACCTGGGCAATGTGCCCAATGGCAGTACCACAGCAGTGGGCTACAGAGATATTCCACAAGTTAGCTTTGCTGGTAACACCACCATTGCCACCACAGATGCTGGTAGACATTATTATTCAACACAAAGCACCAGTTATACATTGACCATTGCCAACAACGCCAGTCAAGGTTTCCAAGTTGGAGCGGCTATCTCTATTGTCAACCAAGGCACAGGCAATATCACTGTAGCCCAAGGATCCGGCGTTACGCTTTACCTGGCTGGCAATGCCACCGCAGGCAATAGAACAATCAGCACATTTGGTATGGCAACTATTATAAAAGTTGCAACAGATACTTGGTTTATCAGCGGTGCAGGAGTAGCGTAATGAGCGGTATCATGCAGGCAGTGCTGGCTAGTTACACAGTCAGTGCCTCAGGACCAACACCAGGTAGCATGTACTTTCCAACTACCAGCAGTCGTGTTACACTGGCACCAGGTATTGTGGTGGGTGGCACTTATCAAAGCCCATTCACAGTAGAGGGATGGTTTTATAGTGGAGATACTCCGGGCACAGACTCAGGACCGGTAATATTAAGTACAGATACCGCCTCGTCTACACCGGCTTATGCCAAAGCACTCACTATCAATGTGACATCGACCACACAAATTGTAGTAGACTCTAACGGTGCTACTGCTACCACATTCAACCTGGCACAAACATTGATCGCTAATGCCTGGTACTATGTAGCCGTTAGCAGAGATGCCGGCGGATTCCTACAGGTATGGTTGGGCAAACAAGGCGATGCATCAGCAGCCGCCAGTACTTCGGGCAGATTTAATTGTAACGCTGATACTTCGGGATGGGCCTTGACCGGTCTAAGCAACTGTATCGGTGCGTTTGTGCCAGCTGGTAGATACAGTGCTAACGATTATATCAGTGGTGTTCGTGTGACCAATACAAACTTGTACACCACTACCGATGCCACTATTCCTATGCCTACCGAAACATTTGGCTATGTCAACGGTATATTATTCTTGCAATCACCAGACGATCTCTCGGACTTAACTGGATATCAAACACTGACCAGTGTGGGCAGTGCGGCTTATTCAGCCACTGGTCCATCAATCGACATACAGACATATACCGGATTCACAACCACCGGGCTGCAACTTTATTACAATCCTGACGATAGATCCAGTTATCCTGGTTCTGGAACTACTATAAACAATTTAGAAGCCACTGCATTGCCCGGTACCATGAGCAATATCACATTTACTGATCCGTACTTTGACTATAATGGAACAAGCTCTACAGTGAGTGTGGCCGATAATGCTGTGTTAGAACCTGGCAGTGGCGACTTCTCACTTGAAGCCTGGGTATATTATTCAACTATTGCTGGTAGCACCAGAACATTTGTGTCAAAAACCAACAACGGTGGCTTGGCCTCTAGCTGGAGTTACGGGTTACGAACAAGTACTACTGGTACAACATACTTTGAAGTAGGCAACGGAACTACCTCAGTGACTACACCAACCTATACTGTGACCACCGGAACTTGGTACCAGATAGTGGGTGTGTGGACCAATGTGTCCTCAAACAGTATTGAACTTTATGTCAACGGTGCAAGCCAAGGCAGTAATGCACATGCATTTGCCAGCGTAAACAATAGTACCAATCCTTTGTATCTAGGCAGTTACAACGGTGGTGAATATAGCCAATGGTTTAACGGAAGAATGGGCATCACTAGATATTACAATACCGCATTAACTGCATCTCAAGTGCTACAGAACTACAACGCAAACAAGGCGGTATACGGATTATGATTATACAAGGCGTAACACTCAACGGTGTCAGAGTATTAGACGGTGGCGTCATGCCCACCAACTTGATATTGTATCTCGATGCTAATAATAGTTCAAGTTACTCAGGCTCAGGAACTACCTTAAATGACTTGTCGGGTAATGGTTACACTCATACCCTGAGTAACAGTAATCTTTATACCACGCTCAGTGGGGTGAAATGTTTCAACTGTAGTTTCGCTGGTCAGATTATTACCGCTGTTTCAACTTCAATAGCAATACCCACCAACTTTACCTACATTTCATGGGCCAGAGTGAGAGCAAGTACCACAGGTTTTAGAACTTTACTTAGGTCTTATAACACCGGTGGGCACGCTATAATCATCAACACAGGAACCAATCTATTGGGCATGTGGGACAATGCTACTGCAACGGGGTTTGTCAGTAGTGGTTATAATATGAGTGCCTGGGGCGATGTCTGGGCACAATTTGCCACTGTAGGCGACGCTTCAGGACAAACATTTTATATCAATGGACAACAGGTTGGATCAAGTGTGGCAAAGTCAGTGGCAGGCGAATATCACTATGCCTGGGGAAACATTCAGTCAGCCAACGACCAACCCTGGGGTTATGTGGCCAACTTGGAATTGTACAATATCAAACTCACACCGGAACAGCTACAGCAGAACTACTATGGATTAAAGGGCGTGTTCGGTCTTTAATTTCATAATATGTTTACAATCGCCCTTTTGCCATTTGCTGGCTGGGCAAGTACACGACCATGTACCTGCATCATCAGTTACAGTATAGATAGCACCTTTTGATCCGGGTACTTTATATTCTTTACCTGTGGTTTCAACAGCCACTTCTTCCGCAACTTTGTATCCCCAGGTGTTAGGCACTTCCTTAAACTTACGACCCGACGCTTTGAACTTGTATGGTGTACGTACAGTTTCTACTACTCCTGCTTTATTGATATAAGCATACATCTTGTCCTTTGAATCTGACAAGAAGTAAACATGGTTCTTCATTGTAAAGTCCACGTCCCATTCAGTTAGTTCTTGAAATGCTTTCATACTTCTACCATTTCCCAAGCTAAAATACGGCGTTCTATTTCCATGTCAATGATACGAGCAATAGCAGCTTCTTCTTTAGTAAGACTATCACGATGGATAGTAAATGTTTCCATTAGTACTTCAAGTTCTCGAGTAGGCATACTACGAACCTTTGCACGATACTGATCTACGGTAAGATATTTTGCCATTTTACTTCTCCTTATTCTGACAAGTTAATAACACGACCTGGGTATTCCATGAAACTAACTCTCCATGGAACAAACACAATGTCACCCACACGATGTTTCTCTACTTCTTTGTAGGCAAGTTCGTTGAATTCACGACCGTCGAATACATCACGTGTCACACGAATCTTGTAGGCTTGATAACCTTGTTCGGTATTGCCACGCTCTAACACTTCACCTTCTACAAAACAGTCTGTACGACCTACCATTGGCTTGAAGTCATATGCACGGATAATGTTGCCTTCTTTAACTGATAATGTTGTCATCTTCTGCTCCTTTATTTTCACTATACATATATTATAGCAAATCGGGTATTTTCGGTCAACCGTTTGGTAAAGCCACAAAAAAGCCCGTTTTACCGGGCCGTAAGACGTTGTTTTTAGGCAACATTATTTCCGGAATAGACTCTTGACATGATCTCTGACTTGGGCATATAACCTACGCATTCTTTCGGTGCGTTGGTATGGATCGTGTTGAGCCTTTTCTTTACGGTTACGGCGAAACTTTTCTTTATCTGCTTCATGTTGCTCATACGGTGTTGTCATGCTATTTCCTTTTTGAGTTAAAAACTACTTCGACCATTATCCCGGACTTAGGGCTTACGGTGTTGCCACCTGCCCTGGTCTACTGCCGGGTTGGAGTATCAAATGAATGATTCTTTACACTAAGTCTTTGTTCTTTGCGTTAAATTCTTCGCGAATCTTTTCAGCTTGCTTGGGTGTCATTGCAATTTCTGGGTACACTTTACCAAATACACCACGACTTACCTTGACCGTTGCACCAGTGAGTTCTACCATTGCACGACTAGGTACAGTAATCTTAACCACACGAGCCGAACGTTTGAACGGATTTTGATCTTTGGCATGTTGAACAAAAAAGTCCACGCAGGCCTGATCCTTGCCCATGTAATCCATGGCCAACAATTCCTTAGCGGCCTGTGACTTAGTTTCAACAGGTTTGATAGAGACCATGTAAACTGCTTCACCAAATGACTCTAATTGAAAAACACGTTTTTGATCAGTGGCAGTACGAAATTTCCAAGTACCATCTTTAAGAATACTGTAACCTGCATATTGAATTTGTTTCATTCTTGCTCCTTTATGTTCACTATAATAATAGTATAACAAATGGCAAATTTCTGGTCAACCTGATAAAAAGTGTTGTTTTTTAGCTACAATCTTTACAGCCCTTAAATACTGTATGGAATGTAAGTTTATACAGCACGGAATCGCCCTGAGTTACGACCAGATTGTCAAACCATGTTGTATGTGGCAAAGCTCAACAGATTGGACAGCATCTAATCAGTTAGCAACTACTAACTTAGTGACTTGGCATAACAGTCCGCAAGTGCTCCAACAGAAACAATTATTAGACACTGATCAATGGCCTCAGGCATGTGTTCGGTGTGAACACATCGAACGCGATGGTCGTGACGATAGCATGCGAGGAAATGGTAACCACAGTTATGCCAACTACCAGAATGACGATATTACCTTAGAAATTCGTCCTGGTAATACCTGTAACTTTGCTTGTCAAACCTGCTGGCCTGAGGCATCTAGCCGTGTGGCGCAATATTATAATCAAGCCGGCTTGATTGATATTAAAAATTTAAACAGTCAGCGCATGGATGATTTTGAATTCTTGTTGCCCATTGCCAATAGAATTCAAAATGTCGTGTTGCTGGGTGGTGAACCTTTTTATGACAAAGCCTGTTTGAAGTTCTTGTCTTGGGCACAGGCAAATCTTCATGCTGATCTCATGATGTTTACCAACGGTAGTGTGGTTAATCTAGATTTTTTAAAGTCTTATCCAGGCAAAATTACTTTAATCTTCAGCATAGATGCTGTAGGTCAGGCAGCTGAATATGTACGCTATGGTATTGTTTGGGAAGAATTCTTAGCAAACTATCTATCGGTAAGAGTGTTGCCCAACGTAGAAGTTAGAGTCAATGTGACATTAAGTGTGTATAACTACAGCCTAGCTGAAGATGTTATGGCTATGTTGTGTGAGTCGTGGCCCGATGTGGTTACATTTGGTGTTCCATTTCAACCCTATTTTAAAGAAGCTGCTGTGCCATTAAAATTAAGACCAAGCGTGATTGAAAGTCTAACTCGTGCGGTGCAACGTGTTATGAATACCAAGATTGAAACAGGTCAGCAAATGAATGCTGCAAATGCTCTTAAATCTATCATTAACAACTTGTCAGACACTGAGTTTGATACAGACTTGCATAGTCAGTTGATTGAATTTATTAACACCATGGATAGAGTCAAAGGAACCAATGCCGGCGAATACAGCAAGTTTTTATCCTTATTGCTTGAGCAAAAAGTCAGTTAAATTACTCAAAGGATTACCGGAATTTTTTTGATTGCTAATCAATCGTGTCAATCCTGGCCCGTTACGTTCAATCAGTTTTTTTGAAATATCACTATTCATAATTTGTGTCAACTGTACGTCCAAGGGCAAGCGGAGTAAGATTTTAAAAATCTCTAGGTCACGTAATGGTGTCCAGGTCAAGGTGTTGCCAAGATGCCAGTGTTGCCAATCGTTGGCAATAATATTGCACATGTTCCAGAACAATGTACGGCGATCCCAAGCAGGATCAATTGTTTGATTTTGAAACACTTGTAAGTTTTTATCACGTCTGAAGTATTGTTCATGCAGGCAACCCGCCCAAGCAGTGTTTAATAAATCAACCATGAGAACATTGTTGAATTTTAACAGCATGTCCACAGTGTTAGGACTGCGTAGCATATACTCGTCGCCTGGAGCACCCGACGTTAAGACACAAGAATCATTCCAATGGTGTATTTGTCCATAACCCCAAAAGCGTTGTTGGATCGTGCCAGAATTCATTAGCCAAAAACGATCGTAGTCAACGTGTTGACACTTGACCATCTGATACTTGTCTGTGAATCGTTGTAGATAACTGTAAACTAGTAAACTATCTACGCCGCCGCTGAGAAACACCTTGATAGGCAAGTTATTATGCTGTAGGAAATCTTCTACACGTTTGGCCAAGATGCTGTCAATTTGTTCCAGTGCTTGATCCAGAGTAATAGGGCCAAGATCAATATCACCAACAAGATTGAACTTTTCTTCTGTAACACGCAAATTTTGATCAACGGTAATTACACCATCTGACCATACTGTTCGAGCTTGCGGTGTTAGATTGGTAATTTCCTTGTTGTCTGTTATGTACATAGGAAAACTACGATATCGATCTGTTTTAATCTGTATGGTATTTGTTGCTGGATCAAACACAATCGCGCAAAAGTTGCCACGCAACTTGGGTTCTTGTTGTTTGATAATTAACGGTAACATGGTTTCCATTGTTCCGGTGTCGGCATATCCTTTGTGTAGTACGGTATGATCGCCCACAAGGGTTAACTGCCAACCTTCATCAGTGTAAACATCAAATGAACCTAACCGATAACTTTGACTAAAATTATCTTTTATGTTGCGTGTTATTGAAAAAAACATTATACCCGATTAGTAATGACACGATCTGCTAGTCCGTAGGCCACAGCTTCTTCTGCACTCATAAAATTATCACGTTCCATATCGTTGGTTAACTGTTCAAAGGTTTTGCCCGCGGTATTATGCTTGACGTAAATCTCTGTTAAGTATTTCTTCATCTTTAAAATTTCTTGTGCTTGAATTTGAATATCTGTTGCTTGCCCACGGGCACCGCCACTGGGTTGATGAATCATGTGACGTGCATTAGGTAGGATCAAACGCTTGCCAGGTGCACCTGCTTGTGCCAAACAACTACCCATGCTACATGCTTGTCCCATTACAACTGTGCTTACCTCGGGTTTGATAAAATTCATTGTGTCGTAAATTGCCATACCAGCTGTAACTACACCGCCTGGACTGTTGATATAAAACAGGATATCTTTTTCTGGATCTTCTGACTCTAAAAAAAGCATCTGAGCCACAATTAAACTGGCTGTGTGCTCGTTTACATCTGTGTCTAGCATAACAATGCGGTCACGCAAGAGTCTACTGTATATATCGTAACTGCGTTCGCCTTTTGACGTTTGTTCTACTACAATGGGTACTAAATTTGGCATATTGTCTCCAGGTAAATGATAAGTAAGTATAACATAACATTTAAAGAAAAGCAAATGCGTGATATTATAAACTTACTTGATTTAACCGAAAGCGTTGGCCTAGCTAACCGCAAACCTGGTACTGTTTTTGCCAACCCGCAAGGCGATGCTCTTACATTCCAGGGACTGACTTTTTATCCCACAGAAGGTGGGCGATACAATACCCCAGAAGAATTTCAAGAGGCACTTGACCAAGTGGCACAGGCCTTAGGCATTGATCCAAAGACTATTGTCTGGACTAATCCTCCACAAAAAGGTGGCTTTGGAATAGCACAATTTACTGATGCTGCCGACCAACCCAAATACTTTGGTCGTTATTTCCAAAAGATTTCCCCTGTGTTGATTCAAAACAATTTCCCTAATCAATTGCCCGGCAACTATCGTTTACAAACCAACGTGGCCAAGAAAGAAGCCGCTGGTTACAAGCCAACTGATGTATTAACACGACTCAACAACCTTACACCTGCTGATATCTTGGCACAGATTCAAACCAAATTTGGTCAGGACAGTGATGAAGCTCGTGCTACAGAATTATTCATAGCAGCCAAGAGCTTTCCTGTCAGTATTCCGCTGGGTAATATGAATTTTACAGCGTTCACCAACTACTTCTGTGAAATGCTACAGCCTATGGCCCTGGTCCTAGGCAAGCCAACTACAGGCACCGCACAACAAGCCGCTGACAAGTTCCTGACCAAGGGTGGCTACGACACTTGTAAGATCACATTTGGAGCCAGTGTTTCAGGTGGCCTAACTGACAGTACGTTAATTAACCCTGCTGGTCAAGTCATGGGCTTGAGCAGCAAAGCCGAGGGTGGTGCCAAAGCGTCAGCCAAGAATCTTATGGACAAGATTCGCGAAATGAAAGACGACCCAGATGGTCAAAAACTACTAAAGCAATATGCCAAAGAAATCAGCTTGCTCGAGGTTCTGACTGCAGGTAGTACACCTGGATCTCTCAACGGTGCTGTGCTGGCAAAAATCATTACACCCAAAGAAGCTGATCAAATTATAGGCTTAAAGAATCAACGCGAAGGTGCACAAATCATTGGCAAAGGATTATTAAGTCCCGAGCTGGAACAAAAATATGCGGCTCGCAAGGCTCGAGATCCAGCAGCAGTGATTCCATTCTACCATATCCGTGCGGTCATTGCTAATGAACTAGCTGACTGGGTCAATACTCAAACTGGATTTGGCAAGGCAGCGTCAGCAATACTTAACTGGGGTGCGTTTATTCAAGTTTACACTCACGCCAAACAAAACGGCGAGAACATTGTGCTTAACGCATTTAATGTGGTGTTTCCAAGTGCAGCAGTAACTGATGTTCAATTAAGTGCGGACAAAACATTCTACAGCACAGGTAGCAAGGGCAATTTTACATTCAAGATTTTGTACAATGGTGCCACTGATGTTGCCGAGGACGTTGAAGAAGAAGTTGGTGCTGGTAGTAACACTGAACTAACTGACTTACAAACAGATCATGGTGTCATTCCTAGCAATGAGCCCGGCGTTCCTGAACCGCCAAAGAACAACCTCAAGAAATACGGTCGTCCGTTCCAGCGTTAGTTATTTGCGTAGGTCACTAATGTAATCGCAGATGCCAAGCCCAAGGGCTTCATCTGCTGATAGATAGATATCCGATGCTGGCAACAACTTGGTCAAAATAGTTGCTTCGTCCAATCCAGTACAGCTCTTGTAGTGCTGTAGCATGCGATGTTGAATCAAGCTGTGTTCTTTGGCAATGGCAAACAATTCGTGGTGCTTGCCTTCATGATAATTTGAATATTGATGACTTAGGATACTGGTGTTTGGTGTAAGAACTCTACGGCCTTTGTGACCTGCTAAGAACATTAACAATGCACTACTAGCAATACATCCAAGTCCCACAGTTTTGATCGGAATACCACTGGCGTTCATGACATCAATCAAGGCAAAGGCATCTTCTACACTACCGCCTTCACTACAAATCATTAACAAGAGTTCTTTTTTCTTTTTCTTAACCACATGGTTTTCGACCAGAATCCACTCGATGATAGGTTTGATTGTTTCATCTGTGACTTCATCCATGAACACGTACATGCCATGATCTTGCAAGAGCTTAGAAGGCTCTTTTTCAGAGTTGTCTATATCGGGTGTGCTTGCCATACATTCTCAACAGTGTTTTATTAACTACGCATATTATAGCATAGTAAACGGATACTATTACTTATGCCGAGACGAACTCAATCTAAATTACTGAGTTTGGCGAACAATATCCACGTGTACCCGAGCAATTTGAGCAACTTTGTATGGATCTACCGTAATGTTAGCCGTTATTCCAATAGGCTGATCTCCATTTATTTGCATACGATAAGCAGGCCTTGGGCCTTTTCTCCAGGGAATCCACATGGCGTCATTTTGTGGGCCAACTTGAACAAAAACCGGAGTGCTTTGATCGGTATAACTATGGCTTAATGCAGGCATGTCTATAATTTGAGTACTAATAGCACGATTTTGTCGATCAATTAAAGTTACTCTTAAATTAGGACGGCTACTGACCATGGTTTGCGTAACTAGATTCCACATGTTGGTATCAATAAAAAATGCAGTGCCACGCACCACATTAGCGGTGTTATAACGATCTGGACCATTGATATTGTACACTGTATGCACTGTAATTTGGCTCATGGCACCATTTTCGTCGCTGACAGCATAAACCAACTGCCACAAACTAATTAACCATTCTTGATTGAAATTTATTTTGATTGGAACCAGTAGTTGATTCTGAGTGGCTAGTTTTGGGGTGCCTACTTGCACATCAAAGCTCTTTTGTGGGAATGCCTGTAATTTTTCTCGAACCATTCTAATACGGGCTTCTTTAATTGTATTAAAAACAGCTATATCTTGCATGTTTGACTGTGCATCAAATGTACCAGATCGTTGATCCGTGGTTTTTAGTGAGCTACAGCCAATTAGGAATAATAGAGATATTACAATATATTTTTTCATACTTTAAGTATAACAAAAGGCAAGTTTTTGGTCAAGAAAAACCCCCATTAGACTGGGGGTTTAGTGTTGCGTTAAAACAACAAAATTACTTACTTGGAGTAAACTTTTTAGTAACTTCTTCTGTTTGTGTTTTAACAATAGCTACAATAGATTCGAAAGCGGCTACTTGGGCGCGAACAAAATCAGCAGTATCTGATGTCAGACTAACCAAAGTCTTGCTGAGTTCTTTTGGTTCTACATAGGTCAAAATAGCCTGTGTGTTCTTTTCAGCTTGGTCAATGAACTTAACTGGGTTTAGTGCTTCTTTGATTGTATCAAAATTAAATTGTTGCATGGTAAATCTCCTTAAATTAAGCGAGTTTTGTATTAGCCCGACCATCGGCACTAACTTGTTTCTCTACTTTATTTAGCAATTATATATTGCACTGCAACATTTTCCTAGTCTTTTTGGCTAGTTTTTTCGCGGAGTTTTGCCAAACCTAGGGTTTTGAGTATGGTTATATAGAACCAGCCCAGGTCAAATTCCCACCATTTTTGGCTGAATTTTGCGTTGGCACCATCTGCGTGATGGTTGTTATGTAGTTCCTCTCCACCAATCCATACTGCCCAAGGAGTTAAATTGCGACTAGTATCTTTGGTGTCGGTATTGCGATAACCCCACCAATGGCTAAGTCCATTGATTACACCAGCTGCCCATAGCGGAATCCAGATCATTTGTATGCCCCAGACCAACCATCCCCATAGGTGGAAAAAGTACAAGTCTATCAACAGCATGAATAAAATTCCCAGCTTACTATGAGATGCATAAATGTTACGCTCTACCCAATCAGTAGGAGTGCCTGCATTTAACTTTGCAATCATGGCTTTATCTTTGCTGGCTGCATGATATAAAAATGCACCTTTGAACAGCACAGTCCATATACCATGGATTTGTGGACTGTGTGGATCGCCTGGCTGATCTGATTTTTGATGATGGCGACGATGTATGGCCACCCATTGTTCTGTGACCATGCCTGTGGTTAGCCATAACCAAAAACGCATGAAGTGTGCTACTGCAGGATGAAATTCTACAGCTCTATGAGCTTGGCTTCTGTGTAGATACAAAGTAACACAGGCTATAGTGAGTTGAACCATCACCAAGGTTGCAATTATTGTCAGCATCAATTACTTAGCTAATCTTGGCCTGATAGCTCTAGCATCGTACGGTGAAAACATCTGGTTTAATGCCACAAAAAACATGTTTTTATTCATTGCGGCATATTCTTTGCCAAATGAAAACAAACTAGGTGGCGCCAAGTGTGTTGCTACATCCACATCACCGTGATCAGTGTGCATGCTTAATCCGTGTTTGGTACACAAGTGTTGCATGGCCTTGTTTCGGCTAATACAATGTAAGTATAAGGTTTCATATCCACGATTACGCACCCAAATGACTGCTTCATCTAACAGAATACTAGCAATGCCTTCGCAACGATGATCAGGGTCTACGCTGATCCCAAACTCAACACTGGTGTCACTAACTTCGGCTAGGTGGATGACACCAAACCAATGTTGGACTTTATATGCTACCAAAAAATTGTGTTGATCTGGGTTGGTTTGAATTTTTTCCATCAGCTGATCGATGTATTCAGGAGTAGTTGCTATGCCAAAATAGGTATCGCGACTTTCCTGATCTAGCTCTTTGAGCCAACGACCGTACAAGTGAAACTCGCTAGGATCAAGCAGGCGAGTGGTGTACATATTATTTGTAGGCGGCCTGCGCTTCTTTAATTTTACCATTACGAGCTAAGGTAGCTGAATAGTTTGCTTGGCGAATCCATTGTATTGTGCCTAGTATTGATTGAATAAGTTTCATAATATTTTCCTTTTGAGTTAATTTTTAATTAGTAAAAACTCATGGTTTCTACTAATAGTATTTACCATTATACTGCATTGCCACATAACTTTGCAAGCCTTATTGGCAAAATTGGTTAAATAATATACAAGGAGAATTATTATGTTGAATTTTATTAAGAAGATTTTTGGTGGTAAATCAAACGAAGTCAAAGTACCGTACAAGGTAGAAACTCCAACAGCACCAAAGGCAGAAACTAAGCCAGCATCTAAGGCCAAGAAACCTGCGGTCAAAAAAGCAACTACTCGTAAGCCACGTGCTCCTAAGGCCTAAGTAACAACAAAGTATCGAATTAGGCCGATGCCATCGATTATGATTAAAAATACCGAATTGGCCAGCAGTCCGAAACTCCTGCGGTTGTAACAGGCATAGGCACTGCACACGCATCCTGTGATAAAAATGCTGTAAAGAGGCACTACCGGAATGTTGGGCACTGTGGCCGCAAACATGATAGCACTTACAACACTACAAGCCCAGGCAAATACTTCAGCACAAAAGCGCAGTCGGTTTGATTTCCAGTCGTGTTGGACGTAAGCCCAGATATTTTCTGTTGCTACAAAAATAAAATTCATTATACTAGTCCTAGTTCTACGGCACGATTGTAAACCTGTTCACTGGCCAAGTTCTTGCCCTTGCTTTCGCACTGTATGTCGAAGTTGTCCCAAAAGCTCAAGGCCCAGTCGGTCACTGGTTGATTCCAGTAAAAGTCCGAGTGTGCTCTGAGTTTCTGTTTCTTGTGTCCTTCTACCAGAAGTGCCTGATAGTCTGGGGCTTGAGTTGCATCATGTCCGACCAATACATCTTCCCTACTGACACTGTAATGCATAGCAGGGCGAACACCGCGCCAACTATCAACAACTCTTTTAACACGGTCGTCTCCAGGTAGGAGGTATTCCCCTTCACGTATCCAATAATGATGAACGTCCAGCACAATAGGCACAATATCAGAAATGGTAAGACAATCATTTAACCCCCAAGAATTTTCTTCGTTTTCGATGGTAATACAGTTACGAGCTTCAGGTGACAACCGCTTGTAGGCTTCTCGCATGCCTTCTGGCCCGCGACGACCCGAGATGTGTACGTTAATCTTATAATCTTGGAATTTTCTTCCGTAACCCATCCAACGTGCCATATCTGCATGATACTCAAACTCCTCTATGCTTCGTTCAACAATGCCAGGATTATCACTGGCCAACACACAAAACTGACCCGGATGAAAAGAGAGACGTACATCCAAGCGTCTAGCAGTTTCACCAATAGGTGCAAAAATTTTCTCTAGGTGATCTTGTATTGCTCTATCTTGCCACCAGTCTTTCCAATCTTTCTCAGTATAGCCCTGTAGCATTTCGCTACCCAGACGCACCATTCTGCGATTGGGTGGCAAGCTAGCCACACGCTCAATCAGTTTTACAGCTGCCGTGGCATTGTGATTCATGATATCCCACTGTCGTTCTTCGGCTTCGGCAGGATGCTCACGCAACCAACGCATTGTAGTTGAACGCCCGTTAAGGTCTCGATCTACTGCATTGACTTTCATGCCGCCACATTCTGACGGATCATTGAGCCATTTGCAACAGAAACCAATACGTTTAAGTGTAGTCATACAAACATTATACGACTGATTAATTAACTTGTCAAATACCTTTTAACTCTAAACAATTTTCCATAGTATCAGTGGTCAAATTTTCCAATTTGGAAAACATTTTCATCACAGGATTTGAGTGATCTACTAAAACCCACTGAGTAGCTGGGTTATCTGCTATTGCATGGCTGACCAAACTTCGATAAGCCTGAAATTTATGTTCTTCTAATCGATTAGAATTTTTTTCTCGTTCTGCCCAATCAAATCCCAATAGCAACACAATATCATTGGTACTTGCAGCCAAATGCATGGCAATAATTTCTTCTGGTTGAAACTCATCCACAAACGCACCTTCATAAAGATTTACTCTGTCAGGACGATCCAGTGTTGTCCATGCACTGTTAGGAATGTAAAAGTTACAATTATTTTGAAAGTTGCGATTTAATAAATCTTGTGATTTGGTCAACTCGTGGCATATGACATTGTCAGTTTGACAACTACGCCATGTGCGCCAACTTCCCCATATGGGACCAATTTCTTTAAGTGCGCCAATGTCCACTGTAGGATCGATCACACAGGTGTCTGCCAGTACCCAACTTATGTTCATTCTGCACTCTTAAGAGGTTGCCATTTAAATGCGCCAAGACACACCCAGGCAAATACACGATCTTCTTTGGGACTGCTGTTAAACACCATGTCACCACGTGTGCCTGACCAGCCCGGAACTTCGCTAGCATGACTAATCTTGTGCAGGCCAACTTGAAGTTTTTTAATTTGTGTTAGGCCGTCGGCAGTGATTTCAATGTGTGTTACACGGTTGGTGCCTATGGCAATACCTTGTACACGACTAGTTCCTATGTAGGCTTGATTTAGTTTGTTCTTACCTATGTTAACTGCTACTTCTTCATCCCATACGCTCAGAGCCATTTCGGGTTCTTCGGTATTGACACCCACACGTTTACGAACCACACTAAATGTTTGATTCATATGCGTTTCTCCAGCCACAGTAAGATTGCGTAACGTACCAACTGACTGTAAATTACTTTCTGTGATTGATCTGCCCAGTTGATTGCCACTGACCAAGATTTCGCCGTCTACGGTGACTTGATCAAATGCTATACCATTAGTTTTTATATGTTCTGTAACTTGTTGAACTAAGTCACGTTGCCAGGCATCAGTGACTCTAGCAAATGTTTTTTCAGCAATATCAGCCGACAAACTGTTCCAGGCATGATTGTCTGTGTTAATTGAACCAGTGACCACTAGATTTTGAATCCTAGCCCCATTGGCTATGGTCAAATCCTGTGCAGTTAAATTATTTTCAAACACAGTATGATCATCCATGATTGTTAACTGCGTCTGCGTAGCTTGATCTCGAATACCAACACTAGAGAAATCTTCACGCATTTTATTATGAAACTTGTCCATGTTTTCATCGACTCGTTCTTTAATAATAGTATTAATATCCATGCTACCAATACGAGTAATTGTTTGATAGGTTACAGTTTGATTAATTAAATGTTCAACTCTTGTTAACCAAGCAGGATCTTGTGATAGATTTTCTACTACACTTAATATATTATCCTGTACTGCTTTAAGTACTAGTTGTTCAATTGTTGTTTGATCAATTGCAAATTCAGCCATGACGTCTCCGTGTGTCTAAAGTAACGCAATGAAATCCACCACCCAATGTACGGCTATGACCCAATGTAAGTGGTATTGAATCTATTCCTTTGCTCTTTAGTATTGTAATTAGTTGAGTTTGAGCGGCATCTATAATAACTGTTTCGGGGTCCAAAACCAGCATGTTCATAGCAATCCACTTGCTAGCATACGGAAATTGGTAAAAATCTTGTGGCACAATCATTTCATCTGTTACCCAAATCTTTTCCCAGTGGTTAAATGCTCTAGGACAGTTTTGTGGATTAACACGGCTAGCGTTCAACATTACAAGACCTTCGCGTAGCGGAGTAATAGTACTGTCAATGTGTACTCCGCTATAAAAGTTACACAATTCAATTCTAATATTGCGGAACTTTTGTTGTAGCCACTCGTGTGCTTTCATGTTACCCGAAGCTGATTCAAGAAACAACCAAGTATCACCCAAACGACAAATGTTTGCGGCATCTAACGTCATGCCTTGATTTCTAGGCATTGTAAGTATATTGCGAGTATCAGCAAGTAATCTATAATAGTTTTCAATTTCTTGATTACGACTTGGATACATCATGTTACAATCAACAATAGTATCTCCTGCAACAAGCAATCGATCGCGAGGGCAATAGTTATATAACCCTCTACGCTCTACAAAGTCCATAGGTCGAGGTCTATACACAGTGGCACCATAGTTTAGCAATACTTCGCAAAGTGTATCCAACTCACGATTGGTCTGATCAATGATATGTTGTGCTACCGGTCCCGCTGGAGGGGGTGTTTCTTTCCATGTACTGTTGGCCATCTCTTGAGCAAACACCGGATCCATTGTGGGCCAGTTGGCCATACTGGCTTCGCCTACTACTATGGCTTCGAGTGGGTCCCATTCGTTGCAACTATTAATCATTTGTGTCCTGTAATTTGTAACGTATAGCGGTCTTCTAGTCCAATATTGGCAGCCATGTGTGGAGTATCGTAAGTCCATTCTATCACTTGTCCGGCCTGCCATCCTGTGTAAGGCACATCCATGACTTCAAGATAATGTCCAGACTTCCAATCTTCTAATAATACTAACGCACGACAAACTGTTTGTTCTTGCCCATACAAATCAAAACGTTCAATGTATTTCTTGTATAGGTCGCTATGCACTGGCATCACTGTTCCAGTTGGCATACGATAGTAACTGGTGCCAACATCCTTCCAACCTAACTGTTCAAAGTGTTCAACAAACCGGTGATTCCATGTGGGTTGTGGCTGTCGCATGTCGCACATTGCACCTACAATTTTACTTTGATATCCTTGATTAAGCCATTGATTAACACTTTCAGAATCATTAAAGGGCTCTTGAATATAATTGAGATGCTTGAACTCATCATCCCAAAATACTTCCATGTTATACTTGACGATTGCGTGTGTTGCCATAGTGTATTACTTTCATATCTTTTGTATCCAACGGTATTGTGCGCCACGGATCAACGATTATGCTACCGGGTTTGATATCATAGTAGAATGACTCTGCACGATCTTCTCCGGTGTAGCCGTAGGTCACATGACGATTGTGTGCCATTAGTACTACTGCTGGGCGGTCAATAGTAGCTACTATATTTGTAGTATCGTCAGCTAATGGATCAACATACGACACATGATGTCCGTAGGCTTCAATATAGTGTCCGATCAATGTACTGTAACTGCCAATGCAATAAGGCACATCTGGCTTGTAGGCTTTACCGTGAATAACTATAGGCAAGTTGTGTTTTTGTGCTTGAATACACAAAAAGTCTGCCATGTTACGAGCTTGAACTTCTCGAGCTTGCATAATAGTGTCAAACATATCGTAGCCAATGTCGTATTCTTCAGCCAACCAACGTAGTGCAATGTTGTCACGTGGATGGCAAGCTCCGGCATCTCCCATGCCGGCGGTCATGTACTTGGGTCCCATAATGCGTTGTGTGCTACGAGCCAAGGCATCTGTGACTACATCAACATTGATATTGCCAATTTTCATAGCAAAGTCTTGAATCATGTTGACCAAACCAACTTTGGCACTGATAAATGTATTGTAGAAAATCTTAATAGCTTCACACTCGTCCCAGGTGCCAATCTCATAACGTGGATTGTTTAACATCATTGGCTTATAGATATCAATCAACTCTTGCGCCAAGGCATTGGGATTGCCATCCTCTGTACCAATCATGATCATCTCTGGATGTACCATGTCCCACTTGACACTGCCCATAGCAATCAAATAAGGATTGTACAAAAACTGGTGCATGTCATTGAGTGCTGGCTCAAAGTAATGACGTGTTGTACCTGGAAGCACGGTACTAATTAGTACTACCTTTTTGCTAGTAGTAGCATAGTGATTAATTTTGGTAATAGCATCAATAACAGCATCTCGCCCAAAGTCTTTGGGACACAAATGACTTGACGGAGTCGAACCGTCATATCCATCAGCATGTGGAGTTGGAACAGCAATAAAAATCCATTCAGATTCTTGTACTGTTTCTTGAAAGTCACAAACTTTTACCAGGTCGGAGTGTCTTGGGTAAATATCTGTTCCGTACACTTCATAGTGTTCAGCAAAAACTTCGGCGCAGTCTAGGCCCAATTTACCTAGTCCAATAAAACCTATTTTAGTCATTTATGAGTATTCCGTTAGATCGATTATATCACTACATTGAAAGTATAGCACGAGATGTTCGTGAGAGCAATGTAATAATTTATCGCTTTTATCCCCATGGCTCTAAAAATGTTGATGATTTAGATTATATGAAACCCTATAAATGGGCTGACTCTGCCGGTAGCCCGCACATGTATTGCAATGATCAAGAACCTTTGGACTTTGAGTACTATGAAAAAAACAAACGTACAACCTATCATCAACCACAGGCTCTTGTAGATTTATTAGAAACTCACAAAATACCATTTGTACCTTATAATTTTTCTAGATCAAACAGCATCTATGACAAAAATTTGTTACTACACAGCGAACAACGTAGTGAGAACGTAGACAAGTATTCAAAATCACAGTTTATTCCTATTTACTATTGGGCACATGCTGTAATTGCACAAGATTGGTTTAGATATGCCGAGCATGTTACGCAAAAGAAGAATGTTAAGAAAACATTCCTAGTGTACAATCGTGCTTGGTCGGGTACAAGAGAATATCGCCTGGGCTTTGCTGATCGTTTAATTATAGCAGGCCTGATTGATTCAACTATGATGCGAGTTAGTCCAGTGGATTCTACCGTGGACAAACACTACGACTTACATCAATTCGAACATGCTCATTGGCGTCCACATAATGTGATTGAAAAATATTTTCCATTGTGCGAGGCACAAAGTCACTACAGTGCCGACTTTGATCAAGAGGATTATGAATCTACGGATATCGAAGTAGTTCTGGAAACCCTGTTTGATGACTTACGATTACACCTGACGGAAAAAACTTTGCGACCTATTGCCATGGGCCAGCCCTTTATACTTGCAGGCACTTATGATAGTTTGAAATATCTGCGTAGCTACGGATTCAAAACATTCTCAGACTGTTGGGATGAGTCATATGACATGATGTCGGACAGTATCGAACGCATGAACAAAATTGTACAAATAATGGGTGACATTGTCAGCATGCCATCAGATAAAAAAGCAAACATGTTGACCCGGGCACAAGACATTGCTGATTATAATAAAAAACATTTCTTTAGCAAAGAATTTCAAAAAATAGTTGAAAACGAACTAGTAAACAATTTAACTCAAGCATTTGTTGAGTTAGAAGCTACAAATACCAGTAGCATATGGTTCACTCGCCGAAAACAAATAGCTCAAATTACAGAATTAAAACAGATGCTTACAGGACAAATTCCCGGAGTAATCAATCACACTCTTGACCGAAAAGAAATTGCATCAATAGTGTCCAAAGCACGACAGTATTATCTACGCACATTAAGCAAAGACTAAACACCCGCTTCCAAGCTAAATATTAGCATAATAATAATAACAAGGAGCACAGATGGGTGAAATATTTAAACTCATCGGAGATCTAGGCTTTCCAATTGCTGTAGCGTTGGCTGGCGGATACTTCGTATATCTAACAATCAAACTATTACTCGCTGGAGTACTGTCGGCTATTAAAGGCATGGCTGGAATTATCACAGCCTTGGACAATCGTGTTAAAACAATGAATCATGATGTAATTCGTATTGATACAGTTGTAAGTAATGCCCTAGGTCTTCGTCCTGATGTAGATCGCATTAGTCGTGCAGATGGCAAAACAGACGCGAGACGTGATTAATGAAATACTACGACTACGAGTGGGACATTAGTTCAACAAGAATTTTATTAGATTCTGAATTAAACACTGACCGTATAGGTTGGAATTTTGGTGACTACTTTAAGTTAATCAACAAGAATGGTCGTGCTGTGTTGGTCAAAGTCGATCCACTTGAAAAATTTTTAGATGACGGAACAAAGAAAAATGGGTGAAATAGTAAATTTAATAAACAAATATGGATTTCCAATCGTTATGGCAGTGGGCATGGGCTACATCATCAAGATGGTGTGGTTTTGGGCGACTACAGAAGTTAAGCCAGTTATCAATGACGCCAACACAGTTCTTATTGCTCTTATTGATCGTATCCGCATGTTGGATAACGATCTTATCCGCTTGAATCAAAAGGTTAATACTGTGTTACACTTGCGCGGCAAGACCATTGAGTACGAGCGGGTTGAAGCTGAAGCTGAAATTAACAAGCAAATAATCAAAAAAACTTCAGACAATAATGAAGGAAACGGTAGTAACTAATTACTTTGTTAGTGCCACAAAGACGCCGTTCCAATCTTCGGGTAGATCCTGTGTCTTTTGAAATTCGCAACGCTCTATCCACATATCATAGTAGTTGCTCATCTTTCCGTCAAACTCTAGTTTGAGTTCTTCACACAATATGATAGCGGCATCAAACTTTTGGAGTCTATATAGCTGATGCATCTTATCGTGTGTTACTCTGGCCAAGACATACTCAGGTGTAACATCATCTAGCACGGTGTAGATACCAACTCCTACACTTTTGCCTTTAACAGCTAAATCGTCAATCTTTAAGAAGAAAAATTCATCGCCACAACGTCTAACAGTTTCTTCACCAACTAGCAACACGCAACCGTATTCTTTACACTTGCTTTCGATACGTGCTGTGGTACTTACAGCATCGCCTAGAACGTCATAACTGTGGCGCTGAGTTGATCCCATCTCGCCAATGTACCCTAAGCCTGTGTTGATACCGGCACCCATTTTAACTCCAGGGCGACCTGCGGCTTCCAACTGTTTACTGTATTCTTTAACAGCGCGAACCATCTTAAGGCCTACTGTGACAGCAGTCTTGGCGTGATCAGGATCGTCGATAGGAGCATTGTGTATGTGCATTGACGCATCGCCGATATACTTGATAACCATACCATTGGCTTCCAAGATAGGCTGTGTGATGGCATCCATATATCCATTCATAACTCTTGTAAGTCCACCCACATCATCACCAAACGATTCGCCTAGTGGAGTAAATCCTCTAAGATCGCTAAAACAAATACTTACTTCACGCTTGGTACCTTTCTTGATCAAGTCTGGATTCTTTTGTAACATTTCAACCACTGCAGGGCTTGCATAGCCAGCAAACTGTTTCTTAATTGCCTGCTTCTGTAAGAACTCGCTTACAAATTTAACACCATAAGCATGAAGAAGGACCAAGATAAGACCGCCAACCAGAACAGTAATGTCAAACAACCAAGCCCGGCTCGTATAAAGAAAATTCCCAAGAGGAATAAGAATAGCAATAACAACAACTCCTGAAGCAAGACCAACATATACCCACCTTGTTAAAAATAATAATAGTGATGCTATACCAATTAATGCTAAAACTTCTGCACCATCGGCCCAGTCTGGACGAGTAATTACCGGACGGTCTCTATTGGCAATAACTGTGCCTAACACAGCCGCTTGTAATTCTTGTGGCAACATTTCACCTCGGCTGGTTGCTACTGGATTACTTAACCCAGCGGCACTGACACCTACAATAACTATCTCGCCTTCAAAGTCATCTGGCAAGTCTGTCAAGCTATAAACATCCGGAGTCATTGACCAATCAATCCAGATGCGACTTAGGCTGTCTGTACTGATAGGGCCAAATGCCGGAATACGCATCTTCTCAACACCCGTCTCGTTGAGTTTAACTTGGAAGGTGGAGTCGGCACTGGCCACACGTAATGTTTCCATTGCCAAACTTGGATATAATTTTCCGTTGCTGGCAATCAGTAATGGCATACGGCGCACAACACCATCCACTTCAGGAAACGTGTTAATAATACCTACACCTGCCGCGGCTGCTTCGATCACTGGAGTGTTGGCAATAATAGCTGGATATTCTACAATTTGATTTGCATAAGGACCAATTACTACCGATCCCGGCTGTCTCGCTTGATTTCTTCCTGTTGAGGATCCTGCGTTGGGTAAGATAGTTGGATGTTGTTTGAGTGATGCCGCATAGTCCCGATCACGACCCATACGATCAGGATCAGGAGTAAGGATATTAAAAACAACAAGGCCAGCGTTGCGACGATATAGATCAGCGATGATGGTACCGTAGATATTACGGGGAAAAGGATATTGGCCATATTTTTCTAGTGCTTTCTCATCTATGTTTACTACTGATACACCTATATATTCTGGAGCTTTGCTAGTGACCAAAGTATCAAAATATCTCAAGCGTACACTCTCTACAAACTGTGGATCTGCTACACGCAGACCAACTATGAGAACTAAAGTAATTAGTGCTGTCCAAGGACTTGTTAATATTTTTTTGAGCATAGTATATTTAAGGAAAAAAATACCCACTATAAAGTGGGCATAAAATACTTCGTAGCCGGCTTGTTGTAGTTATTATGCCTGCTTTTTATTTAAGAATTAGTCACAAATAATTATATACGTACTTGCTCTAGAGCGAACCCTATTGACCTTGGGTTACTGTGATCTTGGCACAGCCGCCCGATGTAGCACAGTTAAAATTAATTGAGTATGACTGTTGAGTGTTGCCACTTTGTGTTAGACTCAGATCAGTTGGCATTCCTGTTAGTCCGACCTTGGCCATGTGATTGCCATTGCCTTGTTGAGTGATATCTACATTTTTATTGCCGCCGGCAAGTGCAACATCTACATAGTGAGCACCACCATTCTTTTGTAGTATTGTAAGAGTGTTGTTGTTATCGGCGACACTGGCAAACACACCCTTGCCAAATGTATTTGTTTCGTTGGTGGTCTGTTGAGTAATATCTACTGTGTTACTGTTACCTGTAACTGTTAGGTCCACATAGTTTGTCTGTCCAGTATTGTTGGCCTGTTGTCGTATGCTTATGTTATTGTTTGATCCAGTGCTGTAATACTTGGCATAGTTATTTACTGTGCCTTCTTGATTGACTAGGATAGTATTTGAACTACCTATTTGTTCTATGGACACTTTTGTATCGGTTGTAGTTCTATCTACAAATGCCATAACCTTAGCAACATTTGAGGCATTGGCCGAGAATGCCGCGCTAGAGCCCCCACAGCATAAGGCTGGAGCGGCAGGTGCTGCTGTTTGGCCTGCAGCCAGAGGTGTGCTACTAGGAGGAACGTATGCTTGTAACTGAGTGTTGGTTGGATAATCTTGTGTGACTGTAAACTGTCCACTACTACCTAAACTATAGCCTGCAGCAGTGGTAATTAATGTGCCCCACATACCATTACCGTTATAAAATATAGCACCATCAGCTAGTGCCCTAAAAGATCCAGTGTTATTAATAATTTTATATTTTGTGCCATCACTATTAAACACAGCCATGCCGTACGTGCCCGGGTTGGTTGTACTGGCAAAGAATCCTATGTATCTACCGTTACTGCCTGCATCAGCAGTTTGTGCGGCAGTCCATCTTGCGGCACTGGCTGTTTGTGTGGCATAGTTTATACTTGAGTAGATATAATTAAACCCGCTGGCATTTAACTTGCCAGCAGAGATGTACCACTGTACGTCAAAAATTTGAGCTGTACTTAACTTCAAGTCTGTGATGGCCGCTTGAGCTAGAGAACAAACAAAGAATAATAAAAATAATAATTGTTTCATTACCTTCTTAACACTCCAGTATTTTGTTTAATGTACACAACATTGCCGCCTGGCGAACCATCACCAATTATAGCCGAAGCTAGTGCATCATTGTGTACGATGGTCACTGAGGTATTACTGCTATGCCCTTGTGTTTTTACTTCGGCATAGTGGTCATTGTCTGTTTGACGATATGCTGTGCCTTTGCCACGACTCTGCATGTCAGGTGCGTCGGCTTTTTCCCACATGACACACACGCTGGTTTTGGGATTACAACCAGCTTTGCCATCTGCATAAGTGGTTAACACCACCGAGGGTCGTTCAACCGGTGCTGATTCGTTAACCATCATGGATAATCTGCGGGCAGCCTCTGCTTCGGCCTCTTCTTCTTCCTGTTCTCGCTTGCTTTTACCAGCATCTTTAATGGCCCGTTGAATTTCTGTAGGTTTAACAATGATTAGATTGTTGCCAATTTTGGCTTCAACGGTGTTTAAGATCACCGGAGGTGTGGGGTTCATACTAGCACTTGTTACAAAAGTTGCTTCAAACGCTTTGTCCAGAGTAACAGTGCCGGTGAGTGTGCTAACATCAATTCGACCAACTTTACAGCGTTGCTCATCTAATTCATACTTTTTAACATCCTGTTCATCTTTGCAACTGGGCACAAGAATAACCAGACTTCCTCCAGTTTCATCCACAGTCATGTTGAAGTCTGTGCCGCGAACTGCAATCGTGGCCGTAGGAGTTTTGATATTGACCTGTTGAGGATTGTTTTTAGCAATCTGGCCTGACGCATAACGCACAGTGCCTGCACCTACTTTAAGTGCCAGTTTGCCCGCATCACTTGCCTTGGGATCAAACACAAAGTCGTCAATAAGCAAGCGACTATTCTCGTTTATTTTGACCTTGGTATCGTCCCGGAATGTGATGTTGGTAACGCAAGACCGAGTAGTATAAATGTCCATGCTTTCAATACCAGCACCTTTGTTACCAGATAGTTTATTTTTGCCACGAGTGATTTCACATCCGTCTCCTTTATGATCAGAAACTGTGCCAATGGCGGCCCATGTGTTAGTAAATGCTAACAGGCATAGGGCCGCGGCAATGACACGCACAATTATCTCGCTATAGCCGAGACAGGATTGTTAATAGCAGAACTGCTAGTTCTTACAGTAATAGTATTATGACTTCCGGTGGTTCTCATATCTATTGTAGTATCGTTAGTACCTTGTTGCTGTGTTGTGATCGAGTTATAATCGCCAGCAATCATGTTGTTTAACACGTGTCCATTGGCACCAGAACTATCAATTTGTTCAGCATTTACGATATTGTTCGACCCTGTAATATCGAGCAAACTCACTCCATTTGTACTAGACAAGTTTTTTGTTACTTGGTTGCTTGACCCAACAATGGTAGATGTACTGGTAATATCGTTGCCCACAACATTTTGTATCGACATATTGTTACTTCCAGTTACTATCTCAGTCACAGTCGATCGTAGTGTGTTGGTGTTGGCATCACCCATGGTCAACTTGGTTTGATTGTTACTGCCAGTCATGGTACTATTATAGGTGTTGTTGTTACCTTTAATACTGTATTGAGCCGAATTGTTATCGCCAGTTTGTGTAACATTAACTGTGTTGGTACTACCGTTGATGGTAGCATAATTAGTGGCGCTCGGTGCTGTGGCAACAAGAGTGCTAACACCTGAACCATCCACAGTAACATTGCCCGCGATGCCGCCAACATTGTTGGTTCCACCAACTTGCTGAATTGTAACAGTGTTAGTACTACCTATCTGTTCAATATAAACTCGATTAGGACCGGTGGCTGTTTGTGCGGCGCCGATGCCTGTGTACATCAATGTTGCTAATGCCATACCAGCTAACATTTTCTTTTTCATTTTTACTCTATTGATCGGTTATTTCGCGATCAAGCTCCTTTGGACTTTGTCCTATTATTATTATTTTTGTTTCTTATTTTGTTTCTTTAGCTTTTCCTTCATCCTTAGTTGGAATAGCCTGGCTAGTGCGTTCAACATCGCGTGGTTCCTCCTTAAACGCCCAATGGCCCTTGCGAGCCCCTTCACGAATAGTACCTACCACGGCTGCTTGAACTGCCATACTAGTAGCACGATTGATACTTTCGTTTACGCCGCCACCGATTTCACCTTCGATACCGGTTTCGCCGTTGTCAACAAATTTTAATACTCCAAACTTGTCTACATAACTCAACACTGATTTAGTTACAGTCACATTGGTCAATATCTCACCTGTGCTAACAGATACAGTACGAAGATTGACTGTTACAGTATCTGTTTGATATTGAGTACTTGCACCAAAGCCCCAGATACGGAAACCTGTGCCTCCTGAAGTTGTGTTGCTGTCATATCCAATGATGCCGCCTTCTAAAATAACACCAGCAAATACCATGGGTGGTAATGCCTTGGCTTCACGACCTTGATACACTTCACGCATCTGTCGAATCATTTGACGTTCTTTGATCAAGTTGTCCAAGCCCACACGCTCTAGCACTGTAAACCAACGAGCATCACCTACATCCTGCAAGGCTTTGATCAAGTAAGCGTCTGCACCCTGAGTTACTGCACTACTCAAACTAGCAATCAACGGTTGCTGTTTACGCTGACCGGTTAAGTCTCGGAATCCATAAACTGCAATTGGAATTGGACCGCCTACAGGTGGCAGTAGTTTACTAGATTCTTTTTTTAGGTAAGGATTTTGTTCTACCACCGGTTCTTCAAATTTGCGATCAGAAATTCTACGAAACGATTCGCCAAAGGTTGAGCACCCTGATAGTACAGTAGCGCCAACCAATATCAATAATAATTTTTTCATAGTCCGTCCTTAAAATGCAAAGGTGCCAGCTGGCACTTTCATTGTAGTTACTTGACTAGGATTACTGTTGTTAACAATACTAATAATAATCATGCCCTTGTCGGATCCTGCACCCAGCATCCATTCAACCTTGTTGCCGCCCAAGTCTGGAATACTGCCGCACACTATTCCAGCGGTTTTACAGGTGGCACCCTCGCCAAACATACTGTCAGTCAACTGTTTGGCCAACTGTGAGTACACACGGCTTTCTAAGTTGGATATAAAACGGGCTTGTGGAGTGTTTAAGGCATCAGCTTCGGCTTTGGCTTTTTCTGCGTCAGCTTTGGCTTGATTTTTTTCTTTGGCTTGAGTTTCTAACTGGTAAACAGTCAGCACGTGACTACTCCATCCAATGCCTGAAAAGGCAGGACTGTTAAAGTGATGTTGCATTTCTGCTGACCATGCGACGGCTGGGATGGAGATCGCAAATAGACACAGCAGAGTATTCTTTATTTTTATAGTTTTCATACTCTCGCTCCTAAGAGTATTTATAGGATCTAGAGCAAGAGATTAAGTAGTAGGTTATTTCTGAAGTCTAGTTATTGTATAATCCCACGCATCACCCGGGTCATTCTCTTTGTAGTTATTGATTCTATTTTGTAATTCTACATAAAAAGTATCAATTTCGCCGCCAAATGCCCCAATTAGTTGCTCAATGGCCTGCTCACAAAAGTTCCAGTCACGACCACGATAGTTTTCTATTAGATTTTTATGCAGGTCAGTTTGAAAACTTAATTTAGGTAAATCCTCGATAGGAATAGATTCAACCACTGCATACGCAATGGCTGTTTCACCATCTGATAAAAATTTAAATGTGTCCAATTCTAACAATGTGTACTTGTCTTTTAATACTGCTGTTTGATTGTCACCAAATATAATATGCATTTTTGTTTCTCCTGTAAATAGTTATCATGCATTTCGCCTTTGACTTAATTTCTGACCTGCACGTTGAAACGTGGGATTCCTTTGATTGGACTGGTCAACCTACCGCTCCTTACTGTGTTGTAGCCGGTGATGTAGGCCGAGATCCTGAAATTGTTATGGAAACTCTAGAGCATCTTGGACAACAATATGCTGGAGTGTTTTACATTGATGGCAATGACGAACATAGGTATTATCTTGAAGATTTAGGTAGTAGTTATCGAGTCTTAAGCGAAGCAATTAGTGGTATTAAAAATGTAGTGTTCATGCAAGATAATGTAGTTATTGTTAATGGTGTTGCTATTTTGGCCACTAACGGATGGTGGACCTATGATTTTACTCCCAAATTTAGTGTTGAAGAAAGTCAAGAATGGTTCGAAGATTATGTACAAATATCAAACTCAAGTGCTACGGCCATTACCGGGGTTGCATATCACGATGCTGCATATATCATCAACAGTGTGAATAAGCTACAAAGACAGCGAGATGTCAGTGCTATTGTTATTGTCAGTCACACTTTGCCAGCACCGTGGATCATTGAACACGACATTGACCTCGCTGATACAGTTAGATTTAACACCATGGGCAATCGACACATACAACAGGCTCTGGACGAGGATACAGAAAACAAAATAAAAGCCTGGTGCTTTGGGCATTATCATAAAAGCGTTGATCGCGACTTTGGTGGTATTCGATACGTTAGTAATCCTAGAGGTAGAGGTAACACACCTTGGTCACAAAATCCCTATTATCCCAAACGCATCGAAATTGAAATTTCAGACCGTTTCGGGTTCTAATTTGATTTGCAAGGGAAAATTGTTACTTCGAGCACATAAAGTAACTTCGATGCCTTTTTGTTCTGCAACTTCGTAAGGTAAAACTGCAACTACAGCACTTCCTTCAGTGTGAATGTCTTCTGTAATCTTCACTGCTGTTTGTGTGGTGTAATCAAAAAAATCAATCAAAGTTTCAATCACAAACTCCATACTTGTTTGATTGTCATTTAAATAAATGATCTTGAACATTGGGGGTTCTTTAATACCGTCAACGGTTTTTATTTTTGTAACTGCATCTGATTGAGACATTCCTAGACCCTTTTAAGTAGTGGAGAGCAATATGCCCTCCACTGTATTTACTACATTATATTACTTGGTATACTGAATTGCAATAGTTTTAGGCTTCATTGCTTCAGGAAGTTTGCGCTCTAACTTAACTGTTAGAATGCCATCCTGACTTTCTGCACTGACAACTTCAACATAGTTGTCAAGAGTAAAGGTACGAATAAATCTACGAGCACTAATGCCGTGATATTCGTAAGTATAGCCTTCGGGCAATTCTGTCACAGGCTTTTCACCAGTAATAGTTAATTGTCCTTCATTGACGTTTACTTCTACTTCACCTTGAGTGAAACCAGCCACAGCCACTTGAATCTCGTAGGTGTTCTCTCCGGTTTTCAAAATGTTGTAGGGTGGATAGTTGGTATTATTGTTGCCCGCTGTGTCAATTTGATTTGTAATGCGATCAAACAAACGGTCGATACCAATGGAATTGCGATAGAATGGACTAAGGTCCAGAGTTGTAAGTCTTGTCATTGTTTTCTCCTTTAAATTAAACGAAGTGACTAATAATACGGACCCAAACTGCGGCATCCGTATTATTATTTATAACAAAATATTTCTATTTTGTCAAATTACATCATGCCTGGCATACCGCCCATTTGTTGCGGAGCCTGACCTTCTTTAGCAGGGATCTGAGCAATTGAGCAATCTGTGGTCAGAATCAAACCAGCAATACTTGCAGCATTGACCAGGGCAGTTTTAGTAACTTTAGTAGGATCAATAACACCTTGTTCTACCATGTCACCGTAAGTGCCGTTGGCCGCATTGTAACCATAGTTACCAGTCTTGCTGGCAATTTCGTTTACAATAACATCAGCAGGATCACCTGCATTGAATGCGATGCAACGAGCTGGCTCTTCAAGCGCACGAAGCACAATACCAATACCAGCAGTTTGATCTGGATTAGCACCTTGTAGGCCTGCGATTGCTTGCTTGACACGGATTAGTGCTACACCACCGCCAGCAACGATACCATCTTCAACAGCGGCACGAGTTGCGTGTAATGCATCATCGATACGATCTTTCTTTTCCTTCATTTCTGTTTCTGTTGCGGCACCTACACGGATAACAGCAACACCACCTGCTAGTTTAGCAAGACGTTCTTGAAGTTTTTCTTTGTCGTAATCACTTGTGGCTTCTTCGATTTGCACACGAATTTGTTTTACACGAGCTTCAATCGAGGCTTTGTCTCCAGCACCATCAATAATGATACAGTTTTCTTTTGACACTTCAACACGGCCGGCCATACCAAGATGATCAGCAGTGGCTTTTTCAAGTGTAAGTCCAACTTCTTCAGCAATCACAGTACCTTTGGTAAGGATAGCAATGTCTTCCAACATGGCCTTACGACGATCACCAAATCCAGGTGCTTTAACTGCACAGGCTTTGATAATGCCACGCATGGTGTTTACAACTAGAGTAGCAAGTGCTTCGCCTTCAACATCTTCCGAGATGATCAACAGGGGCTTGCCTGCCTTAGCAACTGCTTCCAATACCGGGATTAAGTCACGGATGTTGGCAATCTTTTTATCAACTAATAGCACAAACGGATTGTCTAACTCGCATACTTGTTTTTCTGCGTTGTTAATAAAGTAAGGGCTCAAGTAACCACGGTCAAACTGCATGCCTTCTACAACATCCAATTCGTTTTGTAGACCTTTGCCATCTTCAACAGTGATTACACCTTCTTTGCCAACACGTTCCATAGCTTCTGCAATGATGTTACCAATGTCTGTGTCTGAGTTGGCACTGATTGATCCAACTTGTGCAATCTCTTTAGTAGTGGAGCATGGCTTACTGATCTTAGACAACTCTGCAACTGCGGCAGTAACTGCTTGATCAATACCGCGCTTGAGATCCATAGGGTTATGGCCAGACACTACAAACTTCATGCCTTCTTTCACAATACTTTGTGCCAACACTGTGGCAGTAGTTGTACCGTCGCCTGCATTAGTAGCAGTCTTTGACGCAACTTCTTTGAGCATTTGTGCGCCCATGTTGGCCAGTTTATCTTCTAATTCAATTTCACGAGCAACTGTTACACCGTCTTTGGTCACATGAGGTGATCCAAATGATTTTTCAATTACTACGTTACGGCCTTTGGGGCCAAGAGTTACTTTAACTGCGTCGGCCAATACATTAACGCCTTCGACTAATTTGTTGCGACCTTGATCGCCGAATACTACTTGTTTTGCTGTCATATTTTATTTTCCTTATTGTTGTACAATAGCCATAATATCATCTTCTTTAAGGATATGATATTCTTTGCCTTCTACCTTGACTGGTTGTCCTGCATTTTTGCCAAATAACACAAGATCACCTGTCTTAACTTCCATTGGAATTACCACACCTTCTTCGGTGATACGTCCTTCGCCTGTGGCCAACACTTTACCTTGATTGGGCTTTTCTGTGGCTGCATCAGGAATGATAATTCCAGACTTAGTAGCAGTTTCTGCTTCGAGAACCTGAATAATAACACGGTCTCGGATTGGTTTTAATTGCATTTTTTCTCCTTGAAATAAAATAAGTCAATAGACTATTATAGCATACAATAGTCTGTATGTCAACAGCATTTTGTAAGAGAGTTAATCGCTGACAGCGATTGATGAAAGAATAACTTTGTTAGTCATGTGTGTTCTCCTTAAATTAAGCAAGTTGACAATGTGTGTAGCCCAATAGGCGCTACAAAATTATTTAGTATCGTTCGTTGGTTATGTTAATAATTTGATAATTTAACCAGGGGCGTAGCTCAATACCAATAGGATTCCATGTCATACTAAACAAAGTAAAATGTTCGTCATGGTCGAACCCAAAGCGAAGATGATTTTTAATCAGTTTAGAGGAAAAGCGTACACCATAGCGATTAGCCCAGGCATGTACTTCTTGTTGGATGTCTGCTACTTCGTCTTCGTAGCGTACATGAAAACGTAGATACACATCAATACTGTTTTTTAGGCAGTTGTTGACTGCGTAACTGTTTACGCCAACGTGCTTTTGCGGCACCTTTTTTACGTTTGCGTTCTGTTGTGGGCTTTTCGTATGTTTCTCTAGCACGGAGATCATCTAACAAGCCAGATTCTTGTACTTTTTTCTTGAATTTACGCAGAGCTTTTTCTACGTTGCCATCGGTGACCAGCACCGAGTTTCCGTAAAAATTCTTCATTCGTTTTCTTTCAATAGTGTCATAGGTGTATTTACCTGGGTTTTATTGATTGTGACATTCAAAATATTAGCCCGTTTATAGCTAGGTAAATCAAACATATGAGGCAAAAGCACACGTTCTAGCTCGGTATGTAACCCTCTAGCACCTGTTCGTGTCTTTAATGTACGATCTGCTATGGTATCTAGACTTTCTTCGTCGAATGCTAGTTCTACACCATCTTGATCAAACAACCACTGGTATTGTTCTATATAATTGTGCTTGACTCGAGTAAGAATACTAATCAACTGTTCTTTGGTTAATTCGTGCAAGCAAACAACGCTGGTGAATCGGCCAACAAACTCTGGAATAAGTCCATAGCGAACCAAATCATCAGGGGCCACTTCACTAAAATCAATGTCAGTTTTATCAGTCAAGTTGGCTCCGAATCCTATGTTGGTTCCTTGACCGTGTTTTTTAATAATTTTTTCAAGCCCTACAAATGCACCGCCGGCAATGAATAGAATATTTGTAGTGTCTATTTCAATTGCTTGCTCAGAATTGCGCTTAGATCCTTGAGGAGTAATCTTGCACTTGGTGCCTTCTACCAATTTAAGTAGAGCTTGCTGAACACCTTCTCCAGACACATCCTTGCTCACAGTTGAACTTTCACTTTTGCGACTAATCTTATCAACTTCGTCGAGGAATATAATACCACGTTGACAACGTTCTATGTTGTTGTCGGCAGCTGTGTACAATCTAGTGATTAAACTTTCTACATCATCGCCAACATAACCTGTTTCAGTTAATGTAGTGGCATCGCCTATAACAAAAGGTACATCAAGGTATTCCGCTACAGTTTTTGCCATTAGGGTTTTGCCTGTACCGGTTGGCCCAATCATCAAGATGTTACCTTTGGCAATTTCTGTATCTCTATCTTCGTTGCTGATACGCTTGTAGTGATTAGCAATGGCAACTGCCAAAACAATTTTAGCGTCGTCTTGACCGATAACAAACTGATCAAGATAGTCGCGAATATCTCTAGGATCAGGAATGGCCTTTTTATCTGCTTTTGATTTGGCTTTTTTAGTGTCTTTGAGTAGAGTGTTACAAAATTCTATACACTCATTACAAATAGCCACATCCTGACTGACAATTAATTTGCCAACTTGGTCTTTGTGTTTGTTACAAAAACTGCAATGGCTGAGTGAATTGGTCATGTTATCCTAGGCGTTGTTCAATACTGTTGCGTTCGGCGTTACTCAGTAAGTCTGGGTCATATTCGCCTGATTCAATTTTGCTAATAAGATGATCAATGTATGCATCATCATAAGCGTGTTGATCGCTTAATGCCTTGTCAACTTCAATCCAGTTACGTCCGTTAAATTTATATAGCACACTTGGGATCTGGTCTACACGTAAGTACATGTCGCCTTTAACAGCATCTTTTGGAAATGCTGTACCGAATCCTTTAACTTCACCAGTGTTTCCAGTAGGAGCATTATCTGCTTCGAGCCCAACATAATATTTTGGGTCAAACCATGGTAATTGTTTAATTGCTCCAGCAACAAATAAACTTTCTTGACGATGCAATGTATCTTCAGGATTATCATCTTTCCAACGACGGCGGGCTTCTTTTACTGCCAGATCAGTTGGATCTTCTTTAACTAGATAATCACCTGGGCGCTCATCGTTGCCATCGTCAATAATCAATTGCTCAACTGGTTCTTCTGATACTTCTTTTTTATTAAAAATTGACCCCATTGGAAAACCAAATCCAGCCCACCGTGGTTTTTTCTCAGCAAGTGATACATTATCATCAGGATCACTATCAGTGATACCGTGTTGCAATATAATATCAGCTTTTTCTTTTTCTTCTGCATCTTTAAATGATCTGTTCAGGGCATCAAAATCTTCTTCGGTCCAATCATCAAACGGCCCTTCTCTTTCATCACGCCGTTTGGGTTCAAAAATATTAATTCCTCTTTCCCACTCGAGTGATTTGGTAGCAGCCAACAGTAAGGTAAGGGCTAATGGGTCAAATACTATAACAATTAATATGATTACCCAACGTACTGACTTTTCCAGCACATTAGCATCAGGATTGTCGCCATAGATAAGTGCAGCAATGTATTTGATTGGTCCGACTTCGGCTTCAACCTTGCGAACGTCGGCAGCTATAGGTGCTCTCTGTTCATTAAGAGCAGTAATTTTTTTCTGGCTCTCTCCAATTTCTGTAAGAATACGACTTCTTTCCTTCTGCTGGGTACGTCGGATAGCCACTGCTTTGTCCGCTCCTCCTTCCGTAGTCGAACGTGCCATAACTTGGTCAACAGCCTCATCCATCTGCCGGAGAGCTTTGCGATTAGCATCTATGTTATCTTTTTCTAACTTGATTTTGTCGTCGTAAATTGCAATCTTACTAATAACATCCCCTGACACTAGACCTTGATCAGTATGTGCCTTTGACAAGAAGCCAAAAACACCCATACTAGTAAGTAGCATCAGGATGGCTACAGCCGAGCATAGATATACTTTGTATTGAACTTCTGCACGGTCCCAATACTTGTGTAACCACAAGGTGGTAATAATTTTACCAAACTCAAGTGAACCGCCCATGATCACAATGGGCCAAAATGCCGCAGCAAAAATGGCTGTTAGGCCAAGAATAGAATAAACGGCAGCCGATAATGAAATTATCAGTGCCGTTGCAAGGGTTAGATATCCAAATATCATAAGCTAGTATTTATTTGGATTTTGAGTTGTTGATGCTCAGATTATAATCTCGTTCGGCATGTATAAGGCGCGATTCAAGTCGATCCATTCGACGTTGTAGATTAATTGTACGAATAATTACAATCACCAATACCACAACAAGGACGGTAAAGGTAAGGCCCCAACCGGCAATGATGCCATAGGTCCAAAACCATAAATCGTTGATACCATTGGTTAGTAGGGTAATAGGATTCATTCAGGCTTTCCACCTGTGCATGATCCACCACTAAACCAAAGTTCTTCGGCTTGTTCTCGGTACTTTAATAACTCGTATTCGTCCTTCTTGTCCTTGTACTGATCTTCTGTAAGTGCATGCCAGCCACAACATTTACCTGTTGGGCTGCGGCCACATCCACACTGTCCAGCAACTTCGGCTCTAGGCATCATTTGATTGTTTCCTTAAATTTATTCAATGTTTCTTTAAGCGGTTCATTATTTTTTCCAATAGCATACCCTAACATGAGACCAAGCAAGGCCCAGAACAAAGGTTTACTGTTAGCCCAACCCATAATTAAAAATGCAATTACACCTAGTAAAAACCAATTAAGCGGATCCATTATTCTTCCTTTGTAAACGGCCATTTGGCCTTGGTTGCAATATCATTGACTGGAAAATCCATAGGATCATCTGTTCCTGTTTCGTGTGGCACAAGAAAGATTTTATCTAATGCGTTAGCCGGATCCCAATCTTTACAAAACTTTTCACGGTTCTTCTTACCTTCTTTTGTATCTGGATCATAGTCAATCCACGAAAAGTCTGTACCATTGCACTCAGGACAATGATCATCATAATTTTCATCACGCACACGATCACTACCGTTGCCAATCCACTTGCATTTCTTGTTGTCGCAAATAACATCAGGTGGTGCAGGAGGACGATTTACCCAAGTTGTTGTGTCCCAGTTATAGCCTTGCCAATACACAATGCCCGCTTGGCCAACTGGGTTAAACTTGCCGTATTCAAAATCTCCAAACTCTTTGCCGTCCCAATATAACGAACCGTATGTGCTACCATTACTCCAGTTACATTTATACCAACCTACATGCACAGGTTTGTGTTTCTTAAACTTAAACTCTGGTGACTTTTCCCAATCATCTGGACTTGTACCGCACTCAGGAGTGCCCCAGTCTTTTTCTTCGGGCGAATAGCGTTCAAAGTTACCTGCATCATCAGTGAGGCGTACCATGTTGAAGTCTGAACTCTTTCCGTCTGTGCTACCGCCGTTGTTGTCAATGTCCTCACCATTGTACATCAAGCTGCTGACAATGTCTTCACCGTCAAATTCTTCATATTGCAAGGATAACTTTTCAATTTCAAACGGTGCTGTAAGTTCAATTTCGCCTTCAAAGAATGTGCCTTTTTCATTACTTGATCCAACAAACACAATCTCGCCTTTAACACGTGAGCCAATCCAGGTTTCATCAATACAGCATAGCTCAGGACTGTTATCGCATCCATCACACGCTTCTAACGACCGCTCATACACAGTGTTACCATTTTCGTCACACACCTGGATGGTGCCAGCGTCACGGCTTACACCGTTGGTATGACCCATGTTGTCACATTCGTACCAGGAACCTGGAGGGAATGGCAACATATCTGGATCAAGATCCATTTCTTCTGCGGCATCTGAATCCCAGGCAATGTCTGATAAGTCTACTTGATGTTCCATACAGTAGTCCCATACTTCCTGGGTTGTTGTACCCATGACCTTTTCACCGCCATAGCCCCACATGCTAACTGTGTAGGTGCGTGGCGTAAACTTTAAGGTTTCAATTAGTCGTTGTTGTTCTTCTGGAGTAGCCATTATTCATTATCTCCATCACGCGGCATATTAACTGCTTCTTTGATTAATTCAATTAATTTTTCTTCACTAGGAACTAAGATCTTGGCGGAAGCCCAATCATCATCGTCTCGCTTGCCCGATATGTCAATTAGGAATCCGTTGTCATATATAGTGACCGTAAAGCTGTCATTTATACTAGTGAGTTTGTCGCTAATTTTATTGATTAGTTTCTTTGCCATTACTTGCCTTCAAATTTATCTGCACAGTCTTTACATTTACAAACAATCAACGCTATTAGCAGTGCCAAAATGATTACTAATGTTCCTTCAATCAACCACATCATAATTTTTCTCCTGATTCAAATCCACGGAATCTAACAAATCTTGGAAAACGTAAACTATAAGTTCCATCTTGGTTCTGTGTTACTGCGTCTGCCGCAACCTCAATAACGCGGCCACGTAGTTGATCTCTGGCACTCCAATATTCATCACGATTAGCATCGGAAAGGCCACTGCCCACATTAACATTAATACGACGATCATTATCAACTCCTTCACATATTATAGCACCCAATCGTCCAAGATTGCGACCAGTGCCTTCTTCGAAACCCACAATATTGAGATCAACTGTTATAACCGGTTTCCATTTCATCCAAAACGAGCTACGTCGACACTCATACGGAGCATCTATGTCCTTGATCATAATACCTTCGAACCCTAGAGCGATAGCATCTTCGGCGTAACGACGCATGACATCATGTCCTTCGGCTGTGTTCAAATCCACTTCGACACCGTCCATAAGTCGAACACAATCTGTGGATTCAAACTTAGCACGATTATCTTCTAGCAAATTGATACGTTTATATTGTTGAGCATTCCAGTATCCACGCTCAAAGTCGTGTAATGGAATCACATCAAACACATTGTAAATCATGCCTGTAGTTTCGGCATCCTTCTTGCGTTGTGCTTGTTTCATTAAGGCTTGAAAACTTTCGCCCATGATCTCACCGTCCAATACAAACGGCATTTGTATGCTTAACTTATGTTTGATACCGTCGATAGCATCAACTACTTGTGGAAAGTTATCAAATGGTTTGCCATTGCGACTGTACAAGTAAACACCAGCACGACTGACCACAGCTAACACACGCACACCATCTAACTTTTGTTCGATACGTTTTTTGCCAGTCATTTTTGATTGATGATCGTTTGAATCCGTGGCAAGTTGACAGGTGAATACAGGAATCCGCCATTCGGTCTTGCCCAGCACTTTGTTCAAGGTCTTTTCACTGATGCCGCATCGTAGGTCTTTGATAATAACTCTGCGGCACAGTCCGTTCCACTCATCTGAATCAAACTGTTCCGACATAAACTCAATAGAGGTCTTGGCATTATGGCCGGTGAGTGTGCGAGTGCGTAAGGCTTCCAACATGGCCCAGAATTTTGGCCAAGGATTTGGGTTATTGGTTAGTCCAATAGTTTCAGGAACTTGTTTAACACCAAACACAAAGAAAGGATTGTATGCTTGATAACAGTTAAAAAGAAAACATTGGGCATTGGTACTGCCCAACTTACTAGCCATCAAGGCTTTCTCTATAACTTTTTCTTTGTGTATGCGGCTGTCGGAACTTTCCAGATCACGGATCCAGTCTGCGGCCAATTTTAATCCTTCAAATTGCGACGAGCTAAAATCTAACTTGTCCATGTTATTTAAGACTCCTAATGTGATCAATAACTACGCTGGCTTCTGGGAAGCCTTGTTTTTCTTTGGCAATTACTACAGTTTCGATCATATCCATTTGTACATTGTGCAAACCAGACACAAAAGTCATAATATCTTCTGGTTTCATTTTGTAAGTAATTTTATATTGCTTTTCAACCTGAGCTTTTTCAACTTCGTTTTTAAGTGCATCATACCAAATAACTTTAGGTGTTTTTGGGTTAATGTAACGACCATCATCTGGTGTAGGTGCTTCGTTCATACACTTACGCATAAATGCGTCAAAGTCTTTAGGATCCATTTGCCTGCTCCTGTTCAATTTCTTTACATACCGCTTCCATAAACTGCTTGGCCAATACAGACCAAATTGGACTATCGATAATCTTGTAGCCTTGTTCGTGAGCAATTTCTCTCATGCGCTCAGGAGTCATTATGCTACCTCTTCAAGTTTAAGTTCACAAGCAGGATAAGCAATCTCGCCATCATACTCGAGTTGACTCCGTTCAAAGTCTGTAAGGAAATCGTCAGCAACTTGACCGTAGCCAATGATGTATTCACGATAGCCTTCGTTATTTTCTTCAATCTGTCCACGGAACATTTCAGCCAATTCGTCAAGTGCTTCTTCACTTCGACCAGCAGGGCCAAGATCAAACATGTAATCGTTGCCGCCCTTCATTTTCCAATACTGAGGGCATGAACCTACACCATCCCAATCGTGGGCACCGTAGTTTTCTTCTACTTGGGTAACAATATGTAATTTCATTTTAGCTCCTACTTGTTTAGTTTATAGTAATATTATAGCAAATGGTACATTTCTGGTCAACTAAATTAACTATTAACTGTGGCAAACGGGCTGAGTTCTTCGTGTTGTTTATTGGCAACAAAATCAAAGGCATATTCGCCTGTGTCACCAATTGGACTAACAATTACACTACCCAAACCAAACTGTTTACTCAAGGTATGGAATACTGTGCGAGCTTGTGCTTCAGTAATAGTGCTAACAAACAAGGTACCATTATAAAATTCTGTTTTTACAGGCTCGTTTGTAAGAGTTACTTTAACCAACTGATCTACTAAAGTATTAAACATATCTGCTCCTTATTGTTCACTATAATAACAGTATAGCAAAAGGACTATTTCTGGTCAACCAAAAGTGGTGATTTAGAGTGTTGTAAAAAAGCCACAAAAAAAGGGCTATTAGCCCCAGTTTCTATGGTATGCTTCCAAAGCCCGTTTGCGAGCTAACAACAACCTAAGTTTTACTTCGTCAGATATATCATCGTGTACCTGACCAGTTTGATTAACCACTTCTGGACGACGATATCCAACCTGTAGGTCTGGTGCCTCGTCATAGTAATCAGTATCGTCATCGTTTAAAAACAACCGAGCCGCAGGTTGTTGTATTTTAGCAAGGTGTATTCGTGATCGGGATTTTTTGATGTTTGCACGGACCCGCTCTACGGGTGTCACAATTCGGGCAACATACTCGGAGGGAGGTGTCTCCTCGTAGTCCAACTGAGCCAAACTTAGCTGGCTTGCTGTTGCGATCATTAGTAATAGTAGTAAATGTAAACATTGTAATCTCCTTGGCATACTATAACAACGCCACAGGGTTACATTAAGTTGACAAATTTTGGTAAAATTAAATTTTAATTTGGGCGACTGCTTCGGCCACTGTGTATTGACTTGGAATCAATGTGGCTGCTTGTGGAGCAGGATTTGGAATCAACGGAATATCGCTTTGAGTCAGTACTCCGGCATCATTAAGGCTGGCGTTATTTTGTCCTTGACGCATGACAGCAATGATGCTTTGTCCACCAATGTTACCATAAACTACATTTGCACTAGCTGTACTCAGGGTAGGATTGTTGCTGATGGTTAAAGTTTTGGCCCCAGCATTGATAGCGGTTGCTGTAGTGTTTGTAGGAATACCTGGGCCACTCACTGTGTTACCCACGGTGGTTATACCAAGAAAGGTACTGACTGAACTTATAGTTTTGTTGCCCAACAGGATTGTTCCAGTGAACGGATTGTAGTCTGCTACTGCTTCAATGTACTGACATGTTCCGCCTTGTTGAACATCTTGTCCATATTCAGGCAAACTCATAGTAAAACTAAAAATTGCTGGCTGACTGTTTGATATTAAATTTGCATAATTATCGCTGAATCTTAATCCAGCTCTGAACTGCAAGTCTTGTTCATTGCCCATTTGCTGACTGATGTTAGCAAAATTGCTATTCATCTGTGTGGCTTGTGTAGGGTATGTGGCAGTCAATGTAGGAATATATCCTTGAATGGCTGCAATAATTGCAGAGATAGCAGCGTTACGAGCAGCCGCTTGAGTACTATATGTTCCGTAAGTGCCAGCACCGAGGCCGCTGGGCACAATACAATCCCATCCTAGGTATTCCGGCAAGGTTGGAGGATAAGCAGGATTTGGCACATGGTAATCGTAGGCACCACTCATACAGTTGATTACATTTTGATAACCGCCTTGTAATGTTGCGGTATTCATTGTGCCAAGTTGAGTGGCTGTGTTTGAGAAATTGCCAGCCACTACCCAACCAGCTGCTGTTCCCAACATGTCCATGGTAGTGATAGTGCCACAAGGACCTGTACCAATACCAACATTGGTTAATATATAAGATTTTGTAGCTGCCGAAACTGCTTGCGTCTGTTGATTGATTGCTGGCAAACCTTTGTTAGTAGTTTGATTTGCTATGGTCGCCGCCAAGGTTGGCAAATTCATGTTTGGCACGCCAGAGATTTGCTGTATTGCTGTGGCTAGAGCTTTGTTGGCCAAGGCCAAATCACTAGGAATTATTTGACTTAATCTATCGTATGCTATCATACAGTTGAACTCAATACATAAGCAGGTAATCCTTGGATCAGATTGGTATTAATTGATCCGTTGGCATCAGTATAGATAGCTCTTGGGCCGTTTTTAGTAGGCACTGTTAAACTTTGAAAGCTGTTGGGCAATATCTTGACCGGATTTAATAAGTCGGCCATGGTGGTAAGTCCTGCGGTGGTCACTCCTAATAGGTCTAATACCTGTTGTAAGGCATCACCTGTGATCTGTGTCATGGCCAGGTACATGGTTTTTTGTACACTGTCGCTGACCGATGCCTGCGGATCATCAAGATTGACCACAACATCGGCTGGTACTCCGGCACCAATAAATGTCAACGATATCACTGGTATTGCTCCGACCACATTGATAATTTGTCTTACCAAGGCCAACGGACTACCAAGATTATCTAGGTCAGTCAAGTTCCATAACTGGCCTAAATTTTCAAGGTCCTGGCCAAATACTCCAGTGGCAAGATTGACTTTGGTAATATCTCCAGTGGTCATAGCATCGGTATTGCTGAATGTGTCGCAAAGATAAGTGTCACTGTTACATGCACTAATAATGTATTGATTGGCTAGGCCTGAATAGGCCAGGCATGCAGATAAAATTTGTGCAAACCTGCTGGTATCCCAGTTGGTACTGGCTCCAGTTGTACTGCCTAAATATAAATTAGCCTTGGTCTTGGCAATGCCACTCAAGCCAGGATAAGGATAGGTAACATTGGCAAATGTTCCTAAATTCAAATAGGTCTGCGGAATGCTATCGCCCAATGCTGGACAAGTTGAGCTGGCAATGTTGGCCAGAGCATTTTTATTAGCAGTTGATATACCACCAGTGCCAGCATCGGCCTGAGTCTGCATAGTAATCCATGTGCTGATCAAACTATTACTTTCGTAACTGCTGACTGCGTTGGTAAAAACAGGACTTACTCTGAGTCCTTTGTTTTGTAATAAACTAGCAGTGGTTGTTAACTGTAAGGGACTTAGTGTACTTGGGTAATTGTCTAATACCGAGGCCATTTTAAAATCCTCCGACTATTACATCAGTGCTGCCGGTCACTCGAGCATCGCCACAAAAATCAACGCTAGGATAAACTGCAACAGGTCGACCGTTGACAGTTATACCACTTGGTACAAGTTGAGTCATTGTTGGACCGTGCTTGGCGTGAGCGGTTACTGCCCCTAGTGCCAAGGCAATGGGTCGACCATTGATCATGACACTGTTGTCACAACCAGATGCTAATACTGCGCCGCCAGCAACATTAGTATCTCCAAGTCTGACCAACCCTTTGCCCATCATTTATCCCATTAAGATTTTGCTATTACGCACTGGTTTAATTCCAGTAGTTGCTTCCAGATAGTGGTCGCTAACTTGTTCGGCAGTGGTACAAATCATTGCCACCGCTGTTTTATTTATAGTGATATTTTCCTTAGGATCTGCTGTGAAAATTGTAAAAATCAACTGTATGCCCTTTTCTGTAGGCACAGCACTGAGTGGTTGTGCTACAACATAGTGGTCTTCATTGATTTCAACAATTTTAGCAACAACTTCGTCGGCATTTGTAAGTTTGATTGTGTATACGTTTCCAATTTCTAGTTTCATAATTTTCCTATTAAATTTTTTGTATGGCAATTTGATAGCCCACAGTTGTTACTTTATATCTACGACTAAATGTGTTCATGAATGCGTCAATGGCTGCTTTAGGACGATCTAATATGTCTGGAGCATGATCCCAAAAGTAATCATCAAACAACATAATGCCACCTTTTCGTAATAATCCCCAGGCCATACAGGCGTCAGTTAATGCACCTTCCCCTGTATGATCGCCGTCGACATAGATAAAATCATACTGGCACCCGGTGGTAATAAGAGCTGCTAATGCAGTGTAGCTTACAGTAGGAATAACATTTACTGTTTGTGTGGATTTTTTTGAAATAGCCACATTGTAGTTGAATCGATCTTCAAGGGGTTTGTATCTTAATCCAGGATCGGCACGTTCAGGATTGTCAACTCCTAAAAATGGATCAATACAGGTAATTACCCCTGTGTCGGATAACATGTTCTCTAACATCCAACAAGTGGCCCTGCCTTCAAAGGACCCAATTTCTAAAACAGAGTTAACTTCATTAAATGATTTAACAAGTCTAGCTGTACAATCATCAAAATTAGTAGTATTGTGGGTAAACCAATCGTGTGTAAATATATGTTCCATTACTTCCTATGATAAGTGTTTACGCAACTCTGTAAAGCCGCCTATATAATTATCGTCAAGGAAGATCTGTGGCAAAGTTCTTGCTGTGGGTACTGCTTCTAACAACTGCTCTTTAGTCCATTTTTCAGCACTAATATTGCGTTCTTCAAATTCAATTCCTCGTGATCCTAACAGTTTTTTTGCTTGATCGCAAAATGGGCAGGCGTTCTTTGACCATACAATGGCTTTCATATTGTTTTCCTTTATTATTATAAGTTTGGTAATGCGTCGTAGTCAACACTGTCCGACATTACGCCGATTACATAGTTGGTTGATTCTGATTCTTGCAAGGCTGTTTGCTTGTTACTGGTATTCACATGCTTGTTGAACCAAGGAATTGGAGTTGTCTTTGGTGCAGGAGTTTGATACTTGATACCAATCTCTTTGAGTGCGCCTACTGCTGTGTAGTCCACAAAGTCTTTGAGGATGTTTGCATTAAGGCCAATAACAGGTCCATGCTTGAACAAGTAATCAGCCCATTGTTTTTCTTCTCGGATAACATCCAAGTACATTTGATACACCTCTGCTTCGCACTCTACCTTGGCTTGGGCAAAGCGTGGATCTTCCTTAACCACTTGATTGATCAACCATGCAGTCCAATCCTTATGTAAGATTTCGTCTTGAAGAATCAGACTGATAATGTTGCCGTTACCGATGAAGATGCGATTCTCAACCATGGCTAAACTTGTAGCAAAAGATACCATAAATCGGAATGCTTCTAAACCGTAACTTGCGTTGAGTGCTAACCAAATGGCATTAATATGCAACTGTTCGTCAAACTCTTCCAACAACTCTTTACGGCAGTTGATCATGTGCAAGCGATCATAGTAAAGTCCAATGCTACTTGCCATACCGACAATCTCTTCTATGTCGTGAATCTTGTTAAATTCTTCTTTGGGTACGTTGTAAATGTTACGAATAATATGACTGTAACTACGACTATGAATATTCGTTTCAAAGAAACCCCAGTTGTACATCAATGCTTCAAGTTCAGGGATACTACACACAGGTGTAAACACCTGTGTGGGCCCGCGACCTTGTAAACTGTCCAGGGCTGTTTGACGCAACAAGTTACTGGTAAAGATGTGTCGAACTGTATCGGTTGCTTCCTTAAAGTCGTTGGCATCTTTGGTCAATGATACTTCTTCCGGAACCCAAAAGAATCCACGTGCCTCTGCTTCAAACTTTGTGAGCTTGTTATATTTCACTTCTTCAAAGCGTTGGATAGTAACTGGACCTGCTGGATCCAAGAACATCTTGCGATGTAGGTAATCTGTTTTTGTATGTAGGTTATATTGTGCTTGGCTCATTTTTTCTCTTTAGTTATAATTGTACTCATCGGCATACGCATGATTCACTTCACTATGCCCTTGTTCGTCTGCTCGTACTGCTAGGATAACCTCTCTCAGTCTGGCATCAGCAGGCAACTGCCAGTAGTCTATAGCAAGTTTAGGTGCAGGTATATTGAGTTCAGGATTGGCATCTACTTGTGCCAAGTAATCTGTGTAACTGATCACTGCTTCTTCTTCAAAGTAACCCACAATACGGTGTGCTGTTCTAGGAAAGAAAATATAAATGAACAAAAACAAGTGCCAAAATACGCCTTGTGCTGTTAATACAATCATTCTCTCAAACCAGTTAGGCTGTGCTATCTCAATAAAGGTCATTAGGTGCATACGCTCGTTTTCTGCTTCAGCTAACAAGGTGCGAATCTTTGGACCATGTCCAGTTTTCATCTGACGAAGACTTTTTAAGTGTGTCCACATACCAGCAACCATACCCGGTACTGCGGCCACAGTTTCTAGAACAACTGCTCTATGACCGTACTTCTTGGCAAAGAAAGTATCTGCTACCCAACGCAACATCAAGGTAAACTTTTTAGCAACATGGTCGCTGATAGTTTGTGGAATATGTCTCATTTAGTGTTTTCCTGAGGCTAGAACAATCTTACAAATGTGTTCTAGTCTTTCAATGTGTTCGTATGCTCTCCACGGACTGGTATCAATAGCAACCACCCCGTGTCCTTTAATGCCTACAATATCGTACGCAATGTTTCCATTCTTGTCCAATTGCAAGTTCTTGTGGCACTGATCGGCAAGCTCCTGACTGATTGGAGGAACGTCTGGTACATTTGGTGCAACTTTAGTGTACCTACTAAGTTCTGGAAAGTCATTAACAATCGTACTGAGATCGATACCAGCATGCATGGCTGCAACACAATAAGTTGGATGTACATGTACTACCACCCTGACCTCACCTCGATGTTGACCCATTTGTTTTTGTAGACCAAAGTGTAAGGGGATTTCTCCTGACGGTCTTAGATTGGCACTGATGTCAGTATAGCTATCTTCTTTCCAGCCCCAGCGTTCTGCTAGCAGTCCGGTTCCTGTTTCGTTCCATGTCAACGGAGGTTTAATTATAATTTTCTTAAACTGGTCAGGTTGCATGGTTTGTTTACGAACACCACTGGGTGTGATATAAAAATGATCACGATCGTGGTGACGAATACTTACATTACCATCTCGACTAGTAATCCAATTACGCTTGTAGGCGTCAGACATTATATCACAAATAGTTTCTAACATTACTGGAAGGCTCCGATTGGAATTGCAATAATCCCCTGCTCTTTGTGACCCTTATGTCCATGTGCCTTGCCGGATGTTCCATGAGGTTTGTTGTGTGCCCGCATATCAGCTGACCCTAATGCTTGGTCATAGTTGACCTCCCCTCGAAAACAGCCAATGGCATAGGGAAATTCACGGTTCAAGTGATAGTGATAGATATTCTGTATCTTGCCGTCCCACATTACTGGATGTGTGTGCCCATGGCATTCGTCCAGTTGGGCATTGGTAACCATTTTGCCGTCATCACCTCTAGGACCATAGATACCAAATCCATCTAAAGCATAGCCAAATAAAGGCGAGTGACCTTCTGTTCCTTGATTAGGAAAACACTTCCAACTATAACCGTGTAAGTGATATTGTTGAGCATAAGGATGTCCCCAGCATTGGTCAATAGGCAAGATCGAAGCTGGCGGATACCATGCTGTAGCACTGGCGTTGGCAATCTCGGCGTGCCATACTGTACCTGTGAGGGTAACACCAATTGGCAATGCCGCAATGGGATTTGGCTTGGCACTTAGCTTTGGGATTTTAGGTAGTTGAATATTCAACTCATAAGGACTGATGCCAATAGCTGCCGCACTTGAATAGTCGCGACCAGGAAGACCTGTTCTAAAATCATGTCCGCCGGGGGCTTCCTGGTAAAACTTGTAAGCAGGAGTTCCTGGTTGTACAGGAAAGTCTCCCATTGCGGTGTTTGGTAATCCATTGCCTACAAAATAACGATATTTGTCATCTTCGGTAATGGCAAACACACTACCTTCTTTGGCATAGTCTTTGGCATATTTGGTGCCACTCACATATGGCATCTTTTCAATGACCACGGTGTTGTTTGCGGTATCCATCCAGGGCTGTGTGCTCAGTTCAAATCGTGTGTTGCCAGGTACAGCCGCAAGAAAATCTGCAGCCATGAATAGTCCGTTACGTTGAGCTTGATAAGGACTTATCCTTCCAGAGCTTAGTAATGTTGTTGGTGCATCGGCATCCTCTGTGGCAGTAGTTGTAGTTGTTGTAGTTGCTGTTGTAGAGGTGTCTTTAGAACAGCCTATCATAATAAACAACAACATCGTTGATACCAAGTATTTGATTTTCATTTCTTTCTTCCTTGTGTGTTAACTTCGGCATTTTCTGTTGTTGTACATACTGTTGTAGGAATGTCTTTAGAACAACCTGCCGCAATAAGCAACACTATCATTGATGCAAAGTACTTAATTATCATTTTTACTTTAGAATTGGTCCGCTTCTGTTGAATGCTCCAATGCTGTGGTGCTGGTGGCACCTACCGCTGTGGCAATGGCATCAAAGTACGGAACCCCTGCTTCACGCTGATGCTTGACCGTGGTAAAGCCACGCTCTTGTGCGGCAAACTCACGCTGTTGCATTTCACTGTAACCACGCATGCCTGTTTTCTGATAGGCTTCGGCCATTTCAAAGGTGGCCAAGTTATTGCAATGGAAACCAGCCAGTGTAATAAATTGGTAAGCATAGCCCATCTTACCAATTTCTGCTTGGAAGCTCTCACACTGTTCTTCTGTCAGATACCTGCGCCAGTTGAAGCTGGGCGAACAGTTGTAGGCCAATTGTTGATCTGGAAACTTCTCATGGATAGCATCGGCAAATGCCTGTGCTTGTGCCAGGTCTGGAGTACTTGTTTCAAACCATAACAAGTCTGCGTATTCAGCATAGGCAAGACCACGGGCAATACAAGCACCAAGGCCATTCTTGAAATGATAGAAGCCCTCTTCCGTACGTTCTTTTGTATAGTCAACAAATAACTGATCGACTGGATCAATATCGCTAGTAATTAGTGTGCCGGATTCGGCATCGGTGCGTGCTAAAATAACTGTGTCTACTTCTGCTACATCAGCCGCCAGTCGCGCGGCGTTTAAATTGCGGATCGCCTGTTTGGTAGGGATTAAAACCTTGCCACCCAGGTGTCCGCATTTCTTTTCTGAGCTGAGTTGATCTTCAAAGTGTACCGCGGCTGCTCCTGCTTCGATACAGCTTAGTGTTAGTTCATATGCGTTAAGTGCTCCGCCAAAGCCGGCTTCGCAGTCAGCAATAACTGGCAAGTAAAAATCTTGGTTGCCTACACCTTCCAAGGTTTGTAGTTGATCAGCACGACGAAGTGCATTGTTGATTTCTCGAACAACCTCTGGCACTGAGTTTACTGGATATAGGCTTTGGTCGGGATAAACACGACCACTGGTGTTTGCGGCTGCGGCAACTTGCCAACCTGACAAGTAAATTGCCTTGAGTCCTGCCTTGGCATGTTGTACTGCTTGCTGTCCATTGTATGCGCCTAGTGTAGGAACAAACGGTTCTGTTGCCAACAACTCACGCAATTTGGTCGCACCACGTCGGGCCAGTGTGTATTCAATTTTCAAACTGCCTTGTAACTTCTTCACATCTTCTTTGGTATAATTACGCTTTTTCATTTTTCCCTTTCAATTTATAATTTACAGCTTTCACAATCTTCTTGGTCATCAAAGTCTACTACCTCTAATTTTGTTTCCGCTGGTTCATCTTGACCTTTACTACCTTGTTTGTTTATGAGGCTATAATAAAAAGTTTTCAGGCCCCAACGATGTGCCAACATTAAATTCTTGGCAATCAGGGTGGTTGGAACTTTTCTGTCGCCAAAGTGTGCTGGATTATAAAATGTATTGGTTGAGATTGATTGATCCACATAAGCGGCAATCACACTTGCTGTCTTTAAGTAACCAACACAATCTTTTTGTGCCCACATCAATTGATATTTGTTTTTCAACTTGTTGTACTCTGGTGCCACTTGAATCAAACTTCCTGCTTTGGATTCTTTAACAGTAATCAAACTCATTGGCATTTCAATACCGTTAGTCGAGTTAATAACAACACTACTAGACTCTACAGGAGCCACTGCCATTAGAGTGGCGTTTCGTACACCATACTGTTTCATGTTAGTGCGTAGTGACTCCCAATCAAGTTCTGGTGCAAAGTCTGTCAGTTCATTAACTGCATCGGCGCGGAGTTCCCAAGGAAATGTGCCTTGACCATACCGTGTTTTATTAGATGCTAAACATGGTCCGCGCTCTTTGGCAAGTTCCACTGTGGCTTCTGTCAAATAATAAGCCTGATGCTCCATCCAAGTTTTAACTTCTTGTAGTGCATCTTTCTCACCATACTGTAATCCACGTTTGGCGTGCCAGTAGGCCAAGTTAGTAAGTCCAATACCCAAGGGTTGAATTTCATCATTACTTAACTTACTTTGAATACTCAAGAAGTCTTGATAATCTAGTATGTTGCATAGGCTTCGCTGTAGAATACGGCAGGCACGACGCATGTCTTCTGGATTACGGAAAGCACCCCAGTTAATACTTCCTAGTGTACATAGGGCAATACGACCTTCTTCGTCATCTAATCGCTTGAATGATTTTGTAGGCAACAAGATTTCACAGCACAAGTTACTTTGATAGATGGTATGATACTCAGGATCAAATGGGCCTTGGTTCTGAACATTGTCAATGAATACCAAGTAGATACGACCTGTGTCTGTGCGCTCTTTCAAAATGCCACCTTTAAATACATCTTCTGCGGCCATGATTTTGGTTCTTAAGTCTTTACGCTTTTCGTACTTGACATACAATTCTTCAAACTGGGCGGTGTTCTTGTAGAAAGCCTCGTACAATTCAGGCACTTCGTTGGGATCAAAGAATGTTATGTTTTCTTTGTTTTTGAATCTACGCCAGAAAAAGGCGGAAAGCACAACCCCATAATCCATAAAACGGACTCGGGTTTCTTCTGTTCCTTGATTGTTTTTAAGAACAATAAGGTCGTCAAACTGAAGATGCCAAATAGGATAGAATACAGTAGCACTTGCATTGCGGATACCTCCTTGTGAACAACTACGCAGGTCACCAAACCATTTCTTTAAGAATGGAATCATTCCTGTGTGCATGATCTCTCCGCCACGGATAGGACTGCCTAATGGGCGAAGACGACCAATTTCTAAACCAATGCCAGCACGTTTGCTGGCATACTTGGCCATCATTTCTCCAGATGCGAAAATACTATCAAGGTCATCATCGCTACGGATAAGCACACAACTACTAAACTGCTTTGTAGGAGTCCCAAGCCCAGCAAGGACAGGGGTAGCAAGAGTGAACAAGCCATCGGATGCCGCGTTATAATATTCTTTGATATAACGCATACGACTTGAGTTAGGCTCTTCTTTGTGAAACACAGTAGCGGCTGCCACCATGTAACGTATTTGTGGAGTTTCATAAATTTCCTTTGTGGCGCGATTACGAACAAGATATTTTTCAATCATCTGCTCAATGGCTGCGTAAGAATATGTTTCGTCTTTTTCATGATCCAGCATGTCGTTCATACGGTTCCAGTCATCTTCTGTGTACCACTCAAGAAGCTCTGCTGTGTATAGGCCAGTGGCCACATTCTTTTTGACGATTTCGTACAGGTGGGGAGGATCGTATGTGCCATAAACATCTTTACGCAACATGCTCAATCGTTGCTTGCCTGCTACGTATTGATAGTTGGTGTGGCCTACATCTGGGTTTGACTCAATGTCAATCAAGTCAACAATGGCACGGAGAGTAATACCGTCAATCTCTTGTGTTGTAATGCCATCGTAAAAATGTAATTGTGCTTTGATCTCAATCATACTCTGACTAACATCGGCAATACCTTGACAAACTTTAGCAACCTGTGCCTGCCACTTTTCAATATGCAGTGGCTCTTTTAGTCCGTTTCTTTTAACTACGGTAATCTGCGTCATTCTACTCTCTATCTAAATTATGTTACTGCTATTTTATTTGGTGTTGCTTCAACTGCCGGGCGATTTTTACTTCTTGGAAGGTATTTACGACGCTGTCTGGGCTCCAATTAAGTATATATTTTCTTTCTTGGACCAGGACTAAATTATCACCTGATTCAGTCAAAACCAGTGTTGCATCCGTCATATCCGCGCGGTCTAACATACTTATAGTATACAGGATTCCTAAGCCTTTAGCAACAGGACAATACACATCATCACTCAAAAGCTGCCAAGGATCTGGCCATCTAGGTTGGTCATCCCAGTGTAGGTAATAAGGTTTCCAAGGAGTTTGGTGCCACCAAGCATTGATTATTTCCAATGCTGATTTGCATTCCATAGAGTGAGCGTCAGCTCGCAATGCTGACCAAGCAGAGAGCCTGTCAGCGAATTCTTTTGGCCACATCAAATTTAGTAACCGAAATAGTTAATGGAATATGAAAGCGTGGCGTTGGAGCCGGTACTGGTTGTAGTATAAACAAAACTAACTATGTTAGCGGCTTCACTGAATGTAAATGAAACTCCGGTGGTGCTGTTTTCAACAAAGTCTTCACTGTAAGTAATGTCACCTGTGCTGTCTACTGTACTGGCTGCCACCATAATTGTACCTGTACGATAAGCAGTACCACGAGTCACTGTGTAGTTGATACTAAATGCTGGACCGGTTTGCGTACTGTTAAATGTTGTAACTGTGCCGGTATTATTATCAGTTAATGTAGTCTTTGCGCCGCTTAACCTTGTATAGGTACCTTGTTGAGTTTCAACACCATTTGTAGTTGCAATACTTGCGGTGTCGTTTAGAGCAATGCGTGGATAACTTGTACCCGGGGTTGACGCAACAGCATAGGCATCGGCACGTTGAAATAAGTCGCCGATACTGACATTGTTATTGCTTTGAATATCAATGACGGCTGTATAAGGTGTAGTTGTTCCACCAAAGTGGTTGCCCACATCATAAAATATGTTGTATCCACTGGCATTTAAACTGACATCGCCAAACACAATACCTTCAGCATAGATATTATCAAACACGTTGTGAGTAACACGAACTCCA
>Ga0181350_1000015_pt1 | contig 53134 bp, 75 predicted proteins | sample Su13VDMM110DCMD_FD_130105 | JGI IMG/M metagenome (GOLD analysis project Ga0181350, IMG submission 130105) | Freshwater viral communities from Lake Michigan, USA - Su13.VD.MM110.DCM.D | ecosystem: Environmental > Aquatic > Freshwater > Lake | place: USA: Michigan | collected 2013-07-16
TCTTTTTTCTTTTAAGAGATTCATAGCTTCTTTCTTTTCTTGAGTAGTAAGGCCTTCAGGTAATTGTCTAAATAATCCAACTGAATTTCTATAGTTATTTAAACTTTCTTTAGCTTCTTTTTCAGTAATAATTCCCTGAGTTATTTTTTCTTTTAAACTTGCAATGTACGCACTCTGCATCTTCTCATCATTAGCCATTTCTGCAAATGTTTCGAAGGATATATCATCCATTTTTAAAAATCCCTTTTTTGAATAAGCTGCACTTATACCTGTGGGAACACCTAAAATAAAACCTCCAATAGCTTCTTGAGCTCCTGCTACAGCTACATTTTCAATAAAATCACCTATAGATTTAGGGGTTTCAAACATATCTTTTCCCTTTATCTGTTTGTTGTATAAATATTTAAACCCTGTTTCTGATGCTTCTTGAAGCGCACCTGTTTCAAATTCAGCTACACCTGCTGCTGTAATTGTTAGAGCACCTCTAGCAATAGCACTCTCTACTTCATTTTCAACTAACTCTCTAAATGTTTTTGCTGTAGTGCCTTTACCTGCTTTTCCTAATGCTCTCATAGTAATGCTTGTAATAATACCTTTACTTGCTAACACATTTCTTAGTCCATAAACCTCTAATACAGCACTTGTAATACCAATAGGTAAAGTAATTGCTAATTTTTCATTTTCAGATATATTTGCAAAGTCAGGGTCTTTCTCCATTTCTTGAGCCAGTCCATCTGAAATTTGAGCATACATTTGAGCAGTTCTTTGAGCCCAACCAACTGGCCCAGAACCGCCAATCATAGCAGGTAAAGACTCAGATAATCCTAAAATAGCTCCTCCCCAAAAACCTTCTTTCTTTAGGTCTTCCCATTGCTGAGTAGTGTTTTCGTCTCCTAAAATTTCTTTAGTTCCAATTCTAATATATGGTAATGTTTTTGATTTTAAATCTTTTCTATTATAGTTGTCAACTTCATCTTCCCAAGCATCTAATTGGTCTTCAGTCAATGTTTTTTTCCATTGTTCTATTGTTTGATTTTTTGATGGTGGATTTACTCCTATTCTTTTAGAAATATCTACAGAAATATTTTTCAAATCTTTATCACTCATACCATAACCTGAAGGTGCAATCTCAGTAGCTATATCAGATATTACGCTCGATATACCTGAAGACATTTTTCCAACACCTCCAAAAAAAGCATCTCTAATACCACCTAGCCAAGTCCCTTGTTTGGCCTTTGATAAATTATACTTACCTACAGCCGCATCTAATTTTGCTCCTTTTACTTTTATTTTTTCTTCTTCAGCTAATAAAGATTTCATCTCATCATTTAGAGCAATTCTTTTTTGATTTAATAAATCTAAAGATTCTTTACTAGGATTTGGGCCTAAGTTGTCTAATTCTTTTTCAAATTGAGTTTTCTTGATTATAAATTGTTTCTGCTTCGTATTAAGATTCGTTACATCCTTATTGACTAACTTAATAGAATCATCGACTTGCTTTTGAGAGTTGAATTTTTTATCCTGTTCTCTCATAGTTTTTTCAAGTACGAAAAGCCCCTTAGCAGGAGCATTTTGTTTTATGAAATTTTGTAATAAATCAGACTGAGTCTTAGATTTACTACTCAAAAAATTATCTAATGATATTTCTGTGGTTTTACCATTTGGAGCCGTTACTTTTACATAATCTCCTAACGCTCCTGACTCTTCAAATTTAAAGCCTAAATCTCCAAATTGGTATTGAAGTTCAGGAACAACATATTCTTCTTCTTTATTAATTAATTCAGTATTTACTGTAGCTAATCTATCTTTAAGATATTTGTTTTCCTCAACATTTGGTTTTATGTTAAGTTGCTTATCAAATATGTCTCCATATTTTTTCTTTTCAGCAGAAATAGCTTGATTTTCTTTTTGTAGTTTTTGTAATATAGGCTTAACGACTTTCTCTCCCTCAGGTTTAAAAATAGGTTTCCCTGACATATCTGTAGGAACAGATGTCTTTTTTATAATTTGCTCAAATACTTTTTGCTTAGGAGATTGTTGCAATTCCAATGAACCATCTTCCGAAGACGAGTCCAAAGCGAATTTTTTTTTTACAGGAGCTCCTTGATTAAATTCAGGAAACTTTGCAAATAATTCATCTTCTGTAGCGTATTTACCACTATTAGAAGTAGCAACAAAATCTTTTAATACCTGAATATCATATCCTTTTAATTCAGGAAATTTTGACATTAAAGTTTTTTCGTCAGAATATTTACCACTATTTGAAGTGGCTACAAAGTCTTTAAGTGCTTGTTTTAAATCCGGCATAATTTATTTTTTATCTTGTTTTTCCTCCTTGTATTGTCCCAGCTGGTTTATTAGCACCTATCAATCCTTTAGATAACATTTCTTCTTTCTTTTCAGCAGACGTATTTGCTTCTATAAATTCAGATAAATTATACATAGCCTTTTCTGCTTTTTTTACTTCATCTGGGTCCTCTAAATCGTATCCAACATCAAATGTGAATTCTTTATCACCTGCTGTTAAATATACCTCGTTGATAATACCTCTATTAGGCTCTATTATTATTCCGGTACCTTTAAGTACTTTTGTAAGCGCAGCAGCAGCTGATTTATCTTTTAGGAATGCCATTCCTTTTCCTTCTTTCCCATTAGCTTTTTTGACAGATATATTTTTGATTTCAGATAGCTTATTGCTAAACTCAACTGCTGCATCTTTAACAGGAGTTCTTCCTGCTTTTACGCCTGCGAAGTTTCTTTGCTGAGCATTCATTAGCATATTAGGATTTCCACCTTTATTTCTAGCCATTACTTCTTCAACATTGTCAATTCCGTGAACCTCATTACCAAGCTCATTCCATTGTCTTAGATTTGTGGTATTTGGATCATAATCTAAAGTACGGTTTCTAATTGGATCAGCATACTTGAATATTACTTTTCCTGGCTGAGATGTTAAATCTATATCTAATAACCCTCTATCTTGAGATAATTTAGAGCCTAATATTGTGTTAATAGCAGCTCGTTTTCCTTCAGGAGTATTAGCTTTAAATACATCTCCCCAAGTTCCAAGAGCATTATCTTTCTGTTTTTGATCTTCTTTTCTTTTTATAGCATCTTCAGATTCAGGGTCTCTTTGAGGGGCACCAACAACTTGACCTTCTTCTTCATAGTTATATTTAGCTCTCATCTGACCTCTAACAAATTCATTAGCATCTTCTTGCTGTTGTTCGCTTATAACATATTTAAAACCTCCTGTATCAGGATCAACAATTTTAAGTATCTTCTCAGGGTTAGCTGCTGCTTCTTTTTCACTCGTAGTTACACTATATTGTTTTTTGTTTGGAGCAAATATAGCACTGTCTACAAGAACTCGAGCAGCATCAAGTGGATTTCCTACAATTGTAGCTATTTGGTCGTTTTCAGCAGTAAGAAACTCAAACATAATTTTCTTATCAGCATCTACTATATCTTTTCTACTTGTAATATCGTCAACACTTTTTATACTACCTTGTTTTTCTATTTTACCAAGTGTAATCATTGTGGTTTTTTCTTTTCCTAAAGTTTCAACCCAAGAATTAACTTTATCTTCGTAATTATAAAAATCTATTTGAGATACCAATGCTTGATTAAGGTAATCCATACTTCTTAATCCACCTGGTGTTTTATCTAAAGCTCTTACCTTTTTACCATCAACAACTTGTTCAGTCATTTTACCGGCCATAACAGTTCCATTAGGACCTATCTGCCAACCAATGTTTCTCCAATCTCCAAAACCTTCTACTTCAGCAAAATTGTCGGCATATAATTGAGAATATTTTTTATCTCTAACTCCTTGCATTACATTAGAGTATTTCTCTTGGTATAATTTATTTGCATTAAAAGCAAGATTAGTATTATCAGTTAAATTCTGTCTAAAGGTAATTAAATCTTTAGGACTCATTTGACCGCTTTTCAATAATTGCTCAGCAATCCTCAGTCTATTTGATGCTTGGTCGGCATAATCTATAATACTTTGTCTAGCCCCAACGTGCTCTCCATTTGGAGTATCAGCAAGATAATTCATAGACTGCCTGATACCTTCATCAAGAGCAGCTTTCTTTTCTTCTCTTACACGATTGGTTTCAGCGAGCATATCGCTTAAACTCTTACCTACCTCAGCCCAATTTATCTGCGAGTCGGCATCTCTTTCTGCGTATTTATAGTATGACATATATTATCTTGTTAAAAATCCACTGTATTCTTGCACCATATTAGACCCTAATAATCTAGCCTGTTGCATTCTTTTTTGTATTTCTAATAATTCATTTTTTGAATACTTACTCATCGCAGCATTAAAAGCATCTTGGTCCATAGCTCCAACTCCTGCCAATGACTCAAATCCTTTTGTTCCTGACATTGATTGAACTTGTTTTTGCCAATCAGCTTGATTCAGTTTTGGATTTAATTTTTGAGCCTCTGCCTGCATTTTGCTAGCTTGTTTAGCTGATCTGCTTTCTTGGTATAAAGGGATAAATTCAAGTCCTTGTTGTAAAGTAGATGCAACACCTTGGAATCCTTCCATAGTTGCTGCTGTAGCAGCTTCTTGCGCATCTCTTGCTGCTAATTGAGCTCCTTCTACCTCTCCTAAATCTAATTGAATACCAACATCTCTTAGTCTACTTTCTTCATTAATAATATCGCTCTCAATTTTACTTAAGTCCTCTCCCATAGCTCCTCTAATAGCAGCTTGTCCTACATTTGCAGCCATTTGAACTTTACCTGCTGTAACCTCAGCACCTCTATCGCTTTCTACTCCTGCCTGAAGAGCCAGAGCTCCTTGAGACGATACTGCCTCTCTCGCTAATTCATAAGGTTCTTTTTGAATACCTTTTGCTTTAGCAAAGTTTACTTCAAGTTTTTTACGCGCAGCGTCCATTGCCGCAGCAGATGCCGCTTCTGCGTTTCTTTGTTTTCTTTTCTGCTCTCCTGCCTGAACAAAAGACATTGTAGTTGATGCTGCTGATATTGCTAAACCACCTATTGCTACTGCTGTTGCTACTCCCATTTTATAATAATTTTATCATTTCACTTGTATATGAATCTCCTTTTATATAACCAAGATTTTCATACGTTTGAATTAAACTGTTGTTTTTTATTAGAGCATAGGCATATTTACTGCCTGACATTTTACTAATATTTGTAAGAGACTCTATAAGCATACTTATAGCTTCTTTTCTTTTCCCTTTTTCTCGATATTGTTTATTTGAAATTATCCAATCAACCCAAGCTACTCTTGAATTGGTTACATATATAAAACCTGCACAAATAGGAATTTCCCCATCATAAACTATATATCCTCCCATTCCGTCGTCAGGAAGAAAGTCTTTCTCAGGAGCTGTCCAACCCCATTCAGTCCACCAATTAACAAGTATCTCTTGATAGTCGTTATCGTTAAGTTGTCTTATAGTTAATTCCATACAGAGACAAAGATAATAAAATTAAGGGAAACTTTTCATAACTTCAGATTCAACTGCAAATAATTCAATTTTTGAACTTGAAGAGTTTGTTAATGTAAACACACAATAGTGTCCTAAAACCCCGTGAGATTCAGCAACTGAATTCTTGACATAGAAGAAGAAATTAACATTTCCTGGAATTGTACTTGATGGTGGACTAACCATTGCATTGTTTATCACTAATTGGTTTATACCATTTGGCAAATCTACATTTATTGCTGTAACCTGACCTGCAAATAAAGGAACAGGATGTCCAAAATACACATAATCTCCAACGCTTATAATATTACCAATTGATATTAGTGGGGATATGCTAAAGTTTATTTTTGCAGAAGTTGTTCCTGAATCCACAACAGTCAAACTGTTACCAATTCCATTTAAACTTCTTAGTGCAAATTCTCCTATAGTATTATTTCTAACAAACGCATAGTAAGATGCTTCTTTTCTTTCAAACCAAGATTCATTTATAAATCCTGAGAACTGTAAGTCTGTAATTAACTGAGCACCCCAAGCTGCATCTCCTTCTAAGTTTATGGTTTTAAATAGTTTATTCTCAAGAGCTGCATCATTAAATACACTTTGTAATCTTGTTGGTGTAAATGAATTTGCAGGAAGTCCTTTTTGATTCCACCAAGGTTGGTAAAATGTATTTCTTGCATTGTTTACATTATGTCTGTAAATATTACCACCTTTGAATGTATAGAAATAATTATTCATTCCTATCATCCAATCAGGATAATAAGAGTAAAAAGAAACCCACCCAGCAACTCCTTCGCTATATGATAATGTATAATTCATATTGTTTTTTTTTATGGTTCAGGACAAGGTCCGTTTAAAGTTGTTGTAGTTTCTCCTGTTCCTACTACAGTATTCTCTTCAGCACAAAATGTACTAGCATCATATCCTCCAACTCCTCCTACATATCCACTTTGAGGATTACCTTCACAATCAGTATATGTAAATAATTGAGCTAAAGTAGCTGTTGTAGCAACCGTATATTCTAAGCAAGTTGTTCCTGTGCAAACCCCTAATGCTATAACTACTCCATTTGCATCTACTTGAAACCAATCATTACTTCCTGTTATTGATCCTGTTGCGTGATAGAATCCTGCCGCTAAAGGATTTGAGCCATAAGCGTCTGAGAATACAAAGTCATATAATCCTACAATACCAGGAGTCCCTGCTAAAGATGCATTATAATATGTTACTGTCTCCAATAATAAACAAGCTCCTTCAGAAGTTGAAGCCATAACGCTTGAACCAAATCCTGTTAGTAAAACAGGGCATTGAATATCTACATCCCAACCTGTACTACTACAAGGCCCGATAAATTGAAAATTAACTATAGATGGTGTAGCATTTGGTTTTGGTATAACCATCATACAATTTCCAGGATCAGAAACAGATAAAGAAACATCTCCAGGGTATATTGTAATATTTTGAGTATTTCCCGTAGCTACAAAAGAAGTTCCAACAAATAGAAACTCTGTCATTGTAGGAAAATTAGAAGTATTTCCTGTTAATCCACAATCAGCAAATGAAGCACCTACAACTGTAAAGTCAGCAGGATTTGTACTTTGATGAGCTCCATCTACAGGAGACGTAATTCTATTATATATGTTTCCATTATATGTAGCTCGTATTCCATCAGGTACACTAAATGGATTAAATCTAACTATAATAGCACCAACATCAGAAGGGCCACCGCCCGCCTCTAAATTCAATAAGTATATACCTGTTGCTCCCGAACCAGAAATAGAGGAACCACAAGGAACTCCACAAGTTCCACAAGTAGTAGCAGGTAATAATACGCCTCCAACTTGTTCTCTTGATGTAACTCCGTCCGAATAGAATCCATCTGGAGCAATTATAGTTAAGTTACTATTTGAAAAAATAGTTGTTGAAGAACCTAATGACGGTCCGTTTAAAAAATAACTTCCTAATATAGCCATATTCTTTTTTATTAAATTGGTTCGTTACAGCCACAACAAGCATCATCAGGGCTTTCATCAGAGTAACATAAATCAATAGGATTAGAATCTCTTAAATCCCAAATCAAATAAAGATAATCTCCATTAGAGCTTGCCGGAACTGTGAAGTCTGCATAAAATATAGGACTTGAACCTGAAATAGGTGTCGCCGTAGTTGCAGCAGCTAATAAAGCTTGAATGTCAGTATCGTTGTTGTCGTATAATACGTTTGTTCTCAAGTATTTAAACTCATCTTGAGCAATATCAAAATCATAATTGTCAGGTACTATTTTATTAGTAGACAATCTCATTGTACTTAATTCAGGAGGGAATCCACCTGATCCTACAGGTCCTGATGTTATATTATATCTTGAAACAAGAGGAACATCAGAGCCACTGCTGAACAGTACAAAGTTAGACAATAATGGTCCAACAAAAGTACCATCTTGGTATCTATATTGAGTATGTATTGTTTTTCCTGACTCGTAATCATTTGTAACAACAACTTCAACTATATTCATAGTCTCAGTTTGACAACATTCAGCGGTAAGAGATAAGACTACATCTTCTTGGTATTCTATTGTTACAATAGCCGTTTCTTCAGAAATACTATTTTTATCAAAGAAAATACTTCCGTCTACATTTGTCCAAGGAGAAGATGTTGTAACCCCATTGTACTCAACTATTACTCTAAACGCATCAACTCCTAATGCACTTGAAACAATCCAAGACACCTCAGTATTACCAACAGTAGGACCTAAGTCAACACAGAATGTTTCTTCTTTTACTTCTTCCTCTAATATTGAAAGAGTAAATGTTTGAAGTATGCCACAATTTATACATTGTGGATTTATTGGTAACAATTGATCATTTGTACTTAAAACATACTCATTCATATAAGGGTCAAACCCTCCAAGTTTTTGAGTGTTAAATGACTCATTAAAAGTATCTCTAAACCACGTTCTCATATTTTGCTCAGAGATTACTTTTAATTGGTCGTTCTGTCCTGAATCCCCTTTTATTTGAAGTACAGCTCCACGCTTAACATCAGTAAAATATCTATCGTAACCCCACTGAACATAACTCTCAGGATTAAAACTAATACCATACTTTTCGGTACGTGCTATTTGCGTTCCTAATACCTCAGGAGTGGCTGTAATTATATTACCCGCACTTGCGTCAGACAATAAGTTTTTACCCGCTAAAACATAAGATATTTTATCTTCTTGTAAAGTAAGTACATCAGTCTCTCTTCCGTCCAATAATTGAATAGGACCAAAAGATATTTCGCAGTTCTTATAATTAGACAATCCTTTGTTAAACTCATTAAGTCTATTTACATTGGTTTCTTGATTATAGTTACCACTATATGTAATATCAGCAAATCTATCTGCAGCTTGATAATTTTGAGCAGAAACAGATGTTACTCTTTCTCCTAAATTAAAACTTCTTCCAACAATAGAGTCTCTAATCTTATAACTTTCCGCTCCGTTTCCAAAAGCAAAACAGTTAAAGAATCCTGTATCTACAACTCCAGGAATGTTTCCTGCAATATTTTGATTAGTAACATTACCTAAATGGTTTCCATTTGCATCAATACCAAATGATAAATTGTTTTCAAAGAAAATATCAGGTAAAGCATCTTGAGGTTCTGTTTCAAATATAATCTTATCAACAGCTCTAAATACTTCTATATCAGCAGTAACACAATAGCGTCTTCTAATTGAATAATTTACTCCAGTACAACTTTTACCTGTACTCATTTGAAGATATAGTTTATTAGTAACAGAATCTCTATTAAACTGAAGATACATAATTGAGAAATCGTATTGAGTTAATACTCCATTAGTAGGTATAAACTCTAATTCTGTACTCGAGTCTCTTGCTACACCTGTATTTAATATAGCCGCAACATTATCTCCCTTCCACCAATCTTCAAAATTATCATAATCTGAAGAAGAAGTAAGTCTTTTCTCAAGAAGATAACCTCTCTTTTCACAAGAGCCTTTAACTCCAAGTCTAAGCCAATTTAAGTTTAAATTAATAATACTTCCTGCAGGAATAGAAAAATCCTCAAATTCCCAAAGTGGGTGTGAAGGATCAAATCCTGCTGTACGAAGTCTATTTACAGTATAGTTTAATTTAGAATAGTTTCCACCACTATAAGCACAAGCTTTATTTCCTTTTACAGTTGAATTAAATGGAGGAAGAGAATAATCAGGATTTTGTTCGTTTAAATCAATAACAGCATCAGGGTCTAGTACCGCAGAAAAACTATTTGGATTTATTTTTATATAAACACCTGCCGGAACAACAACGTCCTCTATAGGCTCTATAAAAGCTGAAGCTTGAGATTGTTTGTCTAATACCGTAGCATAGGCACAATTAGCTTTAGGACCATCTGTATCTGCCTTTACTATAAGCTTATCTCCAATTTCTACTTTTTTAGGATTCTCTCCCTCTAAGTAAAACCAAACTGAATTTGTATTTGGATCAGTAAAGAATAAGTTAGAATATATTGTTTCATAATTTTCTTCATCAGGCTTAATTACAAACTTATATCTTTTAGCCCAAGATGGAGCTCTTTGAGTAACAGGAATAGTTACCTGTATTGAGTTTTTATTTGGAGAAAATCCACAAGGAATATGAACAGCGTTATTAGGGCTTACCAGAGATGTAGTAGCTCTATTAAATTCATCCATATAAATAATACCAATTTCATAACCTCTATTACTATGTAAACTTCTTGGATTACCTATTTCTTGAAATACAGCATTAGCAAAAGTAATCTCATAGTATTCATATACTTCTTGAGTTGGAGTAGTTGTATTATCAACGTACTTCATAGCGCATAATTGGAATCCAATTTGACTACTTGCAGGAGATGTAATTATAGCTATAGGCTGATTAACAGCTGATATACCACTTGCTACTTTTTGGAGTGAATCTAAATTATTAGGTATAATACAGTTTACTAAATCTGTAAATGTAATCCCATCACAAGATGTTTCAGCACCAGGAGTTGAACTATATACAGGCAATATATTTGCGATAGTACCAACTGCATCTTGAAAAGTAACACTTGTTGCCATTTCATATACCGAAGAATAATCTGTATTTAAGAAAAAGTCAAACGAAACTTCTGTTTGGTCTGTAGTCTCTGCTGGGAAAGGAGTGTCTCCTGAAAAATCACTATGAGCAAATGTAATACTTACACTAATAAATGAACCTGACACAAGATCAATGCCTGATAAATCTATAAAAACTGCTGAATTTGCTATAGCCAAAGGTCCGTCAATACTATAATTTGCTGATTCAGTAGTGTCAGGAACATCTGTGCTTCCTACTTCCTCAGTAATTAAATTTGCAGAAAACTCTAATTTTACCTCTTTACCATTTATGTCTTTTAAATCATATCCTTCCACATAGTTTCCATACATAAGTCTATTACCCATAATAGTTTGGGCTTTAGCAAAACGAGGAACATTATCATAAAGTCTCAATATTTCAGCTTCACTTAAAACAGTAAATATCTTACTATTATTAAAAGAGAATTGATAGTCAGTATTATCTGCAAGACCTGCTTCAGCTTTATCTATTTTTTCAATAACCTTTATTACATTATTGTTTGATTGTTTAAAAAGCAAATCAATGCCAATAACTAAAGGCCCACCTGAGTTATACGTTACTAAAGCAGTGTTGCAGAAATTAGTCATACCTTCATTTAGCATACTATTTACACTAAACTCAAAAGGATTTGGTATAAATGCAATATCAGACCACTGAGAAGTAGCTGAGTATTGTCCATTTTCATATTCATATCTATAAGCAAAAGAAATAAATCTTTCTTGTAAATAGTTCTCTTGCCCGCTAGTTGTAATCAACTGAATATCAGGAGATTCTGTTGGTGGTTTTTTAATTACAAGAATTGACTCTGCACTAAATTGGTCTATATTCCCAACAGGATTAGCATAACTATCTTTTATGTTAATCATTCTTGGAGCATTATAGTCATCAGTAAAGAACAATAAATCCTCTATAATATCTACACCTGTAATTAAATATTTTGGATTGAAATTAAGAGTAGTATTAACTCCCGTTCCATCATTTATACTTATTATGTGGTATCTTAAAATATTTGTATAGACATTGAATGATACAATCATATCAAGTTTTCCAGTTGCACCAATTGTAAAAGCTGGATCGTGAACAAACCAATAGATAGTCTCATTTGCACTATCGTCTATAGAGCCAATACATCTTGCATCAACACTTAAAAGAGTTCCATCTATATATGCTAAAGCAGTTAGAGGTAGATTACCTTTTGTATTTTCTATAACACCAACTTCTGCATTTTCAGTAGAACCCATTCTGACATTCATTGCGTCAATGTATTCTCCATCAGGAAGCAATCGTTCATCAACGACTTTATTCATTCTTCCTGCTATAAAATTTCTTGTAAAATTTGTCATACTATTTGATTATCTTGTCCATTCCTCTAAGGTTCATTAATAGTCTTCCAGGGTGGATATTACTCATTCTTATCTTTGAGTTTCTTAAAAGTGCAGTTTTTTCTTTTCTTGCACGAGCAACTATGTACTCTTGAACTCCAAGTTTTGAATTAAGTATTTCATAAGTGATATAGGCATAAACATATTTTTCAAATAATTTATTTACACTAATTAAAGAATCATCTCCGCCTTCCATTCCGTCCGAAACATATTCAAGAATACAAGAATGACCAGCCATACTTGAATCAAAATTAATAACTCCTGCTTTTTTATCAATATTAAAAGTAGGATTAAAATTTGCTGTTTCTGTATTTAAACCAAATCTGTCTCCAATACTAGCTTCAAAATACCACATACCATCATAATTCCAACCATACTGTCCATCAAATTGATTTCCTTGATTTAAGTAAATACTTTTTTTACTTCTTGTCAATCTATCGTAGTCAATATTAGAATATTGAGGTTCAAGAATATTTCCGTTTTGGTCAAATAATATATTTCCACTTTGATCCTGAAGATATGCTTTTGATGATAATACCTGAATATTTTCAGTCAAAGGTCTTAACCAACCATCTTTATATAAAGATATGCGAACCCAATTCACAAAATCAGATGGTAAAACAAATCTAAGCGTATCAGCTACAGTTAGTTCTAATACTTTTATTTCTTTAAAAGCATCATAATTAAGTTCTTGAATAGCACGTTTTGCGTGAAATAAAATTTTATATCGCTCCTCATTATTAATTAAGGAGTGGTTTCCGTAATACATCAACATATAGTTATTAACTATATCTTCAAGACTAACATACTGATAAGAACCCCAATTTGCATTTTCAGGTTGATTACCATTATTGTCATAGTATTCGTATTGAGATAAATAAGCCATATCTTAATATTTTTATTGTTGATTGATTTGTTGTTCTTGACCTATTGCAAATGTAGCAACCTGAATCTCCCTAATTGACATACCACAATATTGAAGTATTTTCATAACTAATCTATAAACATCTTCATAAGGAAGTTCAAAATCTTGATAATCAGATTGTGATTGGTCAAATACAGGTTCTCCGTTTGTTAATGTAACATAAGTCCATTTTGGAGCTAATGGGTGTCTAAAGTAAACAGCCTCAACTTGTCCAAATTGATTTATAGTTTTAGGATAAATATTTATATAATCTCCTTCTAATGTATATGAAGGGAACATATTATTTGGTGCAGTTAATAAAGAACTATTTAACATACTTATTTTGCCCACACTTACTTTTTCAGCTTCTTTTGATGCTTGAGAAATTATAAGATAATTTACAGGAGTCGTTAGAAAAATATTAGAATCTAATGTTATTGTTGTATTTGAAAATACAAAAACAACTTTTGCGGTTTTCTTTGTATTTATATTTACAACTATATCTCCCGGAACAATACCTAATGTATCAAACTGCCCTGAAGCAGATATAAGAACATTAGACCCTACGGCACTATTAGTTCCTGAGCTAATTATATTTGTATGACAAAGCATTTTTAAAATATAATATGCTGTATATCCTGTGGTTGTAACTGAAGGAACAGAAAAAGAGTTACTACTTGGAAGAGAAGGAGAAGTTGCAGGATTAGATAAAAAGTTTGTAACTAAAAAACCTTCTATTGTTTCGGCAATAGGACCTTCAATCTCAGCGTAATCACTTCCTGCTGCTCGAGCATTTTCCATATTTATAGCCTTATTATAGTTGCTAAAATACTCTTCAAATATTTCCATTTGTGCATTGGTAGCATATAAATTGAAATCTGACGGAGAAATATATCCATAGTTGTTCTTATTTAGAACGGATAGCACTGTATTTCTAACTTCGTTTATCATTTTAAATCTTTTTTACAAATATACATAAAAAAAAGCACAGAAATAATTCCGTGCTATTTTTAAACCAAGTATAACTCAATCTAAGTTATTCGCTAAGGATAGCTTCTAACATTTTTAATGAGTCTAATCCTTCATCACTTTGAAGATAATGACCTGCAATTTCATAAGGGTCTTCCCCGAATGGTATTGATAACATCTTTTTCTTGTTAGTTGAAGTATTAAACCAAACTTCTCTGTCGTTATTTCTTAATGCTAATAATTTACTCTCAAAGAATAAACGGATTTTAGCTTGAAATTGTAACTCAGGATCGTTCAATATGTTTAGAAAATCTTTCGGCTCTGATTTAGCATAAACTAAAATATCTCTCTTCAGAATATCTGATGGATAGATAGAAGGGTCTTTGCCAAACATTACACGTGTAAGAGTTTCGATTTGTTCAATAGAAAGTTCTCTTGCTGCAATTAATGCATCTATTTCAAGATTCATATCTGCAACTTCTACCTCTGCTTCTTTTTGTTCATCTACTTCAACAAACACAATCCCATTTAAAGGATGGTAGTGAAGGAACTCTTGTAGCACAGGATTTGTTTTTGAAACACTCAAGAATCCATCTTCAAAGACAATTGGTTCCATAATAGCGTTTCCATCTTGTTCGTCCTCAAAAGGAGTTTTTTGATTTACAGCATATCTTAATGCTCTGTTTTGTTGTTTCTCTTCATCAAACCACATTAAAGGAAAACGTGCGTGGTTTCTTGATGCTAAACTATAGGAAAGTGGACTTCCTGATTTTAATTTATAGACTTTGTCTGATAATTTTACTTTTGCCATTTTATAAATATTTAATTTAATTTGATTTTAAAAAAATATACAGAGCCTCAATAAGAGGCCCTGTAATATTTAAACTATATATTAACCGAAACGGAATAATACGAAGTTATTTGCACCTAAAGTACATACACATCTTTCAGATAAGAAGTTAACCTCCATTGCATCTAAGTCAGATGTTTGAGCACCACCAGCAGAACCTGTAATCCAAGTTTTGTAACGTCTGTCCTCAGCTTCAGAAGCTCTATATCTTACGTGTAAGAATGGACGTTTAGCGTTTTTACCTAAGATTTGGTCATATACTGAAGTAGAACCTGCAGGAACTAATAAACCTGTAATAGTACCTGTTGCTGTAGCAGCAGTAGTATTTAAACCACCGCGCATAGTTGGGTCATTTAAGTATTTCCAGTCAGATTTGTAGAAATCATAACCTCTACGGAATCCTGTGAAACCTAAGTTTAATGCCATATCAATATCATTGTCGAATAAACCGTAAGATGCAGAGTTTGAAGCTCCTGATACAGCATATCCATTCAATGTAGCTAACATATTGTCGATGTCGAAAGACAATCCACGGTTAACAAATAAAGCATTTTCTTCAATAGCTCCTTGTTTATCTAAACGAGAAACGATTGTATCCCAATCACCTAATGTAGTTGGTGTACCACCACCCCATACATTTCCTCTACTGTTTACAACGTAGAAGATACCTTCAGAACCACCTTGACCATTACCACCTAATACTGCAGCAGCACCAGAATTGTTTTCAGCTGGAACAGCTTCGATCATTGCAGTTTCTAAATAATCCTCAAAACGTAAACGAGTTTCGTGCTCTGATTTCAAGTACCATAAGTATCCTGTAGCACCGTTTTCAGTTGTAACTTCAACCCAACCAATTTGAGCCATATCAGAACCATTAACAGCATATTTATCTTTGATGATAATAGGCTTGTTAGAGAAGATTTCATCTTCTGATTCTAATGAACCAACCATTCCGTTAGTTCCTTTTTTGAACTCAGAACCATAAATGAATACAGTACATTGAGTAGATACAGCAAAAGCTTGTCCTGTTGCTTCGTAGTAAGCCACATTGAAAGTAGTTCCAGCTGGAGTACCAGTAACAATTGCTTTGTTATAAATACCCGTAGCATTGTTTTGAATCATAACAGTTTGTCCAGCTCTAATTGCAACAGAAGTAACCCCTGAGTCAAAAACTGTAAAAGTTGCAGTGTTTGAGCCTGCTGCTGCCCCTGAAGTACAGTTAGTATACTTAATGTGAAGACGACCTTGTTCTGCCCATTTGATTTGGTCAGAGTTAGAAGGCATCTCAGCACCTACCATTCTTAAGAATGATGCGATGGTTCTATTACCATAACGCTCAAATTCTTTCTCGTAAGTATCAGGAAGATACTGATTCAAGAAGTTGAAGTTAGTAATATAGTTTGTCTGTAATGCTACTTGTTCAGCACTTGGCTGTAATTGATAAGTAGGATTGTTTAATAAAGCACTTGCCATTTTAATTAATTTTTAGTTTTACATTCTTTTTATACTGCGGATTTTAAGGCTTCTACCTGAATCAGGATTTACCGCTTTTACCTGAAATCCGTCTGAAGATGTTGAAGCTTCAGGAGCTCTGCGTTCAGTCATTTGAATATTTTTAATATTCCTCATTGTACCATCTACAGCATCCGCCTTCCCTTGTTCATAAAAGAACTTCGCGAACTTCTCAGGATTCATAGCAACCGATAATGATTTATGGTATCCAACTGCATCTTTAATCAAACCTTGCTCATCTAAAAACTTATTTATAAAGTTTAATGGTGTTGCTTGGTTTTTTTTCAATTCAATTCTATCCCCTGGATTAAAAGTGATTTTCTTATCATCAATTGCAAAATCAAACCCCTTAAAGTCATCACTGAAGACCTCATCTGTTTTTTGATTAAACCAATTACGTTTTCTTTCATTCTCCTCCTCAATCGTTTGTGATTGCTCGATATATCGCTTATAGTTTTCATAAGCTTCTTTTTGTTCTTCAGAAATAGAATTTTCCCTTGACTCAAGAGGTATTCTATATTTTTCTTTCTGAACATTAAAAAACTTCTTAGCCTCAGCGACAGCCTTTTTTGTTTCTAATTTTATTTTTTTAATTGTTGACTCATCATCAACATCATCATCATATCTATAGTCGTCCATTAAAACTTCTATATCATCTGCATCAAGACCTTCTTGAGTTAAAGATAGATATTCTCTTAAAAGAGTCTCTGGACTCATAGAGTCAACATCTTTATTCAACTGCATAAAATCATTAATGCCTCTTCCTGTCTCTTGCTTATATCTTAAATATGCAGCAACATCTTCCGGAAGATCTTCTGATTCTTTTCTTTCAGCAACCAAATCATCAAATGATTTGATTTCTTTGTTATATTTTTTTTCAAGATACAAAAGAACTCTTTCATCTGATAACTCATCAGAACTATCATTATTTGCGGGTGCTATCACATTTTGTGATTCCTCACTCAATGCCCCAACATTTGATTCTTGATTACTAACATCTGCAAATTGTTGCTCGTGTTTATCAAGCAATTCTTGCTCTACTTGTACGGCACTTTTTTGCTCAGCACCTTCTAATACTCTTACTTTAAAATTCTCCATTTGATTTGATTTAATTTGTTACAAATATAAACATTTTTGTTTATCTTTTATCGAGGCTCAAATTCAGCTAAATCAAAGCCATCTAAGCTATCCTCATTTGACTCAAAATTAAGAGGAGGTAAATTATTTTTTCTCTGTTGTATTAATTTTGATTGCTGAGTATTTTGTAAACTTACACGTTCGTCTTTAGCTTTTTCTTTTTCTTTCTCACGAGTACTCAAGCTTTCAACTTCCATTCCTCTTAACTGCTGACTGTAATTAAATTCTTCAGCCATTAATTGAGATTTCATTTGAGCTTCTCTCTCTAATAATTGTATTTCAAAAGCAACCTCTGCTTGTTTTAATTGCATTTTTGTTTGAAGATCCATTTGCATTTTTTGCATAGCCATTTGTCCTGCGGCCTCTTGAGATTGTAATTGCTGCTGAGACATCATCGCTTGCTTCTGCATTTCCATTTGCTCTTCACGCTCTTGTTTCTTAACTCGTTTCATTTTAAGCAATTGATTTGCAAGCTTAAGGTTTTTAATCTCACGAATATCAATAGCATCTTCAAGGTTAATATCTCCTTTAGATAATGCCATTTGAATATTTCCTTCAAGCTGTGCTTTTTGTTCTTCATCAGGTGAAACCTCAATAAAGATACCAAAGTCATAAATATAAAGGTCTTTAATCTCATTTAATATAGACACATTAAATCTTCCTATTTTATTTATAAAGTCTTCTTTAAAATCAGAATATTCTAAAATATCAGCTATTCTATAAGTTAAAGCCTCAGCTAATGTTCTGTATATAAATAAACTACCATCTAAGATATGTCTTGTCGCTGTGTTTGAATTTAAAGCAGCTAATTTCTGAACACCAACTAAAGAATTAGGATCAAGTGTAGAACCATCACGCGCTTCATTAAGACCGGTTACAGCTCTAATCATATCCATATAGTGATTATAATTAGCAATAAGCATCTGAGTTTTTGCTGCACCTGAATTAGAATTAAGTTGCTGAATAGGAATTCTTGCATTATTAAATTCTCCATCTTGAGTATAACTACGTCCAATAACAGATCCTGTTTGGAAGTAAAGTCTCAATGCGTCTTCAGGGTTATATGCTTGCCCTGTACCTAAGTCAACCTCATTCAAACCATCAGCATCAATGAACACCCCATCAGGAACTGTTCTATTAATTACTTGTTGTAGTTTTAAGTGAGTTAATTGAATAAGGTCAGCAAAAGGAATCATTCTTCTTACTAATGATTCAATTACTCCTTTATACATACGTGGAGCACAAGCAACATAATTTGGTATTGCGTGTTGAGATGCAGATTTTGGTCTAACCATATTCTTAGAAAGCTCCCATTTTAAAAGAATGTTAGTTCCCATAACCATAACTCCTTCATACCAAACATCAATTGTTTTTTCAACTTTTTCAAAGTTACCTTCTTCCATCATTTCTGTTGGAGGATTAAAAGAATCGTCTTTCTCTATAACACGAGAGTTTCCGTTCTCAAGAGCTTTTTTCTTGTAAACAACTTTTTTAGTTGTCTTATAATTGAAATACATTAATGTAGCTGTATCTCTAAAGAATACACTATTTTGGTAAAACTGAGCTACGTTGTAGTAATCATACCACGCTTGACTATATTGGGTAATCTCTTGAAGGTCTTCTTTTGTTAGAGTAGGATCTATCTTCATTAACTCTGTTAATGGAAGAGTTTTAATTTCTCCCCAATAGAAACAATCTCTAAAGAAAGGATCTTCTGTGTAAGAATATACAACATTAGCAGGGTCAACATAAGATATTTGAACTCCTGAACCTTGAAGAAACTCGTGTTTCGCAATAGATATTCCAACTACTGCAGCATCATAGTCGAGTCTTCTTCTAATGTTATCATAATGATTTTCATCAAACATAGTATTAATAGCTTCTTCTTCAGCTATTTCAATAGCAGGCTTATAGTTAAGCTGCATATATAAAGATAATTCTTCATCAGTGTTTGGTAGTTTATCAGGGTCCATAATAAATGGATTAACTCCTGACAACTCTTGTATTTGAGTAAGGATTTGCTTACCAGCAACCTGAGACTCAAGCATTTCTTGATACTTATTTCTTTTAGATTGAGACATAGCATCTTGTGCGTATGCCTTAACCTTAAATAATCTATCAGACATTCCATTAACAACAATATCAACAAACTTAGATATAACAGGAACAGGTGTCCAATCTAAATTAAGATAAGATAAATCTCCATCAATTGCTAATTCGTTTTTATATTTAGAAACAGGCTGTTCTCCTCTTGCGTAAAGTCTTAATCTGTTAAATTCTCTCCATTGACCGTAGTATCTACAGTTGCTTCCGTCTTTTCTAAACCATTCGTATTGAATAGCTTGACCAACTTGTAAGCCAAACTGAGAGCTTGCTTTCTCTGCATCAGTAGCTAACTGACTTGGGAAAGCTGACGATGTAATATCTATTGTTACGTTTTTCATCTAATTAATTGACTATTAGTTCCATCATTTGAATACCTTGCGAAGTTAAGAATAATTTTTGAATCTTTTTTCTCCGGAAGATATAAATGCTTTTGATTAGCCATAATAGCTAATCCCGAGCTAATTGAGGCATCAAATTTAGTTCTATCATTGATGTCAAACTTTGCCCAATCTTCTAAGGTTCTTATAAAAGGCATATTCCCAATCTCGTCCGAGTCTCTATATACACCACCCATATCAAATCCAATATACTTTTCTATATAAGATTCAATAGCAGATGCGTGAGACTGCTTAACATCTTCAGAAGAGTTTGGTATTCCTCCAAGCTCACGTTCTGTTTTAGAGAGTTTATTATATTGCTTATCTGGTCTATTTAAAGAAAATCCTCTATAACCTCTATTTTTAAAATGGTATAATAACCTTGGCTTATTATTTTCTATAAGAACAGGCATACCATAAAAAACACAAGCCATAAGAACATCTTCAAAGAATATCTCAGCAGTTTGTGGTCTTGCTATGTATTCTAAGAAAAATTCATTTGAAGGAGCTTCGTCCATATTAAATTTAGTCAATCCGTGAAGAGAACCATTAGAACCTCTGCCGCCAACTACTGCAGAAATATCATACGGGTCACAACCAAATGATCCAATATGGTCATTGCCTGGGTATTTAACACCATTTCTTATATGAACATTATTTTGTAAATGCCTTGCAGGAGTCCAACTAACTAAAAACCTACCTCTTGAATCAGGACTAAATATAACCTTTGTATCTTTCAATCCGTCTAACCAATGAAATGATCCTCTTGTTATATAGTGTTCTTTAATCAAACTGTCGTTATAATCTATCTGCTGGTATATTTTTGTAAGGTTAAATAAAGACTGTTTACTTTCATCTCTAAAAGCGTGAGATTCTGTTCTTGGAAACTGACGATAAAACTCATTAAGTGCATCAGCATCATTCTTTAATGAATCAACCTCTGCCTCCCAATAGTCTATAGCACCATTTTTAATCCAAGAATTATCAACTCCCATTATTGGCTCTTTCGGCTTGTAGAATACAGGCATACCATATCTATTAATAAATCCTTCCATATTCCATTCCATAGGAATAAATAATGAATATAATCCTGATTTGGTTTGACCATTAGCATTTCTAACTAAAACATTAGAATCCTCATACATATCTTTATAGTTCTGACCTCCTTTTGATAAAGCATTTGAGGTAGAACCCATCATACATTTACCAATAATTTTAGAACCCAATCGAAGACACGTTTTAGTTACGCGCCAATTCTCCTTAATATTATTTGGCTTAGTCCATTTACCGGACTCATCGTGAGCCAGGAATAATAGTTTTTCCCCATCATAGGAGTTATCTTCTGTATTTTTCCAGTCTATTGATGTATCTAATCCCTCTATCCTTTCGGCCTCTGAGTCATACATATTTTTCTTTGTAATCTTAGAAGCAGGTACTCTAAATGCCAACTCTGTTTTAGGCTTATCCATACCATCCATAATTGGCTTAAAGAAAAAAGGAAGTCTACTATTAATAGGTACAACTTTATCTGTAAACATTTTTTTAGCATCGGCCCCTGTTTTTGATAAGATACCAACTCGTGCATCTTTTGCAAGAGTTCCGATATTGACAGCCTCAGAAGAAGACATAAAAGAGAATCCTGAACGTCTAATTTTAAGGTATATCATACCAAAACATCTCTCGTCAGCTTTACAGGCTTCCCAAAACAACCAATATATTCTATTGGCTTCACGAAAGTCAGGATAACCAACATCAATACTTGACCATTGCAAGTACATATAATGAGAACCAGTTATATAAGTTTTGACTCCGTTATTCATAAACCAAGTCCCCTGTTCTCTAAAATCAAATTCTTGCTCAATATAATCTACCCATCTGTTTTTAAATTCAGCAGGCATTTCGTTCCATTGAAATATTGATTGTATTCTTTCTAATGATTTAGGAATAGGCTGTCTTTCCCAATATTGCTCAACTTTACTTGAACTCCTTTGAAGACATTTATCAGGAGTAGGTGGTATTGCTATATAGACACCTGAGATATTTATCACATCTCCGATTTGTCCTGTTTTAGAAATGATCACTACATTGTATTGCTCATTATAACCATATACCCAAGACTTTACTCTGTTTTTATTAGAGATAACTCCTTTAGGTATATAGTCACTGACTACAGTATATAAACTATTTTGACCTTCTTTCCGCAAATCCTTGTCGTGTATCAGTTCTACTTCCTCCTTTTTCAGATAGCTCTATACTTTCTTTTTCAGCTTCAATTCTATTAAGAATTTCAAACGCATCAAATATAGCCAATTTCTTCGTTGCTGCTGCATTCTTTAACTTATCAGCAGCCAAGTCATCTCCTTCGCTATTTGGATCCAATATAGAATCCTCAGCAACCTTGATTAGTTCTTCAACAGCTTTATGTCCTGCTGCTATTATTCTTAGCTTTATATCTTTCGTACTCATAACTTATTTATAAAACATTACATAAACCATTCGCCCCTCTTTCCAACCTGTGTTTGGATATTTACTATGAAAGTAATTAGAGGGATACATTAATGCTCTATTCGGCTTATAACCAATTACAGAATGTAAATCCCAATTATCTAAATTATTAGCTTCTTCTGAAAGAAATCTATTCGCTTCTTCATCAGACACATCAATAGGCATTTCGTATCCAACTCCCTTATGCTTCCAAAAGGCAGTTCCGTGAAGTCCTTCTTTTGTTGATTCAGATATATACAATACTAAAGCTCTCTCAGGTCTTATGTCTCCAACCTTAGAATCAGCGTGTATCCTCCAATCGGTATCTAACTCTTCTGTAGCTACCCTAAAGAAACCTAATAAACATTCTCTCTTAACTCCGTCTATTTTACTTAATTTATCAAGAACTAAATTATCAAATTCCTCATTAGTATATTGAACCCAAAAGGGTTTATCTCCGACATCTACTCTAACAAATTCATTGTCAGATAAATGCTGATATACAGATTCGTATAAATCTTTTTCTAAAAAATTATCTACAACATTTATCATAGCTTCATTGTTATTTGGTGGTCATACATACGGTATAGTTTTTCTCCATCAACAGTAAATTCATATTCACTATCGGGCTTAAAGCATATAAGGTCTCCTGAATGAATACCTTGACTAATCAAATATTCATTTGGATATACCATCTTGCCCATTAATGGCTCTTCTTTAAAAGGTTTTTTGATGTATGATTCAATTGCAGGAATTGGCTTAACAAAACAATATCTATCGTATGCAAACCAATTATTATCTTTCTTATACATAAAGAATTGATCAGTCTCAATAAAGAATAAATCATCTTTAAAGAAACTTTTTCCGCTTTTCTGACGACCTCGCATATCATTGTAATACTTAAAAGCATTATGATGCACAAGTAGCGTGTCTCCTATTTCTATAGGACCGGTGTAACCTAATGGTAATTCAACAACTTCTGCATAGCGATTAGAAAATTTAGAGTCCTCTTCTGAAGTACTCACTATAAATTCTATACCTGCTATGTCTTTTGTATTGTCGTATCGTTTTCCATTTTTAGGCTTTGCAATAAAGTAAAATGGAGATTTCATTAAAAATTTATATTATATTCGATTGAAATTGGTATTGGAAGATAGAATTCTTTCCATAAGACTATCTCTTCTTTTAAATTTACAATGTAAATTTTAAAAGATTTTCGATTTTCATCAAACCTGATAAGATGGATTTCATTAGTATCCCCAAGCACCTTTTGACCAACGATATAATGCATAGCGTTGGTCTTATATTCGGAGCCTATAGAGATTTTTCTTATATCCACTTTATTTTATTTCAGGTACTGTAATTTCTCCAGTGGTAACATTAATTTCAACATTACCAAACTCTTCTTCTAACTCTTTTTTAAATTCATTAAAAGCTTCTTGTTTTTGAGCGATTTCATTAACCACTTGAGATTTATTAAGTTCGTATTGGAATTGAATATTCCCTAACGTTGCAGAGGCATTAATCATAAATTGATTAAACTCTTGAAGTTTTTCTAACTGAGATTCTGAAATTTTGTTTTCCATTTTATTTTAGATTTTATTAAATTTCTACAAATATAGTTAATTATTATTAAATGGAGGTGGTAATGTTACATATACAGGATTGATAATTAATTCAATCTGTTCTGCAATATTTAATTGTAAAGCGGGTACATCCATTGTTGCTTCCATCCATCCGATAACTTCCGCTTCGGTTAAGTCTGGATAAGGTATGAATGCTTCAGGTGTAGGTGTTCCTACCGCTTGTGCTCCATAAACATTAGCTGTAATTCCGTTCTCATCTGTTCCGATGTAAATCCAATGTACTGTTGTAACAACGTCCATTAATCCATCTTCGTCTACTCTGCAATCAAATGCAGGAAAATTCCAAGTGTAAGTAATCATAATTATTTAGTTTATTTGTTATTAATTTATTTTTTAACAAGTGTATAAATTTAAAATAGCACCATTATCAGCCTTTGATAATTGCATAATTGTTTTAGCTGGGCCATATTGATCTTGATAAAATCCATAGAGACCCACAGTTAAAGGGGTTGTACCAGCGGAATCTGTATAAACAGTATCTCCAATCCCTGGCCAAGCCATTAAACCAGTGTGCCAAGCTGGAATTTCGCAAGAAATAGAGCAAATACTATACGGATTCCCAGAATATGGATCTGTAATCCAAAATTGTGTTAACGCAGGACCACCACCTCCAGCATCATATCCATAAAAATCACTCACAGCGTCTGGAGTACCGAATCCAGCAAAATCAGACATATCTCTAAGAGAGTACGGAGTACTTGAACCTAACTCGCCTGCTATATCTGATAAACTTAAAGGTCCACTAGTTGGTAATGCCATTTAATATTCTTTTTATTTCATCAATTTGTTTTTGTTGTTCCTTAACTGCTTCAAACAATACAGCTACAGCATTTTGATATTTAACCGCTTTTGTACCATCTTGGTTAGTTACAACTAGTTCTGGGAAAGCAACTTCTAATTCCTGTGCTATAAACCCAATATTATCTTTTTCACCACTATCTATTCTGTCATATAAAACACCCCGTGATTCGATAACTCTTTCAATAACGTTATCAATTGGTCTTATGTTTTCTTTTACAGATTGATCAGAGAATGCAACAATATCGTAATCAGCATAGATAGATACATTTGATACTTGTGCAGAAACATATAATGGATATGATGGACTCGTTGTTCCAATTCCTACGTTACCTGAAAAATATCCTTTACCATCAAAATAGCCTCCCCATCCCGAGCCTGTTGTAGCATTTCCATATACAGCTATACCGCCAGATGTAAGAACTTTTCCAGCTATTCCAATCGGATTATTATATACGGTATCAGTACTAGTATTATAACCAAAAACAGCACAACGAAAATCAAAAGAAACTGGTCCAGATATAGAAGCTTCTGAATGTAATTTTGATGTTGGATTTGTTGTTCCAACTCCTAATTTACCCAAATCATTAAGCCTCATAACTTCTCCCGAAGCGTTATTAAACTTTAAAGGACCCTGTCCACCGTCCGCCCAAGCGTAGGTGATTGTGGAGCCAACAGCATTGTTAACGCCGTCTGTTGATATATATAATACAGATTTAGCAGTTCTATTTTGAATATTAACACCTGTTGTATATGTAAATGATCCAGCTATAATATCACCTATTGCGTTTAACTTACCTTGTGGAGTTGTCGTTCCAATCCCTACGTTACCTGATGAGGTGATACGCATTGCTTCAATTCCTGAAGTTATGCTTTCTGATGAACAGTTAACTCTAAAAATTAAATATCCATTAGCCCCCGTATTACCAGCTAAAATATAGTTATCGTTATTATTTCCTAATTGCAAGACTCCTACAGCTCCTGAGTCTGTCCTTAACGATGTTGCATAAGTAGCCGGGTAAGCCGAATTAAATACCTTTAATTGGTCTACGAATTTACCTGTTCCATTAACATCTAGTTTGTAACTTGGACTTGTCGTTCCAATTCCAACGTTGCCACCGTTTGGCTGTAAAGCTAAATTCTTTATAGTTGTATTATCTGATTGCTCTGCTTGAATATATCCATAAGAATATTCATTTCCTCCAATATAAATACCAACGCCTTGATTATCAAAGAAAGCAGCTGAATTTCCTTTAGTTGGCGTGCCTGAATAATAACTATTTGTTGAATTTAATTTACTTAATGGATTTGTCGTACCAATACCTACATTCCCGCCTCCGTAAGCTAAAAATACATTATTGTATCTACCAATATATGTATTACTGGCTCCATCATTTGCAAAATATAAGTTAGCATTATCTATGTAACCAATATTAGAAGTCCTATTATATGTAGTATCCGTTATTGTTATGTTTGTAGTCTGGCCGCTTAAGTGTAATTTAGAACTCGGACTACTCGTTCCAATACCTACATTACCTCCTGTGAAAACTATATTACCTCCACTTCCTCCATTTTGATTGGCTCTAAAAGCCATAGTTGCATAAGAATCGTAGTATACAGTACTTGCATTATCGTATATACGTAGAGTAGTACTTGTCCCTGTTCTAATTCCCTCTAAGAAGATTTGATTAGTATCAGTTCCACTTACTGTAATATACCCTCCAGATACGTGTAATTTTGAACTTGGACTTGTTGTGCCTATACCTACGTTACCGCTATTTATTACCATTCTTACAGTTCCATCTGTTGAAAACTGCATTCCCTCATTTGTAACTCCTGTAATACCTGCTGTAATACTTCCAGCATTTCCTGTATCCGTATTAACAAGTCTAATAGTACTACCCCCCACACCTATTGTTCCTCCCAGTGCTCCCGCTACATCAAGTTTAGCCCCAGGACTACTTGTCCCAATACCTACATTACCACCTGAATTAATACGCATTTTTTCATTACCCCCAGCATTTATAAGTAAATCATTTCCTGAATTTTGTCCATATACACCAGCACCATAACCACCATTACCACTAAAGAATATACCTTTATTGGTCTGCATATAAATATCATTCCTAAAGTATGATAATCCATCAACATCTAATTTTTGCAATGGACTTGTTGTACCAATCCCTAGAGATGTAGGAATATATACAGAGTTTTGGTCAGGTAAAGTCTCGCTTATCCAAGACGAAAAACTTACCGATGCAATATTAATAGAATTAACAAAAGATTCTATTGTTACAGAAACGCCATTTGAGTTTGCACAATATATAGGTATTGATAAATAACCATTTTCATATTCTAAATTGCCCAATCTTAGATTACTTGCCGCTAACCCGTTAGCCGTTAATACGGTTCTTGACGGGGAATTTAAAGTATTTGCTACATTATAAAATGAATAGTCCGCTACGATTGTTCCAAAAATAGGAGCCCAATTCCATTCACCACTAATTGTAACTCTTATAGTAGCTATAAGCGTATTTGATGTTGGGATTAATCTTAAATATATTTTTCCATTGCCAAAATTAGCAGGTGGTTGTGGTGTTGTTATATTGTATATTGTTTTTTGCCCTGTTCTTATAGTTCCATTTACATCTAAATTAGCACCTGGACTACTCGTTCCAATTCCAACGTTGCCACCCGAAGTGATACGCATTCTTTCAGTACCTCCGTTAGTGCCAAAAGTCATTTCATTAGCTGCTCCTAAAAGTGTATTTCCTCCTGTCGTAAAAAAGTAACTTTTCCAAGTTCCACCTGTCGCTAATGTAAGTATTGATTCTGAAGATCCATTAATAGTTATATTTCCTCTACCCGAAGTATTTAATAATGCGGCGGTAGTACCTACTGCTACATCTCCCGCTGAAGTTATACGCATTCTTTCAGTTCCGCTTCCGCTTCTAAATATATTTTCGTTAGCATCATAATAATTTACTGAAGTACCATTGTAAGCAACTCTTAAACTTGCTACATTAATAAGTTCGGCTTTAAATCTTGAATCAACATCGGTTGTTCCAATACCAACGTTACCACCAAGTGAATTTAATATAATATTCGCAGCACCATTCCCATTTGTTTTTGCTTGTAATGAAATATTATAAGGACTTGTATCGTCTGTATTTATAGATAATTGTCTAATACTACCTCCAACTATAAACCCAGCGGTTGCATTAAATGTTAATGAATCATTATATCTATCGGTAAATATCTGAGTTTTTGCGCTTGGACTTGTCGTTCCAATTCCAACGTTACCAATATCAAAATAAAAAGAACTTGCAGAAAAAGCCAATGATTGTCTTGTACCTTGTGAGTCATTTATTGAAAGTAATTCAGTACCCGTTCCGTTTCCATTAATTCTAAACCATAAATTCCTATCTGCTCCATTGTTTATATGTAATTTAGCGGCTGGACTTGTTGTTCCAATTCCAACATTACCTTCTTTTGTGATAGTCATTTTAGAATTAGTTGGATCGGTTGAATTTGTTGTTGAAACCGCAAAATTTAAACTTCCATAATCAGTAGCTACATTTCCAATTAACCATCTTCTTGAATTAACTGTTCCTGCGTTGTCGGTTAAAGTTATAGAAGGACTATTTGACCAATTTGTTGCAGGTCCTGCAATCTCCATTTTTGAAAAGGGACTTGTTGTTCCAATACCAACGTTACCACTATTTGTGATACGCATTCTTTCTAAAACACCATTACCAGCCGTTCCAGTGGTGCTAAATGTTAATGTTGATCCCCATTGTGAATATAAGTTACTATAAGATCTAATTGCACTTGCATTTCCACCTCCGTTTGCATATTGATCTTGCAATGATATACCAACATAAGATTGTGCGCCATCAGCATTAATCTGATCACTTACGACACATAGAACATCTGTATTTCTTGGGTTACTAGCAATAGTTGTTTTATATGACGGACTACTTGTTCCAATACCTACGTTACCGTTTGTTTTTATTCTAACAGCTTGCGTACCATTTAATCCAGTCCAGCCCTGCGCCCCGGGATCTCCATTTACAAATAATCCAATTTCGCCTGTTACAGCAAAACTTGTTAACCCGTTATCTAATGATATTGTTGCTGATGCATTTTCAGCAGTTTCATAAATTCTTAATGTTGGAGCATCGTCTTGTTGAATTAAAAATGTATCATACAAAACGTGTGCTTTTTGAGCAGAATTAGTATTCAATATTGATACAACTGTCGAACTAGAACTATATGCTCCTGAAGAAACAGTTAATCTATTAGAAGGACTTGTCGTTCCTATTCCAACGTTGCCCCCGTTAGTTATTGTCATTAAATCATTTCCACCCGTGCTTGTTATGTTAATTGTAACGTCAGATGACTTGTAATATATATTTCGAGTTCCCCCACTTGCATTATTTGCCAAACTTATAACCGCATTGCTACCCGAACTTAAAGATCCAACATTTAAAGTTCCGTTAACGTCTAATTTAGCACTTGGACTTGTTGTACCAATACCAACGTTGCTTCCATCGTCATAAATTAAACTATTACCTAATGTAGTAGTTCCTGTAAATTTAGAAACATAGTTTGTTGTACCACTTGCATTAGCAGGAGTGTAACCTAGCCAACCTGCAATTGTTTTATTAACCCATAATGTTCCGTTATAACCAAGTATATCTCCGTTAATAGGTACGGTAGTTATGATATCTACATCGTGTATTTCTTTTAATTCAAATCCGTTTTGTACATTTATGAATATCTCACCATTACTAGCATTAACTCTAGTAACTACACCAATGAAAACTAAATGTGCTGGAGCATAAGGTTTATTAATTAAACCATAAATAAGATTTCCACCTGTACCTAACCAAACAGGATCTCCTGCAGTTGCTCCAAGCGTATTTAATCCAGCTAGTCTACCTATCTGTACAACGTCAGCCTTACCATTGATAGCGACTGTTGCGTTAAGTAAACCTAAAGTTTTTGATGAGGTCGCTTCTGATGTATTAGAAGCTAAGCCTACAATTATATTCGTTCCGTCAGCCCCTGTTACATATACAGCCTGTCCTTTGTTTATAGCGACACCTGCCTTAACTTCGTTCTGAACATCTCTAGCAACCGTGTTTACTGTAGGTGTTACCCAACTAACATTTCCACTAGTTGACGAGAGTATTTGACCAGATGCTCCAAGAGAGCCTGAAGAATCCCTTAAGCCTGCCTGTAATTCTATATCACTTTTAAACTTTTGGCTCATATTGAATTTTTATTAGATTATCCTATTTTTTGTAATAATGCTCTTATTGAATTAGCCGTTTGTGAGGCAGCAAATGTTATGGTTATTAACCCAGAAGCTCCTCTTGTTACATCACTATATATTGTTTCACCAGATGATACTTGAACAAGCTGTACCATTATGACAGATGAATCAGTTCCTAATCCGTGTGTCGTAGAATCTATTGTATAAGTTGTACTCGCTGATGGAGATGGTCCTGTATTTGTAAATGATCTTCCAGTCTGTGACGTTGTAATTGTTACAGTATCAGTAGTATCATTTGTTGTAAGCGTTATACCAGCCCCAGCTGCTAATGTTAAAGTATCATTGTTTGTATCAGCAACTATTGTTGATTGTCCCGCTACAGCAATATTTTTAAATATGTTTTGTGATGATCCTAAATCTGTATTTGTTACAGTAGCCGTACCACTAGTATATGAAACTCCGATTCCCGTTCCTGCATTTACATTCCCAATACCTACTTGAGTTAAACTAGCTAAATCAATATTATTTTGAACTGTAGTCCAATCTGCTAATGTAGTAGGAGTATCAATCTCAGCAATTAATACATCCCCAACTCTAACTTGTTCTGTGAAGAATGTACCCTCTACAGTAACTGTATATGTCCAACCTCTTTTTATACCTGCAATTGTAGGAGGCGAATCTAAGTTTGGCGTATTTGTCGCTGCATCATATCCACCTTGGTATATCAAACCACCAGCAACAGATGCGTCAACATAAGCTTTAACAGCAGCACTTGTAGGAAGCGTTACATCATTATCATTACTAGGAATTCCCTCTCCTGATGTTACAATAGCAACAGGATCCATCATTGAAAATTCAACAGCCCCTGATGCAATTGTTGTTGCTATAGAAGTTGTTCCTGTTCCTGTAACATCACCAGTTAATGATATTGAAGCATTGCTTGAGTTAATTGTAAGTGTGTTTCCAACCAAAGCTGTAGTTACATTACTACCTCCCGCGAATGTTATATTTGTTCCAGATGTTACTGTTGTAGGTCCACCTGTCCCTCCTTGTATTGACCAAGCGTATGTACCAGGTATTGCCGAAACAGGTGCCCAAGTATTATCACCTCTTAAATATGAACTACTATCAGGAGTCCCAGTCGCGCTAAGGTCTGCGGTTAATGTAGCAGCTCCACCTTGTGTAGTATTTGGTGTTAGGTTTATAAATGTTCCATCAGTAGCTGTAAAAGATGTTACTCCACCTCCGACTTCTGCCCACGCTCCATTTGCCCATACTTTTAGTACGTCTAAAGTTGTATCATAATATAACTGCCCTTCAACACCAGTGCCTGCAGCTGCATTATTTGGTTGATTCTCAATCCTTGCTTTTATAAGCTCGTTTTGACTGAGATTAACGCTATTTAAAAATTGAATTGCCATAATCTATTATTATTATTATTAGTTCATATATGCTTTCCCTGAAAATCCAGCAGAAAATGTTATTGTTAAATTGTTTGAATCAATATAAGTTACTTCTCCATACAAAAGTACATTATTTATATTTACCACAGATACTGAAGGAAACTTCCCTAAGTTGTGCTGCACATTCCATAAAACACTTGGAACAGACTGTATATATACATAATTTTTATCTGCTTGTGGCGCATTAATCCATTGAGTTCCTGTTCCATTAGAAGATAAAATCTGACCTGCCGTTCCAGGCAAATCTGCTGAATCATACAAAGAACCTGATATATGCGCATCAATAACACTAATATCTCCTGTCAATATTATATCATTTGTAGCTGTATTACCAACTAACAATACATCATTTAAACCTGCCGTAATTGGTATAGGAGAATTTGCCCAAACAATACCGGTAGGAGACTTTGTAAGTACTTGACCTGTAAGTCCTAATTTATTTTCATCATCTTCTATATTCCCTGGAGTAATTAAAGTAGAATATATATTTCCCGTTAAAATAATATTTTGAGTGGCTGTATTTCCTTCATCAAGAACATCTTGAAGATTATTAACAGGTAAATCAACCCAATTAATCCCCGTTGTAGCTTTACTAAGAAATTGAAACGTACTACCTTCGCTACCTAGTATGTCTTTTATATTTGTAGGCTTTATAGATGTAGAAACTATATCACCAATTAATGTAATATTTTGAGTAGCTGTATTTCCTGTATTTAATACCGCTTGTAAAGATGCAGCAGGAAAATTTGAAGAAAACAATTGTAACAACTCCCCTAAAGAAAAATTTCTAGTAGCAAGTGGTGTTGTAGACGGAATTGGCCGAGGGGCTTCTGTTCCTATCAGCCTATCGCTTAATTGTAACGGCTCATCAGCTAATGAGTAAGTAGATATTTTTGCCATTACGCTTTTTTATTAATTAAACAACAACTCTAACTTCTCCTGTAGCTGTTTTATACAAATCACCAATAGTTAATCCTCCTGATAATGCAGCAGCATTATTAGCAAAAGTCAAAAGAGTACTTCCTATAAGAGAAATAACATCTGATAACTTAAAGTTTTTTGTTGCATTATTACTTGATATGTCTGTACCTATCAAGATATCATCAAGATCGGGAACTGATATTGCAGGATATGAACTAATTTTTGCCATTATTATTGTTCTTTTTGAGTAACCTCACCTGTCTGCATATTAATTACAGCATTAGGTCCGTATTTCTCGATTAATACTTTTTCGTTTTCATTAAAAGATTTTACAATCATTTGAGCTTGCTCTACTAAACTTTGTTTTTGTAACTCAAGTTCTCCAAGAGCTATTTTTATTTTTGTGTAGTTTGCTGAACCATCTTTAATAAAATTGTGCTCTTCTTCAGTTAATTGATAATTTTTCATTTTGATTTAATTTAATTGTTATGTTACAAAGATATAAAATTATTATTGATTTCTTTTTAAGACTCTTTCCATTTTGCGTTCTATCTTTTTAGGATTAGTTATAACTCTGGTTCTACTATTCCCTGTGTTAGTTTGACGAGTTATCTGCAAAGTGGTTGGCTTTCCTTTTTCATCAGCAGCTACATCATAAGATTTATACTTAATCTTACCACTTTCTTTTTCCTTTTGCTTGGCAAAAGTATTCATAGAAGAACCATCTGATTTCATAAAGCTTGAATACGAAGTATGAGAAGCAGAATACTTACCATCTTTTTGTTTTTTATTAGATGTAGATTTGCTTTTTGCTGTTCCACTGATAGGCTCAGGTGTAGCTGCTAACGGAGTGTCGGGTCTTTTTATTGCCATAATTAAAATATTTTGTATTCAACAATAATACCATATCCTGATGGTTTGTTAGGCTGAACAAAGTACTGAGCACCTAATTTTAATTTAGAATATTCAATTAAAACTCTACCGTAAACATAAGGGTCAACTATATCAAATCTTATGGTTTGAACACCTAAATATCCGTGTAGCTCAGGCTTCTTCCACCACCCAATAGCTTTATCTTGAATTTTAATTATTTGATCTTTTTTTTCGGAAATGCTATCTTTGATTTTAATAATAGTTACAAGCTCATCATTTTGTTCTTGTAAGTTTTTTATTTCTTCATCTTTAAGTAATAATCGTTTCTCACATATATCCCCTCTAACCAAATCCTTAACTACTTCCCTTGCTACTTTTTCATTTAATTCTATCTTATTGATTGTATCGGTTTGAGAAAAACTCTTGAAGCCTACTAAAAGCAATAGTATCAATAATTTTAATTGTATCATATTGTAATTGAATTAATGTTTTTTGTTTTTCAATAATAGTATTTCTACCAAGCTTCAACTCTTCAAACTTATCCCAATGTAGATTTTCTTTCCTTTCTAATTGTTCAATTTCTTTCTCAAGTTTTTCCTTTTCTTTTTTCAATTCATTGTTCTGTTCTATCCCGTACAATAAGAATAGAACGAACAATACAATTAAAAGACTACCCAACCATTGTTGCTTTATGAAATTACTTATATGGAACATAGCTTGTTTTTCCATTAACCTTTACGGCTTTAAGTATTTGCTTTCTTTGCTTACCTGTTGATTCGTAAGAAACGTGAACCCAATCAGGATTTTTATCAGTACCAAATTCCCAAATCATTTGGTCAAAGTTTAAGTTGTCTTTGATATAGTTGAATATCTGAGCATTTGTAATAGATGTTCCGTCCATATCAATATCAATAGCTTCTCCGCTACAATGCTGACTTGATAGACTGCCTTTTACTGCTGTATTAAGAGCTTTACTTCTATAACCGGAGCTAATATGTATTGGAACCTTAAAATGCTCTCTAATAGGCTCAAAAACCTTTTCTGCAAGTAATTTAAAGTTTGCTAAATGTTCTTCGGTTGGCATATTACTTATACCTTTTCTTTTTGCTGTTTCGCTTCGCATAATTTCAGCAAGAGATAAATGTTTACTCAACTGCATTTTTTTCTTCTTTTTTATTGTTAAAAATTCTACCCGCGGTAGCTATTCCAAATACTACTGATGTCAACATTAAAAATCCATTGAAAATAAATTCTTCAATTACTAATTTTGATCCCCAAATCCCGGTAATAATATCTACCAAAAATGCAAGTACCATCATAAAAAAAGAAATTACACCAACAAATGATTTTTCATTTATATTGTTGTTGTCGCTAATTAATTCTCTAAAAAATCCCATAATTATTTTATTGTGTCTTTGACGGTTATTGAATCTTTATTTGTTCCTAAAACTTTGTCAAAAAAACTTCTTTTTTTAGGATACTTGTATTCTTTTATTCTTTCGTTTGCAATAACTAAACAATCCTTTACCGCAACTAATTCATCTTTAACTAAAACCAATTCCTTATTAAGTTTTTTGTTGTCAACTTTTAAAGTTTGTTTTTCATAAATAACTTCATCAACGGAAATTTTAAAACCATCTACCATCTCCAATAAGCTATCTACTTTTTTTGGGTCTTGATATTCTAAAACAACTTCTTCTTGAATAGGCGTTTGTGCCACTTCTTTATCATTACACGAAATAAACAAGAATGATAATACTATAATATACTTTTTCATTACTTTAGTCCTTTAATTTCGTTTAACATTTCTAATTTAGCACCGGCTCTTGCTAATGTGCTATCTGACTTTCGTAGTCTTTCGTCTAACAAATCAACTTTTTTATTTAACTGTTCGACATTAACTCCGCATTTATCTATTTGTGATGTGTAATTCATTTTGTTGTCCACATACAAATAACCAACGGCTAATATTACTAAAAACAATAATCCTTTTACAGGGTCTTTAGAAAATTCTTTGAAACTAATCGGCATTTCCATCTTTATTCTTTTTGTTTTTTACAAGTTGCACGGTCTTTATTATTGTGTATAATATAGATACAAGTAAAAGCACTATCTTTAGAGTGTTTTCTACATTAGTAAAACTGATAGCCATAGCTACCGAATTTAATGTATATATTTTCAAATCGTTAAATGACATTTTAATTTTAATTAAACGTTTAATATAGAAGACTATCTTCCTTGTCCTTTATATAGTTTTACATAATTTTTGCTTGACTTAGAAGCACTTGTTTTAGTTTTTGCGTGAACTCCCTTTCGTTTAATCTTTGGAACTACTTTAAAAACTGAAGTATTATTAGCCTGCTTTGCCATTTTACCAAAGAGCTATAATAGATGTTACAGTAGTTCCTTCTCCTGAAGAATGAACCTTAACAACCTGAACAGGTAATACTGTTCCTCCTTTTAAATCATCAAAAGTAACAATATCTTGGCCAATTGTAGTAACAGTTACGTTGCCATCTGAACCTATATACAAATAACAACCAGGATTACCATTAGAGGTTTGAGGAGAAGCATTATAAATAATAAACTCAGCATCTAAAGATGTAAATGCATCGCTATTTAAAACTAACACGTTTTCACTTACAACCTCAACTACCGTAGCAGCTTTTTGGTCTGTAATGTTATAAACAATATCTCCAACAGCAACATTTGCTGCAATAAAATCAATAGGAGGTAATACTATTAACGAATCAAGAAAAACAGAACCATTTGTTCCACTTATAACTACATTTGGACAAGGTATGTTTGCATCATCAGAAGGAATTACCTTCAAAGCTCTTGCGTATTGTGATTGAAATACTGACATAATTTTTAAATTTTATAAAATGTTTTATTTATTATTAAGTTTGGATTATTTAATTTTTCTTTTCTTCCATTACATCCACAGTCTTTAATGCCTACTGCTTCTGTAATAGTTTCTACAGCTTTCTTAATTCTTGTAACTGTAGTAAATTTTTCAATTGTATCTCCTAATCCTCTACTTTTCATTGTGTAAAGATATTAAATTTTTGAAACTTTTTTACCCATACCAACTTTTGATTTTTCAATCTTTTTTGCAGTCAATTTTGACTTGCTAATTTCAGATATAGTTTTTACATTACCTTTTAAAAACTTCATAGGTCCGTTCAAAGATTTCTTTGATTCGTACTTAGCGGCTTTCTTGATTATCTTTTTCATATTAATATTTTCCTCTTCGATTTTTTGGGCTCGAAGCAGTTGAACCACCAGGTCCTGCCCATAAATTTTTACACGCCCAATATCTTGGGGTTAGTTTATCATTTGCTGTATCACAGCTATGTCTTGCCTTAAAACTTCTACGAGCTGCAGGTGAATAATTATGACCATAACCTTTTGCTCCAAAATGGAGAAGTTTTTCTTCCCCATTGGAGCAGGCTTTTACCATTTTCTTTTTCCCGGGTCTATCAGAAGCCACAGGGCTGTTGCATTTCATTTTGGATTTATCAGCCATAGGTTTTGGTTTTATGATCTAAAAGCTCTTGTTGTATGTCCAGGAGTTTCTGCTTGAACAGGAACTTCGTTTAATGATACATCTTGAGCCGGTTGAGCAGTCTTAACAGTCTCAACTGATTTATTCTCAACTAAACCATTTTTTGATTCTTTCTTTGACATCTTGTTTTAATTTTAAAATTAACAATAAGGATTACTTCCTTTCATACCTTTTCCCTTAGCTGAGCTCATCACTTTCTTAGAGACAGGTCCTGAAGCTCCTGTAATTTTTGGAACAGCGTTTCCACTTGTGCTTGGCATCTGCATACGAGATGAACCTGGCAAATTCGGAGTGTTTTTAGTTTTAGCCATTATTTCTTTTTCATTGATTTTTTAACAATAGCTTTTACTGCTGCTTTAGCAACAGCTTTCTTTGCACCTTTTGGAGCCATCAATCTTGACGACATAGGTAAGTTTGGAACATCTTTTTTCATAATTACTTCTTTTTTTGGTTTTTCATTGCAGCTTGTGCATTTTTAGCATAGTTTTTTCTAGCACTTGCTGTTAATTTTGGATTACTTGCTTCTTTAATATCGTAAGCAGTTTTTTTAGTTACTTTTTTCATTATTATATTTATTAAGATATTATTCTTTTACCAAAAGAGGTTTCTAATCCCTGAACAGAACCACCGCTTTGTCCTCCTTTTTTATTCATAGTTTGTCTTCTTGCATCACTTGCTAATTTTCTAGAAGCAGCAGAAGCCAATTTTCTAGCATAAGACTCAGCTTGAATCTTTTTTAATTTTTCAGCCAATGTAGTGGCATCCATATCATAAGACTTAGTTTCGATTTTTTCTTTCTTAGCCATAATAATAATTATTTACAACCACCTTTACCGCAAACTGCTCGGTAGCTTTTTTCTTTAAATCCACCATCTGCTGTATTAACATCAGGTTTTCTTTTTTGTTTATCTAAATATTTTGAATATTCAGCAGGAGTCATTCCCATTGATGAAGCACTTTTATTAAAACTTTCTTGTATTCTTCCCATTGCTTGTTTTCCAACAGAATCTTTATACTTGTTGAAAAGTGAAATACCACCCTTCTCTACAAGTTCTTTCTTCTTAGAACTTTTTTCTGCTTGACTCATTTGTTGCCAAGTCTTTTTAGGTTCTTGTTTTTTTACAGAATCAAATACAGTAGGTGCTAACGGAGTATCGCGTCTTTTAATTGCCATAATTATTTATCTTTTAGGAGTTAAACCTCTTTGCTTAGCTTCAAAACGTCCTTGTACTTTAGCTCTACTAGGAAACAATTTGTTTTTTCCTTCTATAGCTTCGTTAAATCCTTTTTCGTAATCAGAGCTATCTTTTGCTGTAGGAACATAACTTTTACTAACACTTCTAATCTTAGTTTTCTTGTTAATATTTCTATAGTCCGGTTTCGGAGTTTCAGCTAACGGAGTGTCAGGTCTTTTAATTGCCATAACTATTTCTTTTTATTTTCTTTAATTGTTTTCTTTACCTTCGCTGTTCTTTCTTTTTTAGCAGCGTTTTGACCTTCCCATCTACCTTTCTCAATATATTGGTTTTTACCTTGGTATTGGTTCTCAATGTCTGAAACTTTTTGTCCTTTCAATCCCATCGCAAAACCTTTTCTATAGTCAGCACTATCTTTTGCTGTAGCAGGAGTATTAGTATCAAAACCTGCCGCATTGTTCGCTGCACTTCGAGCTAATCCTAATCTGTCATAAGTAATTTTAGGGGTCGGAGCCAATGGTGTATCCGGTCTTTTATTTTTTCTTGGTTGTAAAGGCATAACTATTTGTTTTTAATTAATAACTTTGTAGCAAATGTAATAAATTTTTTTCAAATGAAATCAAATCAAGATGATTACCTAAAATATTGGAGAGTAATTCGCCAATTTACAAAAGTTAAATATGGTCTAACTCAATCAGATCTAGATATTATATTTTTCTTATACTCAGAGAAATATTTCGACAAGGATAAATTCGGAGAATTCGACAACCTACTTGGGTGGGATAAACAACGTTTTGAAAAGCTACGTCAATCAGGTTGGATAGAATCATTTAGACACGGAATGACTCCAGGAGGAAGGAGAGCAATATACCAATTATCAACAAAAGCAATTGGTATGGTACGCTCAGTATATAAAAAACTAAACGGGGAAGAGATCCCCGTTAGTCAATCGCAAAACAAAATGTTTGCAAGAAATGTATCATACACCGATAAAGTTTATAGGAATATGATTAAAGAAATGAATGCTATTATAAAACAACAACGACATCGCGCTCCTGAACAATAGTATGAGGTTTGTCCTCTATTAGCATCGTAAATCCGTGAGACTTATCATAATAGATAATATCATTTGATTTAATACAAGCTACTTCTGTTCCTGCTGCTATTACCATAGCCTTTCTGTAACGCATTGCTTTTACATCTTCTCCTGATAATATCAGCCCTGAATCTGTTTTTATCTCTTCGTCAATATCTTTGACAATAATATTTTTTCCTATTGGTTGCATAATTAATCGTTTATTAAATTTATAAATACTGGAGCTTTGTCTCCGTGATATGTGTCCTCAATGCTGTAGAAGAAATAATCAGTAGCGTCCTTATGTGTCCAATTGTTTCTAGAAACTAATATCTCTATTATTTTTCCTATTGAATACACGAGACGCCCGGTGCTGCTTACTCCAATTATGGCGTCATTAAAACCATCTACACTAACATATCCTTCGTCAGGATAATGTTCAAATATATTATTCAATAAGTCCATCGTCTTTTAAGTTTTTAATGAATTTTCTCTTATCTCCATTCTTTGGATACAAAGCTATATCAATATACCCTGTATCTTGTTGATGATTCAAAACCTGTAAATCATATTTTTTAAGAGACTCAATTTTATTAACTAATAATTGACATTCCTCTATGGTAGCATTATAGCTTTGCATAAGCCCATATACTTCTATCGTAAAAAAATCAATCCCTCTTATCATAATTTTTAGATTCGTCTTTCCAATTAAACCAAAATCCCACAGCTACTATTATGTTCATACCTATTGAGCAGTATACCTCAATGATGTCCTCGTATATATTCAAACTCAGATGAACGTGCCCTACCATCCAAAATGGTATTGATAGGTTGCACGCTATCCAAACTATAGTGAATCTAAAGAACCTCTTCAGCTTGCTCATAACTACGAGCCATTGTTATAATTGCATTTGTACTTAAGATTGTTACAGCTACACTAACTGCATTCTGCAAAGCACTTCGAGTTACTTTCAGTGGATCAATAACACCCATCTTAATCAAGTCTCCATAAGTTCTTGTTTTCAAATTATACCCTTGACCATTCTCAATCCCCTCAGGATAAATATCTGACGCTTTCAACCCTGCATTGGCAAGTATCTGTAAGAACGGAGCCATAAGTGCTTGACTTAATATACTCATTGCAACCTGTACTTCTTTGCTTCCTTCGTTTATATCTAATTTTTTCCATTCAGAATCAACTAAATCATAACCCATAGAGAGAATTGCAGACTCCTCAAGCAACGCTTTCCCTGCTCCAGGTAAAATACCCTCCTCTAAAGCTGAACGAACTGCACAAACAGCATCATCAACCCTATCGTATAACTCTTTTTGCTCTAAATCAGTCTGTCCACCTACGTAAATTACACCAATACCACCTGTTAATGAAGCAATTCGCTCTAAAATAAAGTCTTTATCCCCTTTTTTAGTAGCATTTTTATGTACTTCCCATAATTGGTTTACTCTTTCTTTAATCTCTTCTTCATTTGTACGCAAATCCGACTTAATAATCACAGTCTTGTCTTTACTAACGATAACTTTCGCTGCGTGCCCTAAGTCTCCAAAGTTGATAATACTCAAATCATCACCTGTTTTCTCACTAAAGTAAGTTGCCCCAACACTAAGCGCAATATCGTGCATCAATTCGTGTTGCTTATAACCAAAACTAGGAGGAGGAACAGCACATACTTTCAAATTTCCTTTAACAGAGTTTGCCGCTAATGTGTTTACTACATTCGCATTACACGGAGAGATAATCAATAGCTTCTTTCCTTCAGTAATAATTGGTTTTAATATATTCTCAATCTGCAAAATATTCGCAATCTCCATATCAGCTATTAACACCATAACATCCTCAAGAACACACTCGTCTTTCTTATGGTCATTAATAAACATAGAACTCAAATATCCTCTATCAAACTTCAACCCTTTAGTGGTCTCCGCATACGTCTCATCATTTTGGCTTCTCTCAACAGTTACAATTCCTGTTTTTCCAACATCTTTGTAAACCTCAGAGATAATACGACCTGTCTCTCTATCGTTATTTGCCGATATACTAGCCACATCAATTAACATTGAAGTCGATAACCTCTTGCTCTTACGTCTTAAGTTATCCACCACCTTGTCACTCATTTCCACCAATGCTCTCAAGACCTCAGTTCTGTTGTGGTTCTCTTTTATTTGTCTTAATCCACCCAATACTAAAGCTTCTGTTAAAACAATAGCAGTAGTTGTCCCATCTCCCGCATTTGTAGCGGTACGCTCAGCAGCCTCCTTCATCATCTTAACAGCAAGATTCTCTACAGGGTCAAATAAGTCAATACTCTTAGCAACAGTTACACCATCTTTAGTTACAGTAATACCGTGCGTGTGATTTGGACTCTCAATAAGAACAGTGTTCCCTCCAGGACCTAATGTACTCTTTACAGACTTAGCCATCTTAGCTACACCATTAGCTAATTTCGTGCGTCCTTTATCCTCAAAATGTAAATCTTTTGGAGAATAACCTTGATTTTGTGTCATTTGATTATATTTTAAATTGATATGTGCAAATATAGTACAAAAAAGTTTTAATTCCTACTTGTTTTTTGAAAAATATTATACATCTATAAACTAACTTCGTTAGTCTATGACGGAATGTCAAGTTTTCTCTTCCCTATATATATATATAAATTCCCTTTTATATATAATTAATTTCTCACTGTATTTCCTTTTTTTTTTCGACATTTTCGACATAAAGAAGATAATATATTAATAATCAGTAAGTTATAAAAAATAAAACGACATAAAAATCAACATAAATATGTCGATAATCAACATAAAAAAAGGAGACTATAAGCCTCCTCTAATTTTTACAGTAATAAATGACTAATCGCAATCAATACAATTATCCATCTCAGACATCATCTCTCCCATAGCAGTACCTCTAGCTACAATAGAAATCTTCTCAGCTGTCTTCATTGATTTCTTAATATTAGCAGCCTGTGCAATACCAGTTTGACCATCAGGACGATTGTTAATCAACCTACCATTTCTAACAGTCAACCCGTCAAATTTAGAACCTGAATAAATACTGTCGCTCAATTTTAATCCTCTTTTCATTTCACGTGAATTTAAAAGTTATTGACAAAGATATAATTTTTATTAGATATATTCAGTAGTTGGGTATTATACCGGTTTTACGAAACAGCCCCTAAAACGGAAACCGATTTATTTTAAGGGGGTGGGGGTGCCTTTCAAAAAACGCGGCCAACATTTTTTGGCTTTTCAGTCCCTTACTAGCTCGGTGCTCGGTACTTGGTGCTAGGTCCTTGCCTTTCTTTCTTGGCTTTGCTCGGTCCGTTACTCGCTTACTCGCTTACTCGCTTGCTTGCGTGCTCGGTCCCTTGCTCGGTCACTTTGTACCAAAATAGCCCAATGAAAACGCAATAAATAAACGCGTTAACGCACCTTAACAAGTGCCTCAAACCCCCTCAAATAGAAAATAAGACAAACTAAACGCAATATTTTAGCCCTCGCGAGCCCTTGAAAATAAAGGGAAACAAAAAAAAATGCACTCAAAAAGTAAAATTTAACAATTTCTTAACATATTTACAAAAGTTTTGCAATACATTTGCTAAAGAATTACAATAATAAGGCACGCAAATAGAGGTCTTTTTATATGTAAGTATCTAAAAATCAATTAATTAACAATTTTAAATCAATTTATTATGAGTGCAAATGCAAAAAAAACCAAAGTTAATGAGTACAAAATTCAAGTACTAGAGGTAAACTCTAATTTCAAAACGGCCTTAAGAAGTACGGGCAAAGCTATTAAGATTCTAATTGCTTCGGAAACGTTAACGCCAAAACAAACAACTGTATTAAAGTCATTACAGGCCAAAGGTAATGAGGCAAAGTACACAAAGTTTGATTCAATGGTACGCCGTACTAAAACCAATCAAATAACGCCTTTCTATGTATTGCAAGCCCTTTACAAATATATGAAGTAAAAAGCCGTACTGAAGAGCCGTAAACGGCGAAATATAGGGTAAAATTTGCCCTATATATACGGATAAACTCGAGCAAAGGCGAGGCGTTGAAGTGCCCTTTGTATGAATATTGGTTTTTTTAGTTTGCTTATGGGTGCCTTATTGCAAGGGTGCTAGGTGCACAAGTTTACAACGCGTAAACAAGCCCATAAGAAAGCGAGGGAAAACGAAAGGCGAGGCACCCTAACAGGTGCAAAGCACATAAGACCATTTTTTAAATGGCTATGCGAGTCAAAATATTTGTTCTAGTATCATTGACATATTGACAAAACTTTTTATTTGGTGCGCCTTACAAGTGTACTTATTTAAACGAATCCGCTAGGTTAACTTTCTAGGCGAGTGTGTAGGCACGCAGTAAACTGAAGGCACACATAACCATATAAAAGACGGACTTTCCTATACATAAACGGCTATCCTCGTTTGTGCGTAAAAGTATATAGGTGCTATGGTTATTAATATAAGCGAGAGATAGCAAAAAATGTATGCGTATTAAGTACGCAAATGACTGACAAAGATACCACCCATTGAGGTGGACTATTATATTGGCGTAGCTTGTGGATAAGTTTAAAGAGGTTCGATTCCTTTTCTACGCCCTAACTTTAAATTCAATTATTATGCGATTATTATTATTCCTTGCGGGTGCTTTCCAAATGGTGCTCGCAGTTGGCTTGCTTATGGGTGAGCTACAAAAGATTATTAAATTCAATTCAATAGATAGTGAGATTTTCCTATTCCTATTGTGTAGTGTTTCTGGAGTTTTATTTTTAATCTATTCAATTTATGAAAACAGAGATAAGCGATATTAAAAAGTGGGTTGCTATTTATATCAATCCTAAGAATTGGCAAGAGTTCGATGTGGCTCAACGTGAATTAAAGAAAGTCCATAGTAAGTATGGCACAATAGATATTAACATTATAAAACAATTAGTGAGATGAAAACCACACAAGATTTTTTGAAAGGCTTAAACAAGCTAACATTTGTAGAATACAAAGACAAGGTACTTTATACCAAAGAAGGATTTGATATAAGCTACGAGCTCGTACTTATGGACTCGTTGATAGACTCTATACCTATACAATTTCAAGTTAGGGTACGCAAAGATGATGTGCACGTTATGACTTGGGGTTGTAGCAGTAACGATGACGTTATACTATGCGTAAATTGGTGGCAAAGAAAAGAATGGAATGTGTACGAACACAATTCAAGCGAAAGAGATTTGAAGAGATTAAATTTAAAAGATGAATTTAACCAATTAATCAATTAATATTATGGAAAAAGTGTATAGAATTTATGAGTATGTGTATGAAGACAATTACTCTCCAAGTGAACAAAACACATTAGGTATTTTTACCGACAAGGCAGTAGCCGATGACATAGTATCTAAACTTAATATTGAGAAAGAAAATAAGTTAGATATATTTGATATTGAGCACAAAAAATTTGATGAAGTATTTTATAAGCTAAATTACGAAGAACGACGTAATTACAACCATAGTGAAGAATATAGAGACTTGTGTTATGAAGCGCAACAACTTGAAATTACTAATTACTATATAGAAGAAATTATTATTAACCAATTAATCAATTAATATTATGGAAACAAAAACAATTAACTCGTGGCAACACAGAGAAGTGCGTATTAAAGAAGAATACATCTCAAAAGAGATAGATTATGACGCGTCTATATATGATGATAACGGAAACATTATAGAAGAAGTGTACTTAGATGATGAATACATAGATACTAGCAACGGTATGCGAGGTGTATTTCAAGGACACGAAAGAGCAATATTTAAAGTGGTATTAGATTGTTATGGTGTAGATTTATATGGTAAAGGGTGTATGAATATCGATATTGAAAAACTTCCTGAGCCTACGCATCAAATAGTGATAAAAAGAGAAATAAAAACTTCAAGACCTCTTGTGCAAGAGTGGGATTACTATGAATTTCTTTGGGATAGTAAATACTTTGAGGTAGTAACGACAGAAACAATTTATGTAACAGATAAAGAATTTAACCAATTAATTAAATAACTATGACAAACATTAAACATTATGCAGACCAAGAACTAAGTTTATTATTTTTAAACGATGAGTTTCTTTACAAGGAATTTATGAGGGCAGTAATAAGAGAAGACTTTGCAATGCTTGAAGAAGTAGCGAGGGAGTTCTTTGTATTTAACGACGACCAATTAGAAGAATTAAAGGAAACATTTAAACAAGAAGTAATAGAATGTAACGAAAACATTTAACTATGAGAGACTATGTAGGATTATCAGTTTTAGGTTTTATGTTCAGCAGAGACCATAGTGTCGGATATGTCCTTGGAATGGACAGATATGTTGGGCAAGTTGGCAAAATAGTATCACAAAACTCAATATGTGTTCGTATTGAATTTGAAAATAGAGACAGTTGGAATTATCCAATAGAATTAATAAATAAACATTTAATAATCAAAAAAACTATGACACTAACAGAAGTAAAAGATTTGTATGCTCATCTTGACGATGACCGTACAAGAGTAAAGATTGCAATTAGTAGCATCGAGCGTGGCTACATTTGTTTAGAAGAGATAATTAATTATAATTATGTTTTCGATGGTAGTACTTACTATTCAGGTGAGGACTATGTAGAGACACGAGACGGAGATATTATATCTAGGGACGATTCGTGGTACTGCGAAGGACTGGACGAGTATGTGCATTATGACGATACCTCAGTATGCTATGAGGGTAGAGGTGAGACAAGGTATAGTACACATTGGCTCGAAAATAATAGAGACTTTACGTACTTCGATGGAGACTACTACGATGACTACGCATTAGACTACAACGATCTTGTATGGTGCGAAGATATAGAGGAATATAGAGGCAGAGATAGTGCATACTATTGTGAAGAGACAGAGTGTTACTACTCAACTAACAGAGAGAGCTTTGTTCGAGGTTATCACGATGGCTCGTATAGAACAATGGACTTTGATAACAAAAGCAAATATAAGATTGGCTACGAGATTGAGAAAGAAGATGAGACTGTCCGTAACTCCATACGTATAAATGAGTTTGAAGAGTATACTGATTGGAAGTGGCGTAAAGAGAAAGACGGCAGTCTTGATAGTGAATCAGGCTACGAGCTTATTAGTCCAACGTTTGAGTTTAATATCGATAAGATATTCGAGCACATCGAGGGCAATGAGCAGTTAGTTGCACATATCAACGCAGAGATTAGCACAAGTTGTGGCGGCCATATTCACCTATCGGATAGCAGACTAAATGGCAGCGAGCTCTTTAATAAAATCAAGGGATATACGCCACTATTCTACGCCTTGTATTATGGTAGGGTAAACCGGTCCTATGCTAAAGGCAAGAGTAACAGAGACCTTGAGAACGAGAACGAGAAGTATCAGGCCATCAAGATACATCACGATAGGGTAGAGTTTCGTATCATTAGTGCGGTACCAAACGTTAAGACACTGAAGTGGCGTACTAAGTTGCTTATGATGATATTGCAGCACCCTACTGATGACATCATCAAGGCATACTACAATGTGGATACCAAGTTCACAAAATTACTTAAGCAAACCTATTCGGACGAGAAACTTATCGAGTTGAAAGAAAGGTTTATTAAGTTCACAAAACAATTTGAAGATTTAGATATTAAAAATAACAATTAAAAATTAGAAACTATGTGTATAGCAATTTTAAACACCAAAAAAGCGGGTAGATTACCAAAGTCTCATATCAAAAATTCGTGGGATAACAACGATATGGGTGCAGGACTATTATGGAATGCAAAGAATAAATTAAACGTATTTAAAACGTATGACTACGATGAATACATCAACAAGTACAATGAGTTGCGTGATGACAAAGAGGTAGGCCATATTGTACTACACTTCCGTATCGCTACGAGTGGATACAAGGGCGAGCATAACCTACACCCATTTCTTGTGAATGATAAGTTAGGATTTGTTCACAACGGAGTTATCAAAGGACTGGGTAATAAGCAATTCTCTGACACTTATGAGTTCAATGATATGCTTAAGAAATTCAGCCATAACTTCTTATCTTGTGCTATGACTAAGTATTTCATATCAGAGTATATTGGATATAGTAAGCTATTGTTCTTAGATGCAGACGACCGATATACTATTATCAATGAGGAGTCAGGCAAGTGGGCCGATGGTAATTGGTATTCTAATGACTCTTACAAACAATACAATGACTTCAAGTATTATGGCAATCAGAAAGTGTATAGTAAGACCACTACTGGCACTACTACCACTAAGGCGTATGATACTTGGGACGATTTTGATTACGATAAAAATTGGTCGTATACTCCGGCAAAATTACCATTGGAAAAAGAAGAGCCATTAGACGATTGGGATATGTATGAGGACCTTTGTGATATCTATGGATTAGACTGTAACGATGAATCATCTTGGGATCTGATAGAAAATTATATGGAGATGAATAACTGTGAGACTATAGAACAATTATGGACAATATTAATGACTTATCAAAACTAATTATGGAAGAAGCAATTAAATTTAACGAGTGGTTATTAAAGATTAAGAATATCCACGTATCGAACAGTGAGAGTATGGCTAAGGCTTTTGGCATAATCATACAGAATAGTAACGATTTAAAAAACAAATAAGATATGATAACAATAGAAAAATCAATTAGCATTATAAAAGAAAAATTAAATGTAGATATAATTCCTTCTAACATAAAAGGGTTTAAATGGTATATGGAAGACACTGAAAGTGACGGAACAAATTTTATATCAGATGAAGAAGTAATTAATTTAGCAAACGAACAAAACATTATGATTAATAAAATCTATTGTGATATTTGTTCTCAAGCAAGTGTAGAAACACTACAAATAATAACGGAAGAAACTTTTTATTGCTGCACAATGTGTAGGGATAATAATGAAGACCGAGAAATTAAAGACAATAATTTCTACGAAGATTGTGTAATTGATTATAAAAGCTAAAAAATAAACAATAGACTATGGAAAATAATAATAGATATAAGATATATTATGTAAACAATTTTGTTTGCACGATAACGGCCCATAGTGAGTTTGAGGCCATAGACAAGGTATACTATACCTACATTGAATCGAATCCAAAAATACAAAGAAACTTATTTATAACTAAAAAAATATGAGACTATTTAAAGTAAACACAACCGAATACGAAGAAGAAGATTTCTTCTTGTTGACAGATTTAACAGAGCAAGACATAACGGAGGTTGTTAATCCTATTGTTATGGCTGAGCGAGATGGTGAGGACGAGTATGATAATGAAACTATCATCAATGCGTTACGTGCGCGGTTCCCAAAAAAACAAATAACAATGATTGTAGAATTTGAACAATTAACTTATTAAATGAGTGGCAAATTGAAATCCTTGCTTGTCGGCAATGTAGGCCATTGTAATGCTATAGGTTAATTAGTCGCCACTCAGCTAATTAGAATATTCTAATTGCGCTCATAGGGCTAAAATTACAATAAGACTGACGGCTCGGAAAGACGAGCTTTTTATTAACTTAAATTTAATTAATTATGATTTACAAAATAGAAATCGAAGAAGATAGTTATATAGAAGTTTGTGTATACGATAAAAAAGAAATTCTTTTACACATAGCTGAAAGACAACAAACGAAAGACAATACTATGTTAGAAAATTTCATCAATTTTGAATTAGATGAAAATACGTGCAGAAAATTAATCAAATGTTTAAGACACGCAATAGACGATGTATATTAACTTTAAATATAAAATTATGAAAAAATTATTATTAATTACATTAGCTATATATATATCAGCGTGTAGCTCAGACCAACAAGAACAAGATGACAATTTAAACTGTAATTGCGATAGAGTTGTGGAGGTAAATACTTTCAATATTATTGGAACACCTCAAAATCCTACTACAACTTATCATTGTGTTTACATAACTATTAATGATTGTACGCAAATACAAAGACAAAAAACGTACGATACAACGGTACAATCTGAAATACCACGAATAAATCAATGCAGATAAGTATTTCAATTATTAATAATAAAGTGTCATATATGTAGTTAAAATGCAGATAATCAATGCCTTACTAGTCGTAATTTATTTTATTTTACACCATTTGAAATAAATTTAAAATATATGTAACTTAGCTGAGCTAAAAAAAAATGATAAATTGGAAAGAAATTGACCTATTTAATTGGCTCAAAGAAAACGTATATCCAGACTTAGTTATGGCAAAAAGCCCAATATCAAAATGGGATTGCTATAGTCCTAAAACAGGGCACAGATTAGAGCTAAAGTGCAGAAGGAAACATTACGATACCTTACTCATTGAAAAGAAGAAATATGACTCAATGATTCAAGAATTCGATAAGCATTTAGATACCCCAATGTATTTTAACTCAACTCCAAATGGGATATATAGTTTTAATCTAAACTTAATAACTCCTAATTGGGAAATCAATGATAAAAATCCGGCTACAACTTATTTCACAAAAAACGAAAAAATAAGTAAAGAAGTAGCTTATTTAGAAATTTCACAAGCAAAAGAATTATGGAAGACAAAATTGTAGAACAAGTAAAAGAAAATTTTGCTCATCGATCAGAGACGGGCATAGCTAAGTATGGTACCACATTAGAACGTGATGACCTCAGCTTATTAGATTGGCTTAATCATCTTCAAGAGGAACTTATGGACGCAACTCTATACATTGAAAAATTAAAGAATGAGTTGGGACCAAATGAAAATGGAATAGTAATAACAAAAGAATCGTGGAACAAAGCCGATAAAATAATACACGAAGGATTTGTTTATGTTAAATACACAGACTTAAAAGGTAATTAATTATGATAACTATTAAAAAACATTTAGAACAAGCAAAAGATAGCTCAAGAGTTAATGAGCTAAACAAAATAGTAAAGAGAGGGACCATTACCTTAAACGAATGGAGAGAAACTGCTAAGTTTTTTATGAAAGAAGATTATAAGTCTGACTTAAATCTTAAAAATAATTGCAAACAAATAATCGAGTATGCCGGATTGGTTATAATCGAAATACTATCTACTGGAGAATTTGTATTTAAAGATACCAAAAGTAGAAATCTTGACGAAGTAGAAAACATAGCTTGGAAAGAGTCCGCAGAAAAATTTTGGTGCGAGGATTGTTTATAACTTTATAAAAAGAATGCACAATATATAGGCATTTTTTGCTATATTTGTAAAATAAAATCAAATCAAATGAAAGAAGACGTATTTAATCAGTATGTTGAACGGGTATTAAGCTTGTTTAACATAACTAAAGAGGAATTTTTCTCTAAATCTAAAAAGAGAAATTTAGTTGACGCAAGACACTTAGTTTATTATCTATGCTCACAAAGACCTATTCAATTAACATATATTCAAAAGTTTTTAGAAGACAATGGATATTATGTGCATAGAACATCTATATCTCACGGAATAGATATTGTTTCTGAAAAAATTATAGAAGATAAAGACTATAAAACAATCATTCAAGAAATTGAGAGAGCAGTACACATTTAATAATTAAATAAAATCAAATCAAATGAAACAATCAGCAGTAGAATTTTTGAACGAACAAATTAGATTAAATTCAATTACAAAAGAAGATAGTGAAGGTCGTATTTCTTTTAAAATTGGATTGTCAAAACTTGACGAATTATTTTCCAAAGCAAAGGAAATTGAAAAGCAAGAAGAATTAAAAAATAAATAAACATCAATCAAATTTAATTTAATAAAAATGGAAAAACAAACATTTGAAAAATTGTCGGCTATTAATGTAAACGACAAAGTAGAAAAGAAAAGTAATTTAACTTACTTATCTTGGGCTTGGGCTTGGGCAGAAGTTAAGAAGGCTTGCCCCGATGCTTCGTACAAAATCATCTATGATAAGTACGTTAATAAACCATACTTCTATGATGAAAGTCTTGGGTATATGGTAATGACAGAAGTGACTATTGAAGGAGAAACATTAGAGATGTGGCTACCTGTTATGGACGGTGCAAACAAAGCAATGACGAACAAACCATACACTTATCAAACAAAATATGGAGAGAAGAATGTCGATGCAGCAACAATGTTTGATATTAATAAAACATTGATGAGATGCTTGACTAAGAACTTAGCTATGTTTGGATTAGGACTCTATATCTATGCCGGAGAAGACTTACCTGAGGGAGAGACTACAATTATTAAAGCACAACCTACTGCACCAGAAACTGATTTAGCAGAGCTTAAAAAAGGTACTGATAATTGGGATAAAGTAGTTAGCTATGTTACCACAAACAAAGCTTTAGGTCTTGATACTATTGGTAAGCAACTTAATAGAAGATACAAAATGTCTCCCGCTATCAAGAAAGAGATCGCTAACTTAATATCAGCAGAGTAATGGCAGAAGTTAATCTACAAATACTTGAGTTATTGAGAGATGACAAAGAGTATTACACAGGTATTGGCCGAAACTATTTATCAAACTCAGACATTGGAGTACTACTTAATAGTCCAAAAGATTTTGGAAAACAAAGAGAAGATAACAAGGCTTTTATGGACGGAAGATACTTCCATCAGTTGATACTTGAGCCTGAGAAAGCAAAGAACTTATTATATGTTGATGCGAGTACTCGTACTACAAAAATCTATAAAGACTTTTGTGAGGATAATAATGTTCCGTTCTGTATGCTTCAGAAAGAAAAAGAAGAGATTGAGACATTGGTATCTATTATCAATGGTAACATTGCTTTCTTTGAGGAGTTATATAAGAAAGGAAATCAGTATGAGATTCCGGCTATTGCAGAGATTCAAGGTATGATGTGGAAAGGTAAGGCAGACATCGTAACGGATAAAGAGATTATTGACCTTAAGACCACCTCAGATATTGATAAGTTCAAATGGAACGCGAAGAAGTATAACTACGATTCTCAATGCTATATCTATCAAATGCTATTCGGAAAACCTTTAGTGTTTTATGTTATAGATAAGACAACTAAGGTACTTGGTATCTTTAGACCAACTGAAGCGTTTGTTAAATCAGGCGAAGAAAAGGTAGGCAGAGCTATTGAGGTATACAACAAGTACTTCGGAGACAATCCAACTGACGACATAGTGAACTATTATATTGACGAATACTTATATTAATTATGGAACAATTTACACATAGATTAGTAATAGAGACTGCTGAGAATGGATTCTTAGTATATGTCAATCAAGACTTTAGTCCAGGAACAGTTAGACCAATTCCATACGTGTTTGAAACTATGGAAAATCTTTTAAACTTTGTTGATGAAATGTTTTCTGAAAAACAAAGTACTGTTGATATTTTAAGACAAATGCACAGACCAAGAGATTAAAATACACCAACTATAAACTTAGCCTCAGAGGTTTGTATTTGGTTAAAATAGACTGAGGCACAATCTTAAATACATATTAAAATGTCACAAGAACAAGAAAAGATTTTTGCAGATGGATTCATCTTCAAGAAAAACCCGAAAGCACCTGAGTTTGTAATCGGAAGAGTATCAGTTAAAGTAGATGAAGCAATTGGTTTCTTAAAGACCAATGAGAAAAATGGTTGGGTTAACCTTGACATCAAGGAAGCTAGAAGCGGAAACCACTACATTGAATTGGATACATTTGTACCAAGTAACGATAGTGCAGTTAGCAAGTACGAAGCCAAAGCAAAAGCACCGGCACCTGTACCAACTGCTGAGGTTCCAGACTTACCGTTCTAATAACTAAAGGGGAATTAACCTTCCCCTTTTTTTTAGCTTACGATTCTGACGAAAATACTCTTCTCTATATATATATATATAAATTCTATTCTTTTTATTTTTTTATTTATTATAAAGTAAATTTAAAATTGACATAATTAACAGAAGTATTAGTAATCAAATAGTTAGCTAAAAAAAATCAACATAAAATCAACA
>Ga0181350_1000017_pt1 | contig 49598 bp, 69 predicted proteins | sample Su13VDMM110DCMD_FD_130105 | JGI IMG/M metagenome (GOLD analysis project Ga0181350, IMG submission 130105) | Freshwater viral communities from Lake Michigan, USA - Su13.VD.MM110.DCM.D | ecosystem: Environmental > Aquatic > Freshwater > Lake | place: USA: Michigan | collected 2013-07-16
CGGTTCCCCCGAGAATTCCGGCCCGAGCCCGACACCATCTACAATGCGGCCTTGGCAGGGCATCAGAAGCACGTCTATGGCCCCGGGCTCGAGGCTGCTGGCTTCAAGCTGGTGCAGACCTCCATCAACCCCAATACGTTCAGGGAGATCAACCTCTACGTGCTCGCGCCGGGTGACTTCTGATGTTTACCTCTCTTCATCGTGGCCACTGCTGCGGCATCAACGAGCTGAAAGCTATCGAAAGAGGTGACCTCGCCAAGGGCGGCCTGTACGACAGCTGGTTTCGCACGTACAGCTGGCCGCGCAATATGCAATACCGGGTCCACTGTCCGCACATCAAGCGTAAATGGATGGAGCCTGAGTTGATTGCCGCTGGCTTCATGCTGCTGGCAACCAATGTCCAAGAAACTATTTGGGGCTTGGTGGGGAAAGGCTGATGCATCACGTAATCATTCTCGGCGGCGTCGGCGTCAGCGGTCGTGCCAAAGCTGTCAGGCAGCGCGCCTTGCTGCAAAACTATAACTACCAACCCGGTCACTCATACGAAGTCGCGCTGGCTGCTGGGCAGAACCATGTGTATCGCGAACTGCTGACTGACTTGGGCTTCGAGTGCAAAATCACGTCCACCAACCCGAATACGGGTAACAGAATTGAAGGATGGTTCAAGAGTGTTGAATAGAATCCTTGTGTACGGCACCCTGCGTGTCGGCCAAGGCGCTTATCAGGCGTTCGGCCTGCATAACTCCACCACGCACCTGGGCCAAGTGCGTATCCCCGGTTCAATGTATCACCTCGGCGGCTTTCCCGGCGTAGTGCTCGACGGTAACGAAGAAGGCGTCCTCTGTGACGTGCTGGAAATTACCGACGCGGCTGCGGTGCCGGATGTGGTCCGTCGATTGGATGCCTATGAAGGCTACCGGGAAGAATCCCCCGATAACTCCTTGTATCTGCGTAGAGAAGTGACTGCCGGTGAATTTGGCCAAGCCTCCATCTACGAGATCAATCGCGACATGGCCGGACGGCACCGCATTGATGGCGGCGATTGGGTGCTGCGTGACGCCGCCTGATATTGATGCCGTACGGGCCTACCTCGTGGCTGCTGACGAAACCACCAGCATGGGCCGTGTCGTCGGCAATGAGATTCGTCCGGACTCCAATCGGGCCTGTCATGCGCCTCTGAGTCATTTTTACATCAGGGAAGGTGAGCCGCCAGCCACCATCATGTTCAGCCGTATCGGCAAGATCGGACAGGGTGGACAACAGACAGCTGCCGACAACGGACGCCCGGCAGCCCGTGCCTTCTTCGACTGGATGTTCGGGCCCGAGTCACCATGGAGGTCTATCACGAAAGACTTCAACAGTGACACGGATTGGTGCCTCAAGCATGGTGTCATTGTCGGTGACCTTGACACGGCCCCGGCCAACCTCGTCTACAACTTCTTCATCTGCACCCGCTTCCCCGGCGAGTACGCCCTGACGTGTGACTGGTGGTACAAACTCGTGCAGGCGGGTGTCAAGCCATGGTATGCCTTCTATCTGTGTGCTTTCACGAATCCGGTGGGATTAGGTTATGTCGGTGGTCATGGTGGGTTGAGGATGCCTGACCCAGTGCGGCTCCGAGACGGAACACCTAACCCAGAAGTACTGACAAAGCCCGGCGGAAAAACAACCCCGGCTGCTGCTGTGTGGGACACTGGGGTCGACCCTCCTGCGCCCATCTTTGTCGTGGTATCGACCGGAATTGTCAACACGTGGGGTCCGCGCAAACAAATCACCGACACCGACCAAATCAACCCCGACTTCAAGGTCCTCGTGGCCGCTTGCATCAAGGAGCAAGAACGCATTGGCACAGAGAGTCAAAAAGACCCCGAAGGCTGAGCCCTTCGACTGGTCCAAGTGGAAAATCTACGTCCACGGACCCGGCAAGTTCGAGTACATGCGAATGTTCGCCGAACGCGGCCTCATCGGTGCCGACCTCGATGATGCCGATATCGTCTGCTGGACCGGCGGCGCTGACGTAGACCCGAGCCTGTATGGCGAGAAAAACGCCACGTACCACGGGCGTCCCATGTCCGGCTTCGACCCGGCCCGTGACGATATCGACCTTCGCGTCTTCGGCTATGCGGCTGACAAATACAAGGTCGGCATCTGTCGCGGCGGTCAACTGCTGAATGTCGTCAACGGCGGCAAGATGTGGCAGCATGTGGACAAGCATGCGGGTGCACCCCACGACCTTATCGACACCACCACAGGTCAGGTCGTCCGGGTCACCAGCACCCATCACCAGATGATGCGCCCGGCCCCCGATGGCATTGTCCTCGCCTATGCGCGGGAAGCCCATATCAAGATCGCCGATGGCGACGAGTGGGACATCAAGAAAGACCATGTCGAACGGCCTGAAGAGCTGAATGATGTGGAAGTCGTGTGGTACGAGGAGTCCAAATCCTTGTGCTTCCAGCCTCACCCCGAGCACCGCAACCAACAGCCGTGCACGGATTATTTCTTCAGCCTCATGGAACGAATGGTGGCCGGTTAATGTGTGGACTCGTAGGGGCAGCTGGCTACACCAGCAATAAAGACCCGGATATCTTCCGTGACATGATCTGGGTCGATGGGCTCAGGGGCTTGCACAGCACGGGTGCAGCATTCATCGACATCACCGCCGGTGTGGCCGAGGTCATCAAGAAGGCCGGGACTCCCGTGCAACTCTTCGCCGAGCAACGGTTCCGCGAATGTCTATCACCCCGGTTCGACGTGTTCATCGGTCATAACCGCTTCGCCACCGTCGGTGAACGCAATGACGCCAATGCTCACCCGTTCGACTTCTCCAATATCGTCGGGGCCCACAACGGAACCCTCGAATACCGGGCCCGCAAGGCACTCATCGACAACGAGAAGTACGGCACCGACTCCGAGGCCCTGTTCCACAACCTCAACGAATTCTCGGTCGAAGAAGTCATCGGCGAAATGTCCGGCGCATGGGCCCTCGTCTGGTACGACAAGCGCAACAACACCATCAACTTCCTTCGCAACAATCAGCGGCCTCTCGCCTACACGTTCAGCGATGACGGCAAGATGATTTATTGGGCCAGTGAGCCCGGTCTTCTGCGCTGGATTCTGGGGCGTGACCCCCACAACGTCAAGCACGGCGAAATCTATACGCCGAAGCCGGACACATGGATCAGCTTCACCGTGCCCGTTTATAAAGAAGTGTTCGGCGAGCCTCGAATCACGGAGGTCAAAGGGTGGGTCCGGCCCCCTTTCGTCTACCAAAACTCAGTAAGAAACTCAAGCGACGAGCTGCCGTGGACCGACGGGCAGGAGATGTGGGAACTGGACTTCATGGGGTACGACCCCAGTCAACAGAGACTGCAGCTGGCTCCCCCGACTATTGGCCCCGGCGCTCGGCAGGGCTCGCCGGTAATGGAAAGTGGAAGCCCACTGGTGAAGCCAAACGGGCAGCCGTTGAAGGGAAGCGGCTGCGACGAGAAGCCAAAAGGGCTCGCCGAGCGGATCGCCTTGCAGCGCGCCAAGCGGCAAGCCGGGATGTCCATAGCCCCGACTGACCCCGTGGCCATTGCTGGTCGTGCCTCCCTCGATAAAGCCTATCAGGAGGGGTGGCAGGCTGGTGAGCAGGGCTTGTCCAAAAGTAACTGTACTTACCCTCCTGGCTCTCAGCATCGCTCTGAGTGGGACCAAGGGCGACTGGCCGGACTCCAAAGCTATCGACCCGCCGTCGACAAGGACCCGTTCGTGGGATCGGCTGATGGAGCCCGAACCATCAAGGGCTTCAATAACGAACTCATCTCCGCTCGGGTCTTCATGGACCGTACCGGAGGTACATGTCAGTGGAAAGGATGTAACATCGAGCCCACCGATAATGTGAAGTGGTTCGACCGTGACGGGGCCGTCTGTGAAAGCTGCCTCAGCGACAGTAAACTCGTGCGTGAACTCATTGGAAAGGCTGCCTAAAATGTTTAAAATTGGTGATAAGGTCAACTTCATACCCAAAACGGGTTTCTGTCTGAGTTGGATGGAGGGGCCGTTTGAGGTTACCACAGCAACAAAAACCCATATCAGGGTCAAAACGACCGACCATACCCTGAATCAGTACGACTACAAGATCGAGGATTTCGAACTCGCGGTTACGGAGGAGACGCCGCAAGAACTGGCCAACCAACTTCGAGCTGCTCGGATTCGAGCCTATGAAATTTCCGGCAAGCTCCGTGCGCTCGGGTTCACGCTGACAGTTGCGCGGCAACAAATTTACAATCTTCCGGAACCCGGTGAAATCACCATCGAGAAAACGACTACCGTCGTCACGAAGGAAAGCCTCTAACCTATGCAAATCAAAGTCGGCGCTGACCCGGAACTGTTCACCCGCTCGAAAGAGACGGGTCTTTTCGTGTCCGCACACAACATGCTCTCCGGCACCAAGGAGAATCCGACCCCGGTCAGGCGTGGTGCCCTGCAGATCGACGGCACGGCCCTCGAATTCAACATTGACCCGGCCCTCAGCTGCGACGAATTTGTCAACAACATCGCCGAGGTCAGGGCTCAGATGGCCGAGGCGGTCGGCAAGTTCAATGTCGATATCGTGGCCGAGCCGGTGGCCGAGTTCGACCCCGAGTACTTCCGCAAGCTCCCGGCCCGTGCCGTGGAACTAGGATGCAACCCTGACTTCAACGCGTGGGACCTCGAACCGAACCCCGTGCCCGATGCCGAGGTCATGTTCCGCACGGGTTCCGGTCACATTCACGTCGGCTGGGGCGAAGGCTTCAACATCAACGACGACGATCACTTCATGGCCTGTGTCAATGCGACGCGCCAGATGGACTACTATGTCGGCCTCGCCAGCCTGATGTGGGACCCCGACAACCGCCGCCGTGAACTCTACGGCAAGGCCGGTGCCATGCGTCCGAAGCCCTATGGTTTCGAGTATCGTGTGGCCAGCAACATGTGGCTTCGTTCCGAGGCTCTTCAACGCTTCGTCTACAACGCCACTGTCAAGGCGATGGACGACCTGATGGCGGGCAACGACAAGAGCGCGCAGTTCGGCCCACTGGCGCAGGAACTCATCAACAACAATGTCACTGACTGGCACGACAAGTACGACTTCGAGACCGGTCTGGACTACAGCCAGCTGAAGGCAGCCTGATGGAAGACGAAGACGATATCCTCTGGGACGAAGACGACTTCAACCCGCAGCAAGATGATGACGATATCATCGAAGAATACACCCCGCCCGAATACGAGGGCCCCTATGCCGGTGAAGGCGGTATCGATTTCTGATGTATGACCGCGCAGACGACGCCAACACCTACCTGCGGCACACCGTGTGCTACTGGGACGGCGAACCCATCTACATCGAACGGGTCGGCGGTGACTTCCAGATGAGCTACTACGTGCTGCCCATCACGAACATGTCCGACCTCCAATACGGTGACGTTCGTGATCCCCGGTTCAACTGCAAGCAGTACCAGCTGGGTTACATGAACAGCACCAAGATGGGCATGAGCTTCCATGTGACCCGTCGACCGGCCCGCCAAGTCCAGCAGGGTTTGTGTGACAACAACACCTCGTTCATCGGTGACCTCAGCCCCTACGACGACCGTATGGGTATCGGTCAGGCCATTCGCGACCCCGGTTTCGTGGCCATGCTCAAGGGTTCGTACCCCACGATGGAGGAGACGCGGGCCCGACTGGAAGATCGCAAGGTCAAGTCCATCGCGGTCAGCCCTCAGCTGGCGGTCAAGCGACACCCGCAGTTCACCAACCTGCACTTCCTCGAATACAAGGGGCGCGAAATCTCGTTCAGTGAGACCCTCGAGTTCGCCCTGCCTGATGAGTTCAAATATCTGCGCGAAATCTGTGCGCCAACCGGAGTCCTGAGAGCAGCATAATGGCCAAAAACAAAGTTGAGTACGCCGACACTCTTCTCGAACGCGTGTTCCGGTGGGAGCGTTTCCCCAAGGGTGAAGTCGGCATCGAGGTTGAAGTCGAGGGCGGCCCGTGGCCCGAGGAGGTCATCACCAACTGGACACCTCACGCCGACGGCTCCCTCCGCAACGGCATCGAGTATGTCATTCGTCAACCCGTCATGCGTGACCGGGTTCGGTCCGCCTTGGATACGCTGGTCGCTGGACTGGCCGGACGCAATCTGGTCTTCTCCTTCCGCACCTCCATCCATGTGCACATCAACGTGCAGGACATGACCGTCCGCCAATGGGTCAACTTCATCTCCCTCTTCTGTATCTTCGAGGAGGCGCTGGTCAATGTCGTCGGCCCCGAGCGCGCAGGCAACAAGTTCTGTCTCCGTCTCAAGGACGCTGAGGAACCGCTGCAGCGCGTGGTCGACGGTCTCAAGGCCCAGAACCTCTCAGTGCACATCAACGGTGACCTCAAGTATGCCTCGATGAACGTCAAGGCAACGCGCACCCATGGCACCCTCGAGTTCAGGGCCATGCGCGGCAACTTGGACCCGGCGTTCATCAACGACTGGGTCATGGTTCTCGCGGGTCTCAAGGACGCGGCCAAGAAGGCCAACTCGCCGACGCTCTTCATCGAGGAGCTGTCCATGATGGGGCCCGCAGCCTTTGCTGCCAAGTATCTTCCTGTCAACAACAGTATCACCCGGGGCGTCCTGATGCAGGCCGACCTCAACGACCTGCTGTATGGTGGTGTGCGCCTAGCCCAAGACCTAGCTTATAGTCAGGAGTGGCCCGAGCCCGGTGTAGCTGATAGCCCTCGTAGGCGACCTGATGAGATCGATGAGGAGGCGGTTCCGGCCCCAGAGGGCCTTAATTTCCTCGGTGGTGAGCCAGCTCAAATCAATTGGGCTGATCTTCGTATCCCGATTCAACAGGGACGCCCGCCGCGACGCCGACGAGTGGCTCCGGTAGCGGCTCCGATAGCACCCGGCGGCGTGATGGCCGACCATATCGATTGGGACCAATTCGTTCGTCCCGCCCCCATGTTCATTGAGGATGACAACTTCTGATGCCCCTGAATATCTTCGCCCATAACCCCAACTCCGAGGGTGCACGCGCACTGGCTAACATCCTCGGTATCCGCCGCATTCGCCGCGAGGGTTCCCGATACGTCGGCAATCGCAACAAGACCGTCATCAACTGGGGGTCCAGCCAGCTGCCCGCGAATGTGGCTGCTGCGACCGTTATCAACAAGCCGGAGGCCGTGGCCCGTGTATCAAATAAACTCCTGTTCTTTCAAACATGTGCTAACGCTGGTGCCCCTCGCATCCCCGAATTCACCACGAGTCGTGAGCAAGTTCGGACGTGGCTGGAAGCCGGAAAAAAGGTGGTCGCTCGTACAGTGCTACAAGGTCACAGTGGCGCTGGTATCGTAATTCTTGAGGGCGCGGGGGTTGACATTCCCGCAGCTCCGCTGTATACTGTGTACGTGCCGAAGAAAGAAGAATGGCGCATTCACGTCTACCGCGACGGCGACCAGCTTCATGTCATGGACAGTCAGCGCAAGATTCGTGACCCGCAATTCGAGGGCGTCCCCGACTGGAATGTCCGCAGCCACGCCAATGGCTTCATCTTTGCCCGTGAGGTTGCCCCGCCTAACCCCGACGTTTTGCATCAGGCGGTCAGGGCCCTCGAGGTCTCAGGACTGGACTTCGGTGCGGTCGATGTCATCTGGAACCAGCAGAATGGTCAGGCGTATGTGCTCGAGATCAACACGGCCCCGGGACTCGCGGGACAAACTATCACGAGTTATGCGAATGCCTTCCGGAGGTTCCTGTGAAATACTACATCCACGTCCCCGATGACGGCTCCGGTCGCGCCGTGGTGAAAAATGAGAACGGCTGGGTCTATTGCCGGGTGCCCCTCGACAAGGCCCGTGAAATTGTCAAACAACTGAACGAAGAAGAGGACGAGTAAATCTCCCCATGCTACATTTGCGGGTCCCCGATTGAGGAACTCCGCCTAGACCATCGAGACATGAAGACGCGGCCCTGCAGCCATTGCGAGGCGGTTATTCAAGAGATGGTGAACGAGAAAGATGACGAGTACGAGTTCGTCACTGATGAAGAGTTTAACGAAGAAGAGAGTGTTGAAGATGCGATTGTTCCGTAACCATTGGGACCTTTACAAAAATCCAAATATCGATGTCCGCTTGAATCTTTGGTCATGGGTCTTTGGTGTCAAGTTTGCCCTGTGCTTCGTCGACCTTCACTTCGGGCCGCTGGCTATCAGCATCACCACACGCAAGCACATCATGCTGGCCAGCGGAGGGGCCGCTTAAAGTTGAAAATAGAACTAATCTGGGCGACCCCGAATGGCGACGAACTAGTTGCCAAGATGGCGCGGGTGTCGAACCCCAAGAATGAAAACAACAATGAGACAGCGCCAAGGCTCATCTCCTACCTGATGCGTAACAAGCATTGGTCCCCCTTTGAAATGGTGAACGCCTGTGTCCTCATTGAAGTGCCGCGAGATATTGGACGTCAACTACTTCGACATCGTTCGTTCTCGTTCCAAGAGTTCTCGGGCCGTTATGCGGCATATGACGACCTCTATGCACAGCGGGAGGGTCGACTTCAAGATACAGCAAATCGGCAAAACTCGCTTCCTCTTGTCGACAGGGCGAAAGAAGTTCTTTGGGTCGGGCTGGTCTCGACGGTTCGAGCTGCGTGCCTCCAAGCCTACCGAACTGCACTCGATATGGGAATCGCTAAAGAAGTCGCCCGAGCCCTTCTACCCGAGGGTCTCATACCCAGCCGGATGTACGTCAACGGCAATCTTCGGAGCTGGGTTCACTATTGGGCTGTGAGGTGCGACCCGGCGACCCAGAAAGAGCACCGTGAACTGGCCGAGGCGACCCGCGAGTTGATCTTGGCTGAATACCCAATGATTGCTGAGGCTCTTAACAATGACGGAAACGGCTAGTGTGGCACTATGGCTCACTTGGTATCCTAAAGAGGTGACCCTCAGTGAGCTGGCACGAGCTTACCCCAATGCTGACCTAAAGAAAGCTCTGAGAATAGTCTCGGAGTACAAAGAACTTCGCCGAAGCAATCGGCTAGATTAAGGAGGCACTAAGTACCTAAGGCATTGAAGACGCATCAGCCCTGTGATTCGTGCGGGTCGTCTGATGCATTGGCAATCTACGAGGACCATAGTTTTTGCCATTCATGTAAGGTCCGAACAAACACAAACTCACCGAGCTTTCGCAAGGAAGCTACAGAAGTGAGGGAGAAGAAACTGACGAGCAACGTAAAAACCATTAGACCCATTCCCAAAGAATTCACCGATCTGGCAGATAGGCGCATCAGTGCAGCCACAGCCAAGAAATACGGGGTCACCAATGACAAGGACGAGAGTAATGAAGTCAAGCACGTATACCCATATTATACACGGGACGGTGTTCACATTGCGAATAAGCTGCGGCGGCGAAGTGTCAAGGGTTTCCTTTGGGAAGGTGAATCCGGGCAAGCTTCGCTCTTTGGACAGCAGGTATTCCCAGCGGGCAGTGCTAAGGCGATCACCGTCGTCGAGGGCGAGTGCGATGCAATGGCTGCTTACGAAATGCAAGGCAGCCGATATCCCGTGGTCTCGGTCAAAAGTGCTGGTCAGGCAACTCGAGACGCAGCTGAAAACTTTGAGTACCTAAACTCCTTCGAATCCATTGTCATATGCTTCGACAAGGATGAGGCAAAAGTGGCCCCCGACGGTTCAATCCGTTACCCGGGCCAAGAAGCTGCCCTAGCGGTAGCACAGATGTTCCCCATCGGTAAGGTGCGTGTCCTGACGCTTGCTGACGCCAAGGACCCTAATGACTACCTTATCGAAGGTTGGGCCGCCAAGTTCACTAAGGAATGGTGGGCTGCCCCGACCTTTACGCCGAGCGGTCTCAAGCTGGGCAAGGACATGTGGGACGAAATCAGCACCCCCAAGAACTACGAGACTGTCCCCTATCCTTGGACGGGGATGAATGACATGACCTATGGTATGAGGTTGTCCGAGGTTGTCCTCGTGACGGCAGATACCGGGGTCGGTAAGACGAGCTATCTAAAAGAGATTGAACACTTCATTCTCACGGATAAGGCTTGCGTCGAGAAAGGATACGGTATTGGCTTCCTCCACTTGGAAGAAAGTAATTCAGACACTGCTCTTGGGCTTATGTCAATCAGTGCTGACAAGCCTCTGCATCTTCCTGATGTTAGGGCAAGTGTCGATGCTACCGAACTTCGGACCTATTATGATGCTGTCATTAACAATGATCGCGTGGTTGTATGGGACCATTTTGGTAGTAACTCTATCCATGAGGTGCTGGCTAAAATAAGGCACATGCACAATCTGGGGTGCAAGTACATCTTCCTAGATCACCTCTCCATCATTGTCTCTGACCAGAACGGAGACGAACGAAAGCAGCTCGATGAAATCAGCACCAAGCTCAAGACGCTGTGTATGGAGCTTAACATTGCAGTGGTGGCCGTTATCCATCAAAATCGACAAGGACAAATTAGGTCTTCTGCGGGACCTGAACAAATATCCAATATTGTCGTTAAGCTGTCTCGTCTTAAAGAGGATGCCGATTCGTGGAGACGTAATGTCACTAAGGTCGTTGTCCAGAAGAATAGGTTCTGTGGAAGGACTGGTCCAGGTGTCTACCTATTCTACGATGACATGTCTGGACGTCTACGTGAGTTGGACAAAGAAGAAATCATGAAATATGAGAACGGAGGCGGCGGCGGTGTAGCTGCTGATGCGCCATGGGTCTAAACAATAAGAGCATCCGAAAAGGAGCCGAATGTACCTCAACCACAAGGACCTCTCGAAATACTGGGTCCTCGACATCGAAGCAGACAGCCTCAAACCATCTCGAATTTGGGTGGTGGTTGCAGAGAATGCAGCTACAGGCGAAGTTTGCGTATTCACCGATCCTGAACAGTTCAATCGTTTCGTCGCTGCGAACCGTGAGTCCTACTTCGTGGGTCATAATTTTCTCAGCTTTGATGTACCTCACCTTAATCGCCTGTGGGGTTGCGGCATCCCATTCGACCGGGTAGTTGACACCCTCGTACTAAGCTACATGTACGACCCACGCATGAAAGGCGGTCATTCGCTCGAGGCGTGGGGCGAACGCATGAAGTTCCCCAAGCTGGCTCACGAAGATTGGAGTCAGTACAGCCCAGAAATGTTGGAGCGATGTAAACAAGATGTCAGACTCACCAAGCGTGTATTCCTTGCGCTATCTTCCCGAATGGCAGCACGAGGATTCTCCGAAAAGTCCTGTAAGATTGAACATGACATCAGGGTCGTGGTCGACAAACAAGAGCGAAACGGATTTTACTTCGACATTGAAGGAGCTGAACGACTCCATCGGCGAGTACTTGACGAAAAGGACGCTCTTGGAATTCCAATTGGAAAACTATTTCCACCAGTACTCAAATCGGCGGGAACTTACAATTATCGAGTCCGAGCAGACGGTGCACCTTATGCATCGTTTGAAAGGCATTTATCCTCTTACCCCAAGCTCGTTCTTGATGAAGACGCTGGGACTTATGAAGTTTTTGACTGGAAAGAATTCAACATCGGGTCGCCTCCACAACGACTCGAAAAGCTTCTCTCCATAGGGTTCAAACCCACCAAGAAGACCAAGACCGGCGGTCCATCCGTCGATGAAGACAGCCTCGTGGAATTCGCCAACTCTAAGAAAGGCGTTCCCGAGGCCCAAGCTATTGCCGATTGGCTTGTCCTGTCTGGACGCTCCTCTATGCTTCAGACATGGCTAAATGCGGTAGACCGTACGGATTCTCGAATGCGAGGCAGGGTCCTTACCTGTGGCGCTATTACGCGCAGGATGACCCACTTTAATCCTAACACGGCAAACATCCCCAAGGCTAAACCGAAAGTAAAGTATGGTAAAGAGTGCCGAGAACTGTGGACAGTCGCCGACCGGGCCACCCGAAGGCTCGTCGGATATGACGCCAAGGGTCTCGAAATGCGTATGTTCGGACACTACCTTCGTGACCCTGTTGCAGCAGAACTGTACATTCACGGGGACCCCCACGCGGTCAATACAGCGAACCTCGGCCTCGCGCCAGAGGAACGTGACCTAATTGTTAAGAACGTCTTCTATGCGTTTCTCTACGGAGCACAAGACCGTCGCCTAGATGCCACTGCCAACAAAGGTCGTGGCTTCGGTAAGATGGCCCGTGAGATTCTCATGAAGACTACCCCCGGCCTAGAGAATGCCATTCGGGAGGCTCAGGAAGAGCAGAAGACTGGCTGGATTCAAACGATTGACGGTGGATATGTCAGGTGCCTTAGTCCACACGCGGCGCTGAACAGTAAGCTTCAATCGGCCGGGGGCATTACCATGAAGGTAGCCTCTATCATACTCGACCGTTGGTGCACCGAGAAAGGCATCGACCAACTCAAAGTAGGAGACATCCATGACGAAGGACAACACGACGTACTATTCACTGACGCTGAAGAATTTGGAAAGCTGGCAGTTGCGAGCATTGTCAGTGCTGGTGAAGAGCTTGGCTTCTCGGTCCCCCTCGATGGTGATTACAAAATCGGGTACAGCTGGGCGGAAACTCACTAAAGAAGAAGAGGAACACTATTGGCAGATGATGTAATTTGGACTGTCGTCGACGAAAGAGAGTTGATCTCACTCCATAGAACCCACGAAGGCGCTCTGTACGCCAGACTTATATACATGGAGAACAATCCAACGCGGAAGTGCATCCATGTAGATGCAGAAGAGTTGTGGGATTAACCACCCTACCTATTTACCTCCGGGGTAAGAATATTATATCACATATTTCTAAAATGTCAAGGGCCGAACTTGAAGCGGCATTCAAAGCTCTTCAGGAAGCCTACGCAGAACTGCGCGAACGCTATAACAACGAAAAGGTAAAGACAGGCCGCTACGATCACGCTATTTTCTAGTTGACTTCTTTGTCAATTATGCTATAATAAGAGAGTAGGGTTCTCCCCCGCTTTCATAACAAACAATAAGAAACGGAAAAACAAACTTGGTTATTCAAGGTCCAGTACACTACGCCAAAGTTCTTGGCGCTCCTGCTTGGGGTTACAAAAAGCAATACAAAGAATGGTCCGTCGATCTGTGCATTGACGCTCCGACCAAAGCCCGGCTTCTCGAGGCTGGCATGTCGAAGTCGGCCATCAAGAATAAAGGCGATGATCGCGGTGACTTCATCACGTTCAAGCGCCGTGAACTGAAGAAGGACGGCTCGGCGGGTAAGCCCATCGAAGTCGTCAACAAGAAGGGTCAGCCGTGGGACCAGAAGGCTCTCATCGGCAATGGCTCGGTCTGTAATTTCAAGATCGCTCTGAACGAGTACGAAGGCGAGACTAAACCCGGCCTCATTAAGATGCAGGTTGTGGAGCACGTCGAGTACGAAGGTCGTGCCGGTGACGATGAAGACCTGCCGACGTACGGCGATGATGGCACTGTTGAGGATTGGAGTCAGTAATGGGTCTCTCCGCGCTCTTCACATACTTGGAAGAATGCCTTGCAATGTACGATGACATGATTATTGAAGACATGTTTGATGTGGGCAAGCAAGCAGCGTATCAAGAGATTTATGATCTGATTAACGAAGTTCCCTAAGGGACTTGATGGGGCCCTCCGGCGATTAGGCGTGGAGGTGCTGCACGGGGGCGACGGGTAAGGGGCCGACCGTGCACTTAAGCTAGGACACTATGGAAATTAAAAATTCTTTAACTGCTTTTAGGCTTGACGGCGAACCTGTCTGGGTCATTCAAGATCACCACACACATGCGGACATCCTACGATTCGTTGTTGATGATATCGGCCTAAGTGAAGCCATGTTTATTCTCGAAGAAATGAAAGACAAGACTGATTGCTAAACAAATTGAAAACCTCGTTGAAGACATCTATGATCTCTTTCGACACGGGGCTGACATCTCTGATGATCTCGTTGTCGAGTTTGCGGCATCCCTTGCCTCGACCGTTCAAGATCGTGTTCAATCTAGTGGTACTCCCCGTGAGCCTACTCTTCGCATGTCCAATCTGGGCAAGCCGGACCGTCAGCTCTGGTATGAGTTCCATGATGACGGAAGCAAAGAGGGGTTGGAACCATCAACGCTCCTTAAGTTCCTCATCGGCGACATCTACGAGTCCGTTCTCCTCTTCCTCGCAAAAGCAGCCGGGCACGAAGTCACCCAAGAGCAAGCCGAAGTCGAAATCAACGGCATCAAAGGCCACATCGACGCAGTAATCGATGGCCACGTTGTCGACGTTAAATCTGCATCGACCTATGCCTTCAAGAAGTTCAAATATGGAACACTCGCCGACGACGACCCGTTCGGTTATATCGACCAAATCGGAGGGTACAGTGTGGCTTTGGGGCTACCCGGAGCTTTTCTTGCGGGCGACAAACAGAATGGGCACCTAGCCCTACTTCAAGTCCCACAAGAAGAAACTGAAGGACTCCGTATTGAAGAGCGTATTGAACACCTCAAAGAGGTGGTGGTCTCTGAGGCCGAACCAGAACGTTGTTACGACCCTGTGCCTGACGGTCTTAGCGGTAATCTCGCTCTTGCTGTGGGTTGCAGCTATTGCCCTCATAAGTTCCGTTGTTGGGCTGATGCAAATGATGGGGTTGGTGTAAGAACCTTCCTCTATAGCTCCGGGCCAAAGCATCTTGTCGAGGTCCACAAAGAACCTAAAGTGCCGGAGTTGACTTTCTGATGTCACAACTGTCCGAAGCTCAACGCTGGTTTATCCAAGGTCAATGGGAAGCTTTTGATCGTATTCTTTCTTATTTGAATACTCTCGAAACTCGAACTGTTGACAAACACACAATATACGGCGCTGTAATGCAAATGCGCCCCATTAAGAAAGAGACAAATTAATTGTCCAACATTGTAAACCTTGGCGGTGAAAAAATTGCTGCCCCAGAACAAACCTACGACTACAACTTCACGCTCAAAGACGGCACTGAGATCATCGAGCACGGTCTTCTGTCCTTTAACCCTGTCTTTGCTGGCACGGTGACCGAGGACGGAAAGCTCCTGTTTGCCACCCCCATGGACAACGTGCGGTCGATCAAGCGCATGGAGCCTAAGGCCAAACTTAACAGCTAATGCGTAAATGTTTAGAGTGTGGCTGCTCTATTGAACATAAGCGGTCACACGCTAAATTCTGCACACAGAAATGTTGTAATAAGGCAAGCTGTCGAAATTGGAATTTGCGTTTTCCAGATAAGAAGAAAGCGCACAACCGTAAAGGAACACAAGTTCGACGCTCAAAGCGCGTTTTTGGTTCCTCTATTAGAGAACAGGCTAAAGCTTTGGGTTTTCGATCTGGATTTGAGAGGACCCTTGCTGCCTCGCTACAAAAACGCAAGATGAAGTTTGGATACGAAACACTCCAACTTCCTTACACAATAAATCACGTATATTCGCCGGATTTTGTACTGCCTAACGGTATCTTGATCGAAGCCAAAGGTAAGTTAACTCCGCAAGATCGGTCTAAAATGATTGCTGTAAAAAAGCACCATCCTGATCTGGACATCCGTTTCGTGTTCATGCGCGGCGAGAACAAATTAACTGCTAAAAGCAAAACAACATACATGATGTGGGCGGCTAAGAATGGTTTTCCCGCAGCAGATGAGGAGATACCCGACGAATGGCTGAAATGATTAAGGTCGAAATTTGGCTTAATCCTAACAGCGGTCCTATTGTTCGTGACGATGTAATTATGGCCTACGATAAAGGCCCGTTCTTTGTCCTTCAACGCGCTGATCGCTTTGAGAAATACCCCATTGCTAATATCTGGCGGGTGGTGCAATTTGGGTAAGACACACCTAATCATCCCCGACAGCCATGCACACCCCGACTTCCACAACAAACGATACCAGTGGCTCGGCCATCTCATCAACGACATCAAACCCGACGTGGTTATTGATATCGGCGACTGGTGGGACATGCCCAGCCTGTGCTCGTATGATAAAGGGACTAAAGGCTTTGAGGGTCGTCGTTATAAACGAGACATTGACGCGGGCCTAGACGCTCAGGAGAAGATGTTTGAAATCATCCGCAAGCAAAAGAAAAAGCTCCCCCGCTTTGTCCGAACCCTCGGAAATCACGAACATCGCATCTGTCGAGCCGTTGAGCGCGACCCTGTTCTTGAAGGCACTATTGGTCTGGCCGATCTCCAAAGCAAGGAGTATGGATGGGAAGAAATTCCGTTCCTCACTCCAATCGGCATTGATGGCGTCACCTATCAGCACTACTTCACATCTGGTATTATGGGTCGACCAATCTCAGGTGAGCGTCATGCTCAGACCCTCATTCTCAAGCAGCTTGCGTCCTGCACCCAAGGGCACTCACACCTCTTTGACTATTGCGTTAGGTCCGATGTTCGAGGAAACAAAATCCACGGCTGCGTGGTCGGTGTTTACCAAGACTATCATGCCGACTTTGCTGGACCGGCTAACCAGATGTGGAATCAAGGTGTCGTAGTCAAGCGTGGTGTCGAGAACGGCAACTACGATGTTGAGCACATTAGCCTCAAGCGTATCAAGGAAGCTTATGCCTGAATATGAAGTAATGTATGACATTAAGGCACAACAATCGTTGGTTATGATTCGTATCCCATATGACTATGACCTTAGTAAAATTTTTAAGGAAGATGCTGAAGCTGAGGTTGACAGCCTTTTGATGTCGGCACTTGGATATTAATGGATTACACCCTAACTCAAGAGTTCCGGGAAAGGCTCATTGAACGCTACGATGGTGTGAGCCTCGCAGAGATTCTCAACTTGAGTGTTGAAGATATCTGGGAGGCCTTCCACGATCGCTGTATGGACAATGGTGAGCTCATCCAGGAGACAGGAATCTTCCACCTAGATGACGATTGACAACACCAATCCTAAAACGATTGCAGGTCAGTCCAAGCCTAGCCCATTTCTAGTACCTCCGGCTGCCATCCTTGAAATTGCTCAAGCGTTCAGGGATGGCGCGGAGAAGTATGGGCCCTATAACTGGCGTGACAAACCTGTGCCCGCCCTGACCTACCTCAATGCTGCCAAGCGTCATATGGATGCGTGGTTCGACGGCGAGGAACGGTCAGAAGACGCCGATGCACTGCACTTGGCCCACGCGGCTGCCTGCTTCTGCATCCTTATTGATGCCGCCCATTGTGGAATGCTTATTGATGACCGACCGAAACCGGGCAAAAGTGCTGAAGTCATTACAACGGAAACGGAGCGAAATCGTGCGAGACTTGCACACAGTCAAGTATCGTTTGAGAGTCCTCTCTTCGCCCCTCGAGAAACGTAAGCGACAGAAAGACTGGTTGCGATACCTAGATGAACACGAATAGGAACTGAATGAACGACTACCAAACTTTTATTGCAACCTCTCGCTACAGCCGATGGCTAGATGACGAGAAGCGCCGCGAGACATGGCCCGAAGTAGTTGATCGCTACCTCGGGTTTTTTAGTCACCTGATTAAAGACGACAAAACAAAAGAGACCCTTCGGGAAAAGATCACCAACCTCGAAGTTATGCCCTCGATGCGAGCCCTCATGACGGCGGGGGTGGCCCTCGAGCGTAACAACGTGGCGGGGTACAACTGTGCATACCTGCCCGTCGACAGCCCGCGAGCCTTCGATGAGGCCATGTTCGTCCTCATGTGCGGGACGGGGGTAGGTTTCTCGGTGGAGCAGCGTAATGTTGACCTCCTTCCCATTGTCAATGAACACTTCGAAAACACGGACACAACTATCCATGTCGCAGACAGCAAAGAAGGATGGGCCCGGTCCCTCCGAGAACTCATTGGTCTCCTCTATACGGGTCAAGTTCCGCGATGGGACGTATCGCGAGTTAGAGGTGCAGGAGAGCGACTTCGCACGTTTGGGGGTCGGGCAAGTGGGCCTGAACCATTGGAGAGCCTCTTCCGCTTTGTCACGGATACTTTCCGAAAGGCGGCCGGACGGCGTCTTAGTACCCTAGAATGTCACGATATCATGTGCAAGATTGGTGAGGTCGTCGTTGTCGGCGGTGTTCGTCGTTCAGCCATGATCTCTCTATCTGATGTCAACGATGACCGCATGCGAGGAGCAAAAAGTGGAAACTGGTGGGAGCACAATGTCCAACGAGCACTGGCGAATAACAGCGCAACGTACATTGGACGGCCTGATACGAGTGTCTTTCTCGGCGAATGGAAAGCCCTTTACGACAGCCACAGTGGCGAGCGCGGAATGTTTAGCCGAGACGCTAGCCAACGTCAAGCTGGACGGTTTGGACGACGAGACCCAGACCATGCATTCGGCACTAATCCGTGCAGTGAAATCATACTTCGACCGTATCAATTCTGTAACCTCTCCGAAATCGTCGTTCGAGCTGTGGATAACCGTGACACCCTCCGGGATAAAGTCATTGCAGCAACAATACTCGGAACACTTCAGTCAACCCTGACCAACTTCAAGTATCTGCGTAAGATTTGGCAGACCAACACAGAAGAGGAGCGGCTGCTCGGTGTATCACTTACCGGCATTCTTGACCATCCTACTCTTTGGGCTGACAAAGCTCTGCTTAATGAACTGCGGGACCTCGTGGTCGAGACCAATAAGACTTGGGCTGGATACCTTGGCATTCCTCAGTCTACTGCTACTACTTGTGTTAAACCCTCGGGTACTGTATCACAGCTTGTTGATTCTGCCAGCGGCATTCATCCTCGCTGGTCTGAGTATTATGTGCGTACGGTGCGTGGAGACATTAAGGACCCGCTTACTCAGTTCCTTATTGAACAAGGAGTCCCGAATGAGCCGGATGTTACGAAGCCTCAGGATACGGTGGTATTCAGCTTCCCTCAACGCGCACCTGACGGGGCCACTGTCCGTGCGGATATTACAGCTGTGGATCACCTCGAAATTTGGAAGACTCTCCAAGAAGAATGGTGTGAACACAAACCCTCCATCACCGTCAACGTCAAGGAAGACGAATGGATGGATGTTCAGGCGTGGGTTTGGAAAAATTGGGACATTCTTTCTGGCGTGTCATTTCTTCCTTACAGCGAGCACACCTACAAGCAGGCCCCTTATCAAGAGATTGACAAAGAGACCTATGACGCTTGGGTACAAAAAAGCCCCGCCCATATTCAATGGGAGAGGCTGAGTGAGTTCGAACTAGAGGATAACACTACAGGTTCTCAAGAACTGGCATGCGCTGCTGGCTTCTGTGAGATTATCTAAACTAAAAGGCCCACCTAGAGGAAACTCCGGGTGGGCCTTTTTTTGTGTTTAACGCCTGCCCATCGTGGCAGTTCTGCCGGGCCGCATGCCAGAACGTCCTCGTGACATCGTTGTTGACCTGCGTGGCATTTCCCGCACTATGTCACTTACACCAGAGTTGCCATATCGCAAGTCAGGCTGCACGAATGCTGGGCCTGCTTCGCGCATGAAGGTGGGACTACGGGACAACAGCGAATTCACCCGATGCATGCCTCGCCGGTCCTCGATGTTACCGCCGCGACGGCCACCCTGCCACCTCATTATACAAGACCCTCGAGGTCTGCTGGTAGAGCCCGGCGGGGAGCCAGTACAGCGCCGTTGACAGAGGTAGCCACCCCGCGCGACTTCTCGAAGGACCGCATCGTGCCTAGACCCAGCATGGCCGCGATAATGGGCCAGATAGCGTCGGCCTCGAGTGCTGGCAGTTCATCAAGACCAAAGATAGCCTTCAGCAACGGGGACACAATCCACGTATAGCCAAGAGCCACGCCGCCCGTCCAGCCGATAAATGGACGCCACCCAGCCACAAAGAGGTTGGCATGTGTCGCCTCGGTCTTGTTGATGTCAATCTGACCAAGGGCCAGTTGAGTTTCTTGTTCCTCCGATTTAGCCGCCAGTTCCATGATCTTGAGATCAAACTCGCGTTGGGCCTCGGGGTTCGGTAGCACTTGGCGTACGGCAGCACCGATTTGAGTTATGAGGTCAGTCCATGGAAGGCTCATCGGCGGCGTCCAGCAGCACTCCGAGACCGACGAGCCGCACCATCAGCAGTCCGTCCAGCACTAATTGCACTCTGTCGCGCCGTCTGACCCAGCGAGCGCATAGCCCTTCGATCCACATCTTGAAGACTTGGATCGAGGCTCCTTGACCGAATACCCCAGTGATGGGCAGATCGATTTGAATCAACTTCACGTCTACGGGCATCACCAGCCCTAAAGCCTTGACGCCGAGCTTCGCCCATCCGGGCCCCACCAACGGCAGCCCTTATAATAGCCGTGGCACTAGCGAGTCTTGCAGTTCTTGCAGGCATTAGCCCATCTCCATCATTTTAGCCAGACGGTTCGCCCGTTGGCCCACTTGCTTAGCCCACTTGGACAAAAGCATATTAGCGGCGGCCCTCTTATATTCACCTGTTTCGATGAACTTGAGGGTATTCTTGAACCCGAGCAGTCCTGCCATACCGAGATTAAATCGCATATTGACAAGAACGCGACGGCGTGAGTCGGACAGAGAGCGCCACCAAGGCAGGTTCTTATCGAGGTCCTCGACGCACTCCTTGATGTCATTCATCAGGAGGTAGTCAATTTCCTCGTCGGTCAGCTTGCCACCCTTGCGCTTGTCAATGAGTCGTCCCACGCCGATGGTCCAGTAGCCGAGGCTGTCCTGGTAGGCATGTGGGATGACGCCCTCATCGCGCCGAAGTTCTTTAATTAGTTGTAGGTCATTCTCGTTCATGCGAAGATTTCCGATTTAGCAATATGGATGGCTTTGCGAATGGTCGCGTAGTGGATATGCCGATAATCCCTGTTCAAATGCAGGAAGATTTCATCGGGATTCCAGACGCCACGGGCCATCCATGCCTTAGCGTCCAGAATCAGTTCGGGTAGTTTGGGCACTTTATCGGTTCCAATAGTCACGGATTGATTGGGCAAATTGTGCCGCCGTCATATTAAGGTTGCCGCCGTTGCGAGTAACTGCAGATTTGGCTACGCGCTCAGCACTGTTGCCGTACTCCCGCTCATAGAAGGGCAGGAGCACCTCCCAAGCCGGTTTAGAAGCGTTAGCGGGCCTCAATAGTGCCGCACCGCCGCCAGCCCCCTGCTGGTACATTACGTACTGGTCAGCTGGGGTCGGCTCACGCCCAAGAGCAGCCCTTGCCCCTCGCCCGGCTTCGAGCCAGTGGTCAAGACCCGCTTGGACATTCTCCTGCCAAGAGCCGTTGAAGCCCTTGACTTGGAAGACGCCTTGGGCAGTACCGTTGTCCGCTTCGGTGTCCCAGCCGCTCTCCTTCATGGCGAGACGGTTGGTAACTTCCCAAGGAACACCAGCCGCCTCGAACGCAGTCCGGGCATGTGTCTGCACCTCAGTACGCGGGGGCGCTACCTCCCTATTCGGAGCCAACGGGTTGTCTGCCATATCAGTGACAAATTCCTCGACACCTCTGCGAGCCAGAGCCCGGAGATTAGCAGCCGCTTCTTGACTTGTAGCCGGACCACTCATGGAACGCTGAGCAATACGGGCGGGAGTCTCGCCGCGAGTCCACAGGGCACGACGCTCTTGGAGGCTAAGACCCGAAACATTCTCGTCATACTTGTCAGTATTCTCGAGGTGACCCAAGGCGAGGTTAGCAGCAGCCCGACGGTTCTGAATGTCTTGCGGGATGCGGTCGGCCTCGAGCATTTGCTCATACGAGGGAACACCACCGCCAAGTGACGGCCCAAAGCTGCTTCGACCAACGCCTTCCCGTTGTGTCGCCGCCCAACGCTCGTAAGCGTCACGATCAAGCACCGCCCTATATGCCCCGTCTTGCCACCGGACTTGGTACATAGAGTCAGGAATGGGACGAGTAGCCAGCATAAGGTTATGAGCAGCAGTGCCACGACTGGCCTCAGCCAGAGCAGCCCCGAGTTCCGGGTTGTCTCGCATAGCCATTTCTAGGACACGGCGAGACTCAGGCCGGGCATAAGTGTTGGTAGCCGCATAGAGAGACGCGCCAGTCACCGTAGTCGGCTGCAGTTCACCTGCGGCTTCAATAGTGTTGCCAAAAGCAGTCATCCACGCAGGAATCTCGCTGGCGTCACCCCCGAGGACTGCACGTTGCGCCGCAGCAAGAGCCCTCGAGTTTTGACGGATAAGGCCGGGAGCTTCTGCAGCCGTATAGTCTTTCAGGCTCGCAGTGCCCTGTAGGTATTCGACCATCCGAGCAATGTTCATGCCAGCTTGAGGTGCTAGCGGGTCCCACTGCGAGAGTTCCCGCCTAGTATTAGCGATTACCTCAGCATTCAGCCCACCAGTAGGTTCACCAGTCGTCAAGCCTTCAATAATAGCATTCGTCCGTGCAGGCCCAAGAGCCCCTTGAATGGCGGCAAACATCGGAAGACTACGAGACATATTAATTTGGAGCGAAGCCGCAAGAGCCCGGGCCGAGTTAATATTCTGCGTAACATTGCCGGTAAACAAAGCCGTCAACGCAGTGTCTTGAGAATCAAAGAAATCTTCAATCTGCTTGCGGGTATCTGCCGTACGACCATTCGTAGCCGCATCTACAAGAGCCTGACGACGAGCCTGTGCGAGGCCAGCCCTCATAGTCGTAACCGTTTCAGACAGATCGGCCTGACCCATGGCGTCATCACCAGTTACGGCGATGGCCCGCTCAAGAGACCCGAGAACAGAATCAACACGAGTCCCGTATTGGGAGATCACGTTGTTGAAATAATCTTGTTCATTTTGGGCGGACTCTAGTGCACCAACAGTGCGACCCTCAGCTCGGTCCTCTTGTTGGGCTTTTCTCTGGGCTTCGATACGAGCCGCATCGGCACGGAGGTTGACAATAGTACGGCCCCGGCCCACCAGATCATCAAACGAACGGCCTTCCGGGTTTTCACCAGCCTCAATAGCTACGTTATACATAGCCGTGCGGCCAGCGATCTCCGCAGCACCTTCAGCCTCGGCAGCCGCCTGTTCAACCTTAATACCTCGGAAGAGGTAATGGTCGATGCCCTGCGATTGCATGAACGTCGAGAATTCAGCACGCTGGTCGGGGAACCTCTGGAAGAAGTCTGCTACCGTAGACTCAATAGCGAGTTCATGAGCTGAAGGACTGGCTCGACCTTGGCTCACAGCCCGGCGAACCCGGAGGACATTATCAGCCGCAGCCTGCATGTCTGCCGAAATGGCCTCACCGCCGAGATTGATAAACTCAGGGACAGGGGCATTGAAAGCCTCTTCAGTGAGTCTAGTGTTCTCTCGGCGTTGAGTCTCAAAAAGACCGCCAGCGAACTCGTCCTGTGCCGTCGCAGCGGCATCCAGACGGGCTTGACGGGCAGCCACATCCGAACGCTGCTGCATCCGGTCACGAAGGTCTAGAGCTTGAGACGCACTTTCTACCAGCCCCGAGCCGAAGTTAGCAAGGGCTCCGAGAGCACTAGGGCCAGCCGGGCCGGGGTCAACGATAGGTTTCCCGGAGTTAACCCCATTAAGGGCTTCAGTCAGTTTCGCCATTGGTTTCCGTTTCTAGTTGGTAGTTTTCATAGTATTCGACAAGACCCGCGTAGTAGCTATCAGGCGTATCAGCTTGGACGCGCTCGAGGGCTTCACGGAGAATGTCTGGCGGCGACATGCGGGCCAGAAGATTAATCTCTTCCATGATCGTCTCACGCTGGTCCGGCCTGTTTCTCAGGTCCAGCCGATAATTAGTGAACTGTTGCGACAGCTCTTTAATCTGCTGGGAGCGTTTGGCGCGGAACTGCGTAATGACTTGGGCCGTCTCCATCTCAGCAGGACTGATGCCGAGCGCCGTAGCAAAAGCTACTTGGGAAGGAAGATCACTAACTTGTGTCGCCCCGGAACCGGACCTCAGCGTTCCGTATTGATGGACGAGATAGGCGTTATAGAGGTTACCCATTGACGATATGTTCGACGCCAGACGAATAAGTGCCTCGCCGCGAACAGCCATCGACCGGTCACCAGACTCAGCCCTCATGTATTCAGCAATAGGGCGAAGAACATCTGTCCCCACCTTACCTAGAATATTGAAGGAAGCCCCACCGATCATGTCGGCAGGAGTGACCTCACCATAGGAAGACATCCCCATGATGTTCTTAACCGTATCTGCGACCCAACCACCAGTGCCGAATCGCTTGCCGACCATAACGTCAGCTCCTGTGAAGGAGTAGACAAGCTGGTCAACAATACCACGATCTAGGACCGCAAAGGGGCTGTCGGCGGGGTTACGGCTCAAATCAAGAGCACCGCCCTCCATTACGAGGCTGGGGTCCTCAGTTTTGAAGTAGGACGTAACAGCACCGGCAAGAGGGACACCAGACGTTCCGTAGAACAAGGTTTGGAACAGGGCCAGTCGCATTTTCTGGGCACGGGTGAAGTTGGACCCGCCCCATGACCTAGGCATCATCGCCTCGATCATCCGAGCGTTATAGGCCCAGAATTGGGTCGGGATGCTGAGGACACCTTTCTGCCACCAAGCACGAGACTCACGGGTCATGTTCATGGCAAAGTCATCGGAACGACCAGCAAGAACAGCCGCAAATTCAGCTGAACCTATTTTATGTCCAGCGCCTTTAGCTTCGTCCCACGCAATACGCCAAGCGATCATACGGTTCCAGCGTTCGGCTTCGTTAAAGAAGAAACGCCCGGCCTCGACTATTTTGTTTGCGCCAGTAGCAAAACCATCCATGGTGGCGTGAGCCCCGAGGTGGTCGATGACAGCATGCGAGCCATTCAGGTCGAAGAAGCCCGAACGGGCAGCCGAACGAACAAACTGCTTGAATTCCGCAGGGTCCGTGAAGCCACCAGTCGTGTGGACTCCGCGCTTAATCAGTTCGTCGACGCGAGCCTCAAAAGCTTCCTTAGAAAGAGATTTACCACCGAGTGCAAACCGCATCGGCATGATGAGCGACCAACCCTGCATCCCGAGTTTGGGGGACAGAGTCGTGGCCGCAACAGCGGTGCCGAGCTGCAACGGGAACTGGGCGAAGTTGCCGAAGCCCATCTTCAGGTCAAAGACAAAACCCTTGAGGGCCGAGACGGGGTCCTTATCAGCCATCCAGTCAACACCAGATGCAAGGCGGCGGACTGAGGGTACAACGCCATCAATCTTATCACCGAGCACCATCTCGCTCAGACGACGTGACCATTGTTCGGCGGCCAAGTCATTCGGGGTCTTCCAGCCGAGGGTTCGCATGATGATCTCACGCTGAGCCAAGGCTTCGCTGCGCATCTTGTTGAGGTGGGCATTGCCACTTTTCAAAGGTGCGTCAAGGAAAGTCCGGATGCTGTTCCAGTCATCGGGTACAGATGTTGTGTCAATATAGTCTGCAAACTTCTTCATCCAACGCTCGACAGCCGTCACCTTGTAGTCCCCGAACGAGGTCAAAGAGGCGATGTTCATCAGGCTTTGGTTAATGGTCTCATACGGGTCCAACAGCGTAGCGCGGCGACCCATGAAATCAGGTAGTGCCTCACCCTTACGACCGGTGTACATACGACCAGTGGTACGCAGGAAGCCGTTAAGACCACCCTCTTCCATGTCAACAAACTCGAGGTTATTGCCGACATTAGAATACTCGGACGGCAGCTCACGATCATAGTGAACTTCGAACGGGACATTCCGTTGGTAGGCCATGTCGGGGTCGTCAAACCGTGCTGCAAACTCCTTAGCACTCGGGAACCCGGCCTCACCGCCGAAGATGTCATCTATCACGCCCAGATCACTCGGGTCATTCAGATAGGCCAGACGGGCGGCCTCCATACGGGACGCCCAATACTTAGCCTCTGCCCTAGTCTTGGCAACGATATAAGTATTAGGATTCTCTAGAAACTCCTTGCCGGTGTCCATCTGCTTACCCCAGACAGTCTGACGGACAAAATATTTACCCTCATACATACGGTGACCGCCAGCGCGATAAGCAATCTGGTCCCGGCGAAGGTCTTCGACGTGCAAGTCGTTACCCTTGACGAGGAAGTTCTTAACTGTCGTACCATCTGACATTCTCAGGGGGGCTTCGAGCGAGATCAGTTGGTACCCTTGCCCTTTAAGGCGGGCCCAGACTTGAGGCGGAAGTTCACCGCTCTCGTAGTGCTTCCCGGTCGACACGTTGAAGATTCTCGATACGGGTGGTTTGTCGCGCAGCTCGCGGTCAACAATAGCATTAGCCCTAGGGACTGTGCCCCGGCCGGTGTCAAAGGAGACCGTCTTGAAGCCACGGTTATGTCGCGTGATGTAGGCATCGTCTTGACGCAGAGCGAACTCCATGTCATTGATGTCCTCCATAGCCTTGTACGCCTTGCGCTCAAGCTCCGAGGGAGACCGTTTGGCGAGCCTCTGATACATGATTTCGAATTCATCAGGGTTGAACCACTGACCGAGGATGTCCCCGGCCTGTGAAACCTGAGCCAGAGTACGACGCTCCGCCCCACCAAGACGCGCAAAGGTGTCTGCATAAGGCTCCATCAGAGTCTTCAGCAGATGACTACGAGCACCCCCAGCACGAGCAGCGAGGTTGGCAAGAGTCACATCACCGACATTACGGGCACCCAGAAGGAACCGCAGAGGACCACTCTGCAGGACATCGATCATGGGCGAGAAGAAGCCGGTCTCAGAGATAGCCTCTCGGGTCCGGAAGAACCATTGGCCTGACTCGTCTTGAATAGCTTCGCCTTCTAGGGCCTTAGAGCTGCCAAACCTGTTAGCTTGACCAGCATTGGCGAAACCACCACCGTCGGCACGACCCATAGTAAAGGCAATATTCTTTGTCTCACGGCCACCGGCCAGCTGCACAGATTCAATCTGCACATCCTTGACCTCTCGTCCAAATTGACTCTCGAGGCGCGTCTGGATAGTCCGTTGGGCAGCCGCCAATTCATCAGCACTAAGGCGGGCCGAGGCTTCCAGATCAACGTGTTGAGCCAGCAACTCTTGACCACGACGACCACGAGCCAGTGACGAATTGACATCAACAGCAATAGGAACCGAGGAGGCAACGCCCTCCGGGGCAATAGCCGAGACCTGCAGGTTGTTGGCCAGTTGCTCCGGGGTCATACCATTACGGGCAGCCGACTCCGCGCCCTCTGTCAGAGCGAGACGAAGAGCGTCAACATTGAGATCAACAGCAGCACTACGAGCACCGCCACGGATAAGTGACGAAGTCAAGTTGCCAGCCAGCTTGAAACCCTTAGTCCACGGCACAAAACCGCCAAGATCAAGAGCACCCCAAGCGTTAGTTTCGAACTCGCTTGGGGTCCTGTCGATGAGACTAGTCATCAGTTCAAGCTGCTCGGTGTTGTTGGTATATCCAAACAGCGTAGCGTTTTCGCGCAGGTTTTCGAGGAAAGGTCCCTGAAGGAACTCCGCCATTTCTGCAGGGCTCATATCGTAGAGAGCCTCAGACTCACTGCGGAGACGTTGACCCGAGAACAAGCTGTCGTACCAACGTTGAGTCACGTCAGCAGTATCCACGTTGCCCGTGCGGCTCGCACCGTAGAGAGGGACAATCGCCATAGCAAAGTCAGCCAAATGGCGCATCCAGCTTTGCTCTTCGACAGTGAATTGCTGACGCTCTAGGGCAGCCATTAGCATCTGTTGCTTGGCTTGGTAGTCGGCCACAACATCAAGAGCCCCGCCGCGATCAAGGTTCATCAAGTAGATGCGGGCCTCGGCAGTGCGGCCAGTAGCGGCTAGGTCTTGGATACGTCGAACAGCTCGCTGCTCAAGCGCGTAGTTTGCCTCTTCTTCTGCCTGCAGGTCCAGCGTCTGAGTATAGGCCAGCAGAGCGCCTTGGCGAAGTTCGTCATCGTCTCCACCGACGTTCTCACGCAGAAGGTCTTCGTAAGCAGCAGCACGGTCCTCAAGACGCTCATTGGCAATCTGCACTCGAGCAGCCCTGTCCCCCATCAACTCCATCGAGTTGCGGTACATCTGCGTGGTCTCACGCAGGGCTTGGATGGTCGTACCCTCTTGATCGGGACGGGGCCGGGCAGCCAGAGCCGCCAATTCAGCAGTTCGCTGGGCCGCTTCGGGGGACATGACTCCGGGAACTTCCGCTTCAATCCCTACCTGCGAAAAGGGGTCCGGTGCTGTAGGCTCTTCAAAAAGATTCATTAACCACCACCTGCAGCACGAGCACCAGCGTTCTGGGCGTTACTGATAAATTGTGAGACAGCCGCGTAACCGCGCTGCTTAGAGTCATAACGAGCGGCGTTGCCGAGAGCCTTAGAGGCTTGGTCGGAGAAGAAGCCGTATTGGTCGAGGAAGCTGACATTGTCCGCCGCCTGTGCCGCAATAGAACTCAAGCCGCCCTGCGACCCGGACGAAGCCGAGACACCTTGGTTGGCAGCCGCATTCTGGGCCGTACCATAAGCCATACGAGCTTCACGGACAGCGTCACGCTTGGCTCGTGCATTCTGCAGGTTGACTTGCTTCTGTTGGAATTCAGCAGCTTTACGCTGTTCTGCCGCAGATTTCTCTCCGGCTTTATAAGCTTTGCGCTGGAAAAAACCGTTAATGGCTGACATTAAAGAGCTTTCAAGTAATGGACTTCTAGTGGCGAATAGCCATTGCGAGTGAGGTTATTGGCAAGACGCGAGGCGCTCTCATCGTTGAGGGTGGACATCTCGACAGCCGAGGCTCCGTTGTCCTTGCCCCATTGTTCGAACGCTTCACGCAGATAAAGACCGCCCTCATCGGGGGCCCACCACGCGATCTCTGTTGCGACCAGCACGTGCGGCGCAAAGAAGAGAGGTGTGAGGGCCCCCGCGATAAAGCCGTGTTCACTCAGGATTATGCAGCCTGTAGCCATGAGTTCTCGGATGAGTACCCGGACAGATTCATCGTCGAACTGAACACTGCGATATGGGCTTGCGGCGAAGAACGCCCTAGACATTTCCAGAATACGCTCTTCGTCGGCAGCTGTAGCAAATCTAGTCTTCGGTGTTTCCTTCGAAGGGGACAGACCATCCGAGGAGATCAAAGTCTTTTCCAATTTCATCGCTTTCAAATCTAAATTGAATCGCCTTACCCGAGCCGCGCACCTTATTCTTGGAGACGACAATAGGAAAGCCGGTATCAAAAGTTAGGTCATCATCAGAAAATTGGGGCTGACGGCGATGCCGATAAACCTGAATTTTGCTAGACCATTTGTTAGAGTTAGACGTACTAGCCCAATCCCACTTCACTTGGAAGTAGCAGCTTGAGGGCTTGTCTACAGTATAGTCGTCACCATCGGCCACGTAGTTCTCTTCGGTGCGCCTCAGATAGCAGAACACATGGGGTGCCTGCTTCTTTCTCATCGCATCTTCGAGCAGCTCGTAGCCGGTCTCGACGAAGCTCATGTAAGCCGTGCCAACACCGTCGTAGGCGTACCAGTCAGCAAACTCGGAACTCTTGAAGTAGCCGAAGGTGAACTTGTAGTTACCGCTGACGGGAACAGCGCACAGATACTTGATGAAGGAGCTACGAATGGACTCTTGGTCAGTCAACTCATTCAGAGTCAAGGTGATAAAGATATCGCTGATATAGGGTCCGGCAGTTTCCACGGTCCACGGGTAGAAGGCCCCCAAGGTCATGTCGAAAGTGAGGACACGATCATACATGTAGTCGCTGGGGGTGGTACCCGAACGGAACAGCCACTGGACAGAGTTGGTGGCCGGGTCGTAGACGCCCTTAGCGTACCGCTTCGAGGCTTCCGGGATATCGTGGGTATAGAAAGATTGAATAGTTTGCTCAGAGACGTTGGTGCGATCAAATGCGCCTTCGACAGGACCGAACATCCCAGACTTCTGAGACATACCGATGATACCGACGCGGGACCACCAGAAGATTTGACCCTCGGCCTCCACGATGGAGTCGGGTGAATCCGTACCGATTGGGTTAACCTTCGAGACGCTGATATCGGTTGCCGTGAAGCCCGCCTGCGTCCCGCTGATGTACCAGATACCGTTAGTGCCGAAGACCAGAATACCTGAGCCCATGGGGACCAGCTTGACGGCCTTAGCCATTTCTGGAATCGGGATGACACCACCATCAGAAGCAATCAGGTCACTGATGTCCTCAGCGGTCGGGTCGGCCTCTTGATAGCAGAAACCGGCCTTTGCTTTGTCATCCATTACCTGACTGAAATAGACAGTTGAGTTACAGGCGTACCAGACGCGGCCAGCAAAGAAGGACACCGTGGGCGGTCGGTCCGTGGTGGCGTCCACAGGGATGTTCGAGACACCCGAGATGGCCGTACGGTCCGTATAGAAGGCGTCGACAACGAAGTGGCCTCGGATCGTGCGGGTCGTTCCGGTGAAGAACTTGCCCAGCAGCACGGGGTCGAAGTCGTTAGTCGTTGCATCTTTGGCTACCCACCATGCCTTGTTGTTGGCCGGGTATTTACCGAACTGCGTGAAGTAGGCAGTGATGACGGCAGTGGTCGGGCCGTTGTAGGTGTCTTGACCACCGAAAGAGTCGAAGTACTGGACAGAGCTACCGGAGCCACTGTTGCGGGGGTCCAGCCAGCCTTGGTTCATAAGATTGTACTTATGAAGGTCGGTCAGCGTCGAAGGCTCTTCATCGTTGGCCAGACCGTCGTTGACACCTTGGAAGTCCCGCATCTGAATGTAGATACGTTGCGTGGCAATGGTATCCGTGTCGGCATCGTACTCGATCAGGAACGGCTCAAGCTTTTCACCAACGACAAACAGATAACCCTTACCGCCGACCATGGAGACCTCACTGAGGTCGAGGTCAGTCTGGTTGGGGGCCCCGAAGTCATTAAGGTCCACGGAAAACGACTTTAGCCCACTGGAAAGCGGGCTTTGGCTCAGATCGTAGAAGTAAATCGACGTTCCGATGCGATGCACGAGGAAGTTAACCGTGGCATCGTTATTGACAGATTCCCAGCGATAGGTGCGGGTGCTGTAGGTGGCGGGGCTGCTATAGACGCTGAGTGCGTAGTCGTCCTCAAAGTCCATGCCGAGACGACGGCTGCGATTACCCTTGCGGAAGATTACGCAGTTGTCCTCATCGATGGAAGCGTCAGGCGGATACGTGAGAGCCCCGGCCTCAGTGATGAGACCTTTGACGAAGGTTCGATATAGGCGGTTAGTCTTAGCTCTTGCCATGGAACTCCTTGCCGGGGTAGATGGCTTTGCCCCACTTGTCTTTAGATTTTAGAAAATTGATTAGCCGGTCTTCGCAGAGTCGAAATGACGTAAAGGAGCCTCTAAGGTTTCTGGGAAGAGGTCCCCTTGGCCAGCGATGGATGCTGAAGGTGGGTCCAGCCTGCTTGATGCGATATTCTTGGCGTCCACTCGAGACATACACAGCCTCGTTAGAGACGCATCGTAGGGCTCTGGGGTGTACCCCTTCGGCAATGAGATCATCTCTTACGCCCATAATCGGGAAGCCTATCAATAGGTCGAACCGTGCCAGCCTTGAACCGGCTGTTCATGTTGACGACCTTCTGGTTGCGAGCGCGGCGCTCTTCGGTGCTATTGGAGACCTGCTTGAAGTTGACGAAACAGGCGGCTTTAGCCTCGGCCAGAAGTCGCGGGAACATGTCCAGCGGCAGCAGAGGGACAAAGTTGTCGACCATCTCAAACGCCAGCGACCGTTGACCCCAGCACAGCGTCTTGCTTTGCATGAGGGTGGATTCGGTCGCACTGTCCCAAGCATCAAAGACAAGCGTATCGTCATCGAAGCTGGTATAGTATACAGGGTCTCGGTCATTAAAGATGGCGAGACTTTCAATAGTCGTTACTTCATCACCGTCACCGCGCTGGGCCACGTAGTTGATGAAGTCGAGAGGCGTCTTGTACGTGACGGTCTCGCCGTTATAGCGTACCCACTCAACGCGCTCCACATCGCTGGGAACGGTCATGTAGTTCGGCAGATCGACATCACCGCTGGCGTCCAGCTTAATGATACCTGCACGACCCGGGATATCCAAGCCGACCGTAATGTACTCATAGGTCTCACGGATGACCTCGGCCACCTGCAGAGACTCGACAGTGTCCCCGATGGAGTTGACCTCATCAGAGTCCATCGCACTCAGGATATTCTGAGTCATGTCGAGCAATGTTTTCTTAGCCATTAGAAGGTTTCCATAGTTACTTCGACCGTATTCGAATCAACAGCGACAGCGGCGGCATCTGTTACAACGCATTTGTACACGGCCGAGTAAGAGGCCCCAGCAGTCCCGAGATAGGCCGAGAATAGCGTTGAGCTAGATGTACCATTAATAGGGCCGACTTGAGTATCACCAGAGACCCGGGTCCAAAGATACGTGTAGGGAGCGACACCGCCAATAACAGTAACCACGCCCGCTTGAGAGCTGACAACCGTACCAGCACCTACCTTGAATCCGGCTAGAACGGTAGGGCTCACGGTAGCCCCTAGGGCTGGCCTGCCGGTAGAAAGTACAGCTAGGGCCCCGCTCATTAGGTGATCCCGGTGCCGGAAACGTACCAGCTGTTGGTGTCAAGCTTCAGCAGAGAGGCGATGCCATGTTGGGCCAGAGTCTTGTTGCCGTCCGTCGAGCTGCCGCCGATGCGGAGAGCTACGCCAGAACCACGAGCAAGAGTGACCGCACCAGAGCCAATATTCGCGACTACGATTACGGTGCCCGACGGATAAGCCACGTCGGCATTCGGCGGAATAGTCCACGTATGCGCAGAGGCTGAAGTGTGCAGAACGGTCTTACCCGAATCTTGAAGGACAAGGGTATAGGTGGCGTCTTGGGTGTTTAGTGGGGCACCACGGAAGCCGATGCTGTCCGAGTTCAGGGTCGTAGCCGTAGCCGTCAGACGATAGTCGACAGTGCCACTCAGAGTAGCCCCAGCAGACATGGATACTAGAGCCGTGGTGGCCAAAGTGCCCGAGAAGGTGAGGTTACCGTTCAGGAGACCTAGGGTGGCCCCAGAGGTGCCCGTAGCAACTACAGCGGCAGAGCCCAGCCCGAGGTTGGTTCGGGCCGTAGCAGCGCTGGCTACGTCGCTGAGGTTGTTGGTGGATAGAAGATCGCCGAGGCCGGAAATCTGAGCCGGAGTCTTCCAGTTCAGGACCGAGCCGTCATTGGACATGATCTTACCCGAGTTACCTGTCAGTGACGGAACAAGGGTGGCATCGACAGACAGAGCCGAAGCAATGTCAGAATAGCGGGCCGCATCAGAACCGCTCACGGGGGCCGCGAGGTTAATGATACGGTTGGAGTTCATGTCAAGCGGCACGCCCATGGTGTTGGGGGTGGTGCCGTCGCGGCTTAGGGTGTTCTCGAGGGCCGTCTCAATTGCAGCCGCGTTCGCATTCAGAGTTTGAATGGCGCTGGCCTCAGATTGCAGACTAGCAATGTCGTCTAGAACTAGCTTGGCCATGTGACTACCTTAGTTAGAATACCTATGATGAACGAAATAGCACCGGCAGCACCGAGTTGCAACATTCGCCAATCTTTGAGTTGCGCGACATCTTTACGAAGTGCCGCGATTTCGATATCTTGTGACGCCTCCTTCAGATCAAGTTTGGAATTAATTGCGGCGAGTTGCGCCTCGATATGTCCCAGCTTGTACATAATCCCCGGGCTGTTCTCGTAGTGTGTGATTTCCTGTGCGATGTCCATGTCGTTACCAACAAAAAGGGGGCCACCTCATGGCAGCCCCCTAATGTTAATTCCTAGTGATTACGAATCGCCGAGGGGGTCGATGTATTCAATCAGGATGCGACCAGTACCAGCGGTAAACGTGCCAGCAGCAGTCAGAGCGAGGTAACCATCAGCGGCACCGATCGAAGCGGTGTCCACGGAGGTGGCGACAAACGCACCGTTGCCGTAGGTTCGACCACCAATGGTGTTCAGGTTGGCGATGGCACCTTCGGTGGCGGTAATCAGACCGTCAGCATCTTGTGCCGTACCGGTCAGACCAAACGTCCCGAGAGCAACCGACGTACCACCAGCCGCAGCAGTCTTGGCCACAATAGTGACCCGCAGAACCGAGGCGTAGGCAGGCAGCGCGCAGTCACCCGTGGTGAAGCCGTCCACGACACCGTCATTGTCCAGATCGGTCGTATAACCGACGCCATCAGCGCCGAGCTTAGTCAGATCATAGTCAATGACAATCTCTTTGATGAGACCGCCTTTGGAGGGCAGCGCACGGGCGCGGTTGACGAAGTTAGCAGGCGTCTTGTAATAATTACCGAACGGGACTTTAAGGCCGTCCGGGTTAGTCCAAGCGCCCGAGGAAGCGTTAGCCATGTTTAATGATCCTTTCTATTAGGCGACGATCGACGGGTCAGAAAGAACCGTAACCAGGTTTTCGCGACGATAGGTCTTCAGGCCATAACGAGCAGTCGTAACATACTCTTCACGCTGGAAGTCCTTGTTGAACTCACCGTCAACCTTCGGCATCTGACGCCATGCACCCATCCACGGAAGGATGTCCTGCGTAGCGGAGAAGAAGAGGTTGCAGACCGAAGCGCCCGTCGAGGCCACCGAGTCGATGGTTTCCGAAGCACCGGATTGGTTGGTACCCGAAAGAGCCAGTCGGTTCGAGGTATAGACATCGAAGCCGTAGACGTTACGAACAAAGCGCATACCCGAGCCGAGACCCGATTCGATGATGCCTTCCCAGCGGGGGTTGTTCGACACGTTGGTCAGGTTCGTCAGGGTGTTCAGGACGTACTCGACCGAGGGGTCAACAATGGCGATCAGGTTCTGGTCCGGCACGTTCGCCTTCTTCAGCGAGTGCAGAGCCCGAGCAAAGTCAGCGACGCCGATAATCTGCTTCGAGTTCGAAGTCGTGCTACCGACGAATCGGTGGGCAGCGCCGTTAATCGAGTTCAGGTTGGCAACAGTCTGACCGTTCGAGGTACCCGGTTGACCCTGCTTGAGGATGTCAACTTCGACACGCTCTTGGATGGCGCGGGCCATCGAGGGGACAAACGAGGCTTCCAGCTTCGCCGAGTAGAACGCGTCTTGACGGTCCTTCTGGGTGATGTAGGTAGCCGAGCTGATGTAGTCGGTGATCGAGAACTGGAACTCACCGGTATCCAGCGCATTGTACTGGATCGCAGTGTCTTCCACGTAATCGTTCACATCGAGAGTGCCGATCGACGGGATGGTGAACGTGCTGCCATCAGGGAAGCCGCTCAGCCAGTCGACGTATTTGGTGGCCATCAGTTGATCTTCAAGGATTCGCTTGAGATCACCAGACCAGATTTCGGAACGAATCAGGGCGTCCGAATTAGCGGTAGTCATACCAGCCATTAAGTCTTATTCCTAAGTATAGAAGGCATCCCCTAGACGCTGCGCGTCCTTGAAGCGTGCCTGTTGAATTTTAGGTTTATAGAAGTTGGTGTCACCGATTTCAAGCCGAAGCTTTTCATAATAGGCGGCAGTCCCTTCCTTTACACCCGGTGCGTGAGTTTGAAGCGCAACCGGATTAATATCCCCACGAGGGGCCGGGCTTTGCTTCGGCGCAGTTTCGAGCTTCATCAGTTCGTAGAAAGCGTTGGGGCTCTTAGAGGCCGTCTCTTGCAGGTACGCAATAGAGACGCCAAGTTCCGCAGCACGATCTGCGACCAGTTTGTTAGCTGCATCCGGCGAACCATAGAGTTCGACAAGACGCTCACCAACAGCTTTTGCATTCGCTTGTGAACGCTCAGCGGCGACACGTTGCTCTTGCGCTTTGATAACACGCTCAACCAGTTCGTCCTCATTAAGAGGCTTAGCCGGTTCCCTAGACGCTGGTGTGGCTTCTCGGGCTGGGGCAGGGTTGGCGGCTTCGCGGGCCTCCCGCAGTAGACGTTGGGCCTCGATTTCTACATCTTTAGCTGCCAGAGCATCCCTCGCACCAGCGAGTTCTTCTTGCAGTTGGTTGATGAAGGCGTCTTTATTGGCCAGACGTTCTTGGGTGACTTGGTCCGGGGTAGGGGTCGCTACGGGATCAGGCGCGGGGGCAATGAATCCATCGGTCATGGAAGTATGTTCTACCTTTTGTCAAGATTAGTAAGTTGGAGTATTTCGTTGTATGCACGCAAGTAACCGTTCTGGTCAGCTTGCTTGAAGGCCCAAGAAGGACAATCGTAGTCAGCTTCTTGAGTCTTTACCCCATTCTGAATAGTATTGTAGCATACTTCTCTTAGAATGTCAAGTAGTTTTTGAGAATTTACTACAATATTTTTAACTTCTTCTTGTTCAGCCTTGGGGCGATGCTGGTACCATCGGGTTTGCATTGTCGGGCATTCCTTGTTCCATCACAATCTGCTGTGCAGACTGCTTAAGTTTTTCAGTTTCCAACATCTCAGAAATCCGGACGTTGTCTTGGACGAGATCGAAGCGTTCCAGTTCCAGAAGCTCCTCGACCAGTTTCGCCAGACCGATACCCGAGATGTGGGCATTGATGGCGGGGTCCTGACCCAGAGGCGACGAAGCCAGCTGCGTGAGGTTCTGCAGGATGTTGGCGTTACGAGCAAAGCGACGAGCACCGATGGGACGGAGCTTACCTTTGGCAGCAATGTCATCCTTGGTGATCTTCATGAACTCGGCAGCGCCGAACTGGTCATCCATAACCTTAATGAGGTCAGACGGACCCATGTTGCGGCGAGCAGTCTCGAGCATGGAGTTCAGGGCGGGCTCAAGGAAGGACTCCTCGAAGTACGCACTCTTGTTGAGGAAGACTCGATTAGCGCCGTTCTCTAGGACTTGAACCTCATAGGCGGTCTTTTCACCCGGAGTACGGAAGCCCATAGCTTGTTTGGGGGCACCGGCCATCTCTTCCATTTTAGCTTCGTAGATGGCGACTTGGGTGTCCGCATTCAGCATGGTGGTGTCAGGACGCAGGAATTCCACGTTGCCTTCGTCACCACAGTAGATGCGTTCGCCGGGGCCGTAGTCAAAGTCTTCAACGTATCCCGTCACCTTCATGACAGGGTGGACGATTAGGTCGAAGGCGTCTGACTTGGCGTTCTCGAGGTGGTCGATGCGGTATTGCATGCCAACCAGATTATCGAGAGGGCCCATAGCGTAGAGGTTGTCAGGACGGAGACGCCAGCCACAATGGAAGATGTTCGGGCGTCCAGTCCATGTATTGCAGGGCTCATTGCGAATAATGTAGCAGCGATCAACAACGGTAATGACGCGATTCTTTTGGAACTCTTGCGTGTCAACATCGTACAGGTCTCCATAGAAGTGGAGCAGTTCGACGTACTCCGACTGGAAGTATTGCAGGAAGGAGCCGAAGCCATCAATCTGGTAGGCGTCAGCCTTCTTGAAGTCGCCTTGGCTGAGACCGGAGAACTGGTGCCGATTCTGCATAACCTTCTCGAAGACCTCGGCGAGATACGCATTCTCGGGGTGGTCTTGGATGTCAGCCTTCAGAGACCCGAGAGACTTAAGCTCCCGGATGATCTTAGGGGCTTCAGCAAACGAAGAGGCCGTAGCGTTAAAAACGATATCATTTGGGGAGATACGCACGAGACGAGGGCCGACAAAGCCTGAATGCTTTTCGCCGGTAATCGAATCTTCGAACTCTTCGGCCACGAACTCCGTCATACAGAAGACGTTGCCGTAGTCGATATAGTCATTCACAAGCTGCTGCACGGTGCCACGATAGCCACCCATACGCATCTTGTTGGCCATATAGGCTTCGATTACTTCGCGCTTAGTCTTGGCCTCCGAGGATTCATCATCACCTTCCCACTTAATAGGACGGTCATTAGGGAACAGAGCCGCCATATAGTTGGCGTTCAGGTTATCCCGAATCTGACAGAGCTTAGGAATGTGGACAGAGTTCTTCCACGGCAGGGCCTCGTTGGAGGTGCCCGAAGTGTCGGTCGCAAAGATGTATTCGCGAATCTCGGCTTTCTCTTCGAGCCATTGATTTCGCATGGACTCCCATTCAACAAACTTGTTGCTGATATGACGAGCCAGATGGTCGGGATTAAGAATGTCCCAGATGTCTAGACTGCGGGTACCAGTGGCCATTACATAACTCTTCCAGAAACGCCGCCGAAGCGGCCATAGACAATATTAGAAGTAGACCCAGATCGGCCACCTTGCATGCCGACGGGAGGTACTGCGATCTCAATAGCCGAGGCCAGAGCATCCATAACGTCGTCGTGGGGCGGGTGAGACAAGATCAGCTCATCCTCGAGGACTTGACAGTTGCCGCCTTTGTAGTGCCAGACGCTGTCATTGTCGTACCGGGGTTCAAGAATCGCAGCAAGTCGCTCTTCTTTAGAGCCTTGGTGGCGGGTCGGCTTGTGGTCCACAACGCTGAGGTGCATACCATATGATCGAATATGGTCCTTGAGCTGGGAGACAATAGCTCTCTGAGCCGCTGTAATTTCTGCGGACAGTTTGCGGAAATCCCATTTGACGTGCAGGTCGAGGATGTGTTTGAAGTATTCACTTATCTTGTCTGTTTTGAAACGATCGATGTCAAGTACGTAGATAAAGCCGTCTCGGTCGATCCCGATGACAACAATAGCCGTATAATCAGATCGAGCTGACTCTGAGTAAGCGAAGTCGACAGCAGCGAATACGTTGAGCTTGCGGTCTCTATACCACCAGGAACCGTTCTGATTGAGCATGTGCTTCTTGTCATAGTACTGGAACTTACCTCGATCGATCCGCATGTCCCCGGGGTCGTTGGGGTCGTTATAGTACTGGGCACGGAACTGTGTACGGTCTAGATACTGTGCGCGCTTACGGGCCAGAATCTTTTGGTCAAAGCCGAACTTCCGACCATCGGAGCGAATCTGGACGGGCCAGAGGAACTCACCAGTGCCGTCACCGTTATTCTCGACAGCGCGCTCGAAGACCTCATAGACAGGTTCACGGTCGACTACGTCATTGTTCTCATCGTACACATCTTCGTGCATGTCGATGAGTTCAGAGTAGAGGTCTTTAGGGTGGTAACGGGTACCACAGGCCCACACAGAAGCGTCACCACCTTGGATGGACGCCAACAGTGAGTACTGGCTCTGGACCTTGTTCCGGCCCTCGTCCGTGTACGCATTCTCGTAGACAACCACATCGTCCATTACCGCCACATCGCAGTGAAGACCGGTCAGGGAGGTTGTCAGGCCGCCGGTAAAGACCGTTGCATCCCGGATACCCTCTTCCCGCCTCTTCGGGTGGTCGATAGCAATTTCCGTATTCGTCCATCGTTCACGCTTCCCTTCTTCTTCATTTACCATTTCAGGCCAGTATCGACGATACACATCGCTGGTCAGAATGTCCTTGATGAACTTAAGTTGCTTCTCGGCAAGGTGGCTGGTAGCGGAGACATAAAGAATCCTGATGTCAGGACGCCTCGTGATCTCCCAGGCCACTCGGAAGGCGATCATGCGGGACTTACCGTGGTCTCGAGGCAGCAGCAGGAGTTGGTGCGTCTTAGCCTCTTGTCGGGTCCACCATGAGCAAAGCTCTACGTGAACGGCCCCCAAGACCTGCTTAGGGGCAATAAGACGAATGAAGGTCTCAAGGTCAGCAAGAGCTGCTTCCTTGATCTGCTCCTTCTTAGTCTCGCGGGTTTCGTTTAGAGCCATTCTTCTTACGTGGATACGAGCGGTTGGCCTTCTTACTTTCCATCCGCAGGTTCCCCTTCCTATTGTCTAGAGGGTTCCCGTTTGCATGGCCGACATCTTTACCGTCACCCTTGCGTGCCTTGCCGGAGCGAATCATTTCAGCCCGGGCCCTGTTACGGGCCATGCGACGCTTGACTTGCTCTGGCTTGGAGTTGTACTTAGCTTGTGCGCGCTGCCTAGCTTCAGTTGCCATTACGCCTTGCCTCCTTTGATAACAGAAAGTCCAATGCGGGCTAGGTCCTCATCTTCCACGGTAAGCGCCTCGGCGGCCCTCTTAAGTTGGCCCTCGAGTTCACTCTTGGAGGGACGACCCTTGGCGTGCTTGTCATACTCAGCCGTCGCAATGAACTTAGCAGCAGCAAGAGCTTGAGCACCATTCTCTCCGTTCATAATCTCGATAGCCTTAGCGATGGCCTCTGACTTAAGTTGGAGATTAAGTTCCGATATCCAGACCTCATAGGCTTCACGGAACCAAGCGCACTTCATGAGACGGAGCCAGTGGTTCCAGTCGCCGAGATACGTCAGAGCCCACTTGCGACCCGTCGGGTCTTTAAGGTTGACAAAGGTAGTCCTGCAATTGATGAGGCCGGGCCGTTCGTCATAGAGGTCAAAGACGGGGGCACAAATGAGGCGGTGCTTGGGCCTGTCAAAGGTCTTCTGGTAGAAGAGAGCCTCGGTGAGCCAGACGCCAGAATCCCCCTTGTAGGGGGGACTCTTAAAGCGCTTTAGTTCAGGATTTTGCATCGACCGTCTGAGCCAGCGCCTGGAGGGCATTTACACAAGCCATGAAGACCGGAGCCTCTCCGCCCTTTAGATCGACACGGGCGAGGAACGCGAGGGTTTGTTGAATAAGTTGATTGTCCATTTTAATTCCTATTAAGCTGCGGTCGTTACTGCTGTCCAAGTGGTCGAACCGTCTGTGTTCACGTACATCCGGTCGCTGGTCCCGGAGCCGTCCGACCGCAGGTAGAGCGAACCCTTCGCAGCGGCCAACGTCGGAGCGCCAGAGCCACCAAACACACCGAAGTTGCTGGTCGAGAACATCTTGATGCCAGCGCCTGCGGTTCCGCCTGCGGGGATCGCTGTGGCCGAGAGCGCCTGCACCCACCCCTTCGCCGTTACGTCGCCCGACGTTTGGCTGACGCGGAAACGCTCAGTGCCCGCACCGTAGAGGATCATCGGGCCGCCGACGTTCAGCACCGCCGTACCGTAGGCAAGCTGCGCACCGAGCGAGTCGTCCAGCTTGACGTAAGCCGTCGTCCCGGTTCCGTAAAAGCGGTTTGATGCCCGAATGTCCCCGGTTACGCTCAGTTTGTCGGTGTCGGTCGTGTTGCCGATGCTGACGTTGCGGGTGGAGAAGACCCGGATAGCCTCAGTGCCGCTGGTCGAGAACGCCAGCACGTTGGCGGACGGGGACCACATCCCCACGTCCAGGTCTCCCGTGAAACTGTAGGTTGGTGCGGCGGCGCTCCCAAGGGCTGCTGCCACCTGTCCGGTGATACCGCCGTTTAGCGTGACCGGGCCGCCGAAGTAGGAGGGAGTCGTGCCTGCCGAATAGAACGCCCAATTGGTACCGCCCGTCGTCAGACTTTCAGCATAGTAGGCATACTGGTTCGTGATAACCGCGCCGCTCGCAAGGATAGGCGCAGCAACGTAGGCCCCGTAACGGTTTGTCACGGTGCCTGTATCAATCGTGGGCAGCGTGAAATACCCGTACATATCGATCATCGTCTGACCAGCAGACGCGGCCAGATACGACGGTCGATCCTGGAACCCGGCCCAGTGGTCATAGGGCTGCCCAGCCATCGTGGTGTAGGCGTCAAAAGCAGCGAAGGCGTTTGAACCGGGGCGGCGGAAGTAGGTGCGCTCCACGAAGCCGTGACCAGCGGTCGTGCTGCTGTCGTTCATGTCGCGGGAGATGACGACGCCGGGATCAGTCGAGGTTGCGCCGTATTGGCCGACAATAACTCGATCTCCAAGCTGGGATGTCATGGTGCCCGGCGTATAGATCAGCCAGTTATTCGTGCCTGCGGTCAGGTCTTCAGCGTAGAAGGCGTACTGGTTGGTGATCGCCCCGCCGTTCGTCAGGGTCGGGGCGGCGACGTAAGCACCGAAGCGGTCTGTGGCCGTGCCGGTGTCGATGCTCGGCAGGTCAAAGAACCCGTACAAGTCCGTCATCGTCTGGCCGCTGGAACCAGCGAGGTATCTGGGGCGTGACTGGAAGCCTGCATAATGGTCGTATGAGTTCCCGACCATCTCGGTGACCGCGTCAAACGCAGCGAACGCTACCCCGCCGCTCCTGCGATACAGGCTCTTTTCAACAAACCCGTGGCCGTTCTCGGTACTCGCATCGAACATATCTCGCGAGATGACAATCCCAGAATCGGTAGAGGTCTGGTCATAAGTACCTACCCGCAGCGGGGCGAGGCCGGTAGTTGCGTCAGTACCCAGCGCAATGATGCCGCCGGTAACGTCAACATCAGAAGCATCTTGCAGAGCCATTGTGCCGAGACCCAGATTGGTCCGGGCCGTAGCAGCACTAGCAAGGTCCGAAAGGTTATTGGCTTTAAGGGCCGCTTGAGTAATGATGGAAGTAGCTTCATCGGCAGCAGCCTCGGCATCATCTACGTAACCTTGAAGATCGCCAAGGGTGGTAACCAAATCAAGGGCCGGTTGGATGTCAGTAAGTCGGGCTGCATCGGTTTCGTCTACAGGCTCGCCAACATTGATGATGCGGTTGTCATTCAGGTCAAGTGCCGCTTCCATCTGATTAGGAGCGGTACCGTCTCGACTGAGAGTGTTGTCAATAGCCTCCTCGATCAAAACCAGATCAGCATTCAGAGCGGTCGTTGAACGATAACCCGACTGAAGAGGATTCAAAGTTAGTTTGGAAATTGGTTCAATCCTTAGAAGATTAGGACAAAAAGAAAGGGGGCCGGGCTACAAGCTCGGGTACCCCTTGAGCAACTCTGCATCAAAAGTAAGCAAGTAAGAGGAGGACAAAGATTAAAAGATTGATAACCATTAAATCCAGTCACCCTTGTGGGTAACACTTACATGAGCTCTCTTGCGCTATGCTCTAATTATAGCATATTTTAAAGACAAAGTCAATAGAGAGAATGACAAATAATTACCTAATACCTTATCGAGACAGCATAAGAGATGGTATCCCCCGATGAGTCACCCTAGGCAGTCCTCTTAGGCGCTATGGAACATCCGATGTAAGCATATCATGTAGACACCCCGAAAGATGGGATACCCCCGAGGCACCTCGAGTTGCATAGGAATTTCTCTAGGAATATCTTTAGGTGTCATATGCAAGAATAAGGCCACCCCAGACCCCCCGGTGCCACCCCTCAAGTCCATCCAAAGCAACCCCAAAGGTTCCACAAGGTTTCATGGGGGTCCATTGAGTATAGACAGTGGCCGTTACTGTTGAGGGACAGATGAGGGACAGATGATGGTGCAAGTAATGGGGTCCGATACTTGTGTGATACACTGAAGTAGGGGAGGGGAGATAACATACGGTTGTATTCATTACCTATCCCTCATTCATGCCACTCCACCGGGAATCCGTGTCAAGCATCCTTTACTTATCACGGCTTTGTGATCGGTATTCCCCGTTTGTTCTGGTTTGTTCACGGTCCGTTGCCATTGACACGGTTCGGGGTATCCCGGAGGAGGGGGGACGTTCTTTGACATCGTGAATAACTAGATGAGCCTCTAAGTAAGAGGGTGGCGGGAGCTATGTCTTAACCCCGAAACCCACTAGCTAGAGAAAGAACAACCCATGACCACACAAACACAATTCAAGTCTGCAATCCGCGCCCTTGGTTTCATCGTTAGTGTCGAGGACGGTGAATACAGGGTAACGCTTCCGGTTCGCTGCTATGGCGGTGACAGTGAAGCAGCCGAAACCGAAGCTTATTACACCAATGACGGACAAGACGCCTTGGACACCGCTAAACAATGGCGGAATGGGATTAGCTAAACGCCTACCACTATTCGCCGCCCTTTTCCTTAGTGCCTCATCTAGCAATCACCGAAAGGAAACTAACCCATGACTAACGCCCTCAAGCTTCAATCTATGTTATTCCTACTGTCAGACGACACGCTTCGCGCCATTATTAAGGACGCTGAAAAGCTAATACATGATGCACCAATAACAGCGGAGGAAACCCGCTACATTGTACAACAAGAGTTAGACGCCAACCGTACACGCTACTAACAACGTCTATCACGCCCGCCCTTTTCCTTAGTGCCTCATCTAGCAATCACCGAAAGGAACAGACTATGTATAACCCCGATTACACCGGCAAAGGTTCAATCCGAGTTGTCGAGTATAGTGAAGGTTCAATATCAGGGATTGTCGAGTATCTGTATAGGCTCGACTCTCGGCTTTCCCGTCTTATCGCTATTCGTCACGCTTTCTTTTCTGTCACCGTGGCCCTCAATCATGGGTACACTGTAACAGTTGAGGAAACAGACCCGGCCCTTACTTGGACTAGCGCCGACGGCCACACTTTCAATTAAGGAAACAAGTAATGACTAACTATAAGCGTCCCCGTGACGGTAAAATGTATCTCTTTACTAACAAGCGTCCTAATGGCGAAGGCATACTAATGGCAACGCAAGGCGCTTTCCTCTTAGGGATGAGAGAATGTATCAACGGACGGCAAGGTTACGCTGCTATCTGTCCTCAAGATAATCCCTATTACGTAGGATGGCCGGAACATTCCGCTTGGCTTCGCGGCCTATTACTTGCGAACCGTCACGCATCCAGCCTCAAGCGCAACCGCTACTAAGGAACAGACTATGTATAACTTCACCACTGAAGAATATGAGATGATCGAACGGTCCTTAGACTTGCAAGCCTTGTTGGATGCAAGTGACGACGGAATGACTATTGAAGAACAACACGACTTAGAGGCTTTCATGGCGGGCGAATAACCCGCTATACAATACAGACAACCCCCGTTGCTTCACCGCGCGGGGGTTTTTCTTTGTCCTGCGTCCTGTTATGTTATACCATGTCAAGCACCCTTGACAATATGTCAACCTCACTTGTCACCGATCACGATTGCGTGATTGGCCATTGACTAATCTATCACGATCGGCTAACGCGCGCGCCTGTTCCTTATCCCTCGCGTGAAAGGCTTTGCCGGGTGAAGCACTTTGTTAAATAAAGTGAAATCTGCCTTATTGTTGCCACGATTCCAGGGCTTATGGTCCTCGTTCCCGCCATATGGGAACGGGTTACCGGCCTTAGGGCCTTTAGCGCGAAGGGCATAGGGCCTAGACCGCGAAGGGACCGCTACAGGGTAACGGTTGAAAGGATAGGTGAAGCTATGGCCCGTAATAGGCCCGGCAAGCGTGAACGCCAGAACGCCACCCGCGACGCTTTCCAGCGTGAACGGGCCGCGATAATGGCTCGCAATGCGCTTGAGGCGAAGCCGGTTAAATCGGTTCGCGTTCACCCCGATTGTGTAAAGGCATTGACCCTTATGGGGGCGGGCCGATACGTCGCCCCGAAAGGCCTTCGCAATTCGGTTCTAGCCCGCGATAGTCTCAAGTCCGCAAGCCATGATATCGGCTTTATCGGGCCGCGCGGCTATCACACACCAACGGACAAGGTTGGTAAGCGAGAGGCTGAAAAAGGTTTGCTCGCGTCATCACGTAGGACGCAGACGGAACGTCAAGAGGCGCTTGCACTAGCAGCCTCGGTCACGTTCAACCGTCCGACGCAAAAAGATTAGGCCCGCCCTATTCGTGACACAATGTCACGTTATGGTGTGCCTTAGATGAGGGCTTAGGCTCTTGTCGTCCTACCTAGCGGGTAGCTAGGGCGGTTCCTCGCCGCAACAAGAGGGCGGGTTCTTACCCGTACCGCGACGCAAGCGGGCTGAATAGGTCAAGCAAGGTTTACCTTGTCTAGCCTAGAAGGTTCGTATCCCTTGGGGAGCGTAATGTGGTGCACGCAATCGGTAACGATTGACGTGATTAGGTTGTATAGGACCGGCGCGCGCCTTGGGCATTATGCGTGACGACTATAGGACCACTGTAACGCCTTGTCCGTAACCCCCTATGGGAGCGGGAACGGGGCGACACAACAAGCAACCCTTACGCATGGCATAGGCTCGCACGGTACAGACACCGGGCGGGCTTTCGCCGTGCTATAGAGGGGTTGCTAGTGGTGAACGCATGGGGTTTTCGCCCCCATGTTAGGCAACGTCTATCATAGCTCCGTGCGCTCACTCCTAGCAATCCTGCTAGGTTAAACCCATGCGCTAAGTGCCCGTGGGAGGCTTAAGGAATAGGCTATGAAAATCCAATCGGCAAAGGCGCTGAACGCCCGCATTGACGCGTTCGGCAAGGTCGTGCTGTCCACGCAACAGGAAGCCCAAGATATCGGCGTCCAGTGTCTCGCGCACTATGCGGAGCACGGCGACCTGACCCTGTTCGCGCGGTTCGTCGGCGGCAAGATCGGCAAGAAGGCCCCCAAGGACCGCAAATACACCATCACCGATGACTTCCCCGGCGTCTGCGGCGTCATGCGGAAGTCCATCGTGGCGTGGGCCGCGAAGTTCTCCGACCTGCGGTTCAACGGCGACGGCATGGTGTACCGCATGAACCGGGCCTCCGAATCCTTCAAGGTGTTTCACCCGACCATCGGCGGCGTGCTGTCCAAAGCCGGTCAGGCCGTCAACGTGGACATGGCGGAGGCCGATCCGTGGTACGAAGGGGACGGTGCGAAGGCCCTTGCGGCCACCCGTCCGCTGGACCTGCTGAACCTCATCACCATCGCTGCGTCCATCAGCAAGCGGCTGGCCAAGGCCAAGGAGCAGGACGCGGAGGACGGCGGCGTCATCGTTCCGGGTCAGCTGGAAAAGATGGAAGCCTTCGCGGCGGCCATTGCGGCGGCCACGGCGGCCTTCGAGAAGAAGGAGAATGTCAACGTCGTCATGCTAGCCGCCGAACGTGAGGCCCGTGCCAAGGCCGCTGCTGCTGCCCCGGTCGTCGTGGACCGTGCCGCTGGCGCTGAAGTGGCCGCTGGCTAACTGTCAGCACTAGTTTCCCCTCGTGGTCGTCTCTGTGCGTCTATGGCCGTCCGTCATAGGGCCGCGAGGGGTCTCTTGTTCTGATAGGAGATTGCCAAGTGCGTTGACTGAACTCCTCTCGGGCCATTCCCCGACGTTAAAAGGCGACGTAACAGCCTAGCCCCTCATGCCATCACACGCCCGACTAGGCATTGACGCTAAGACCCAAGGGCACGCAGACAAACATATGGCTGGCATCATCCAAGCGGGGCGCACCCGTCTGCCCTTGTATGTGCGCGAGAGAGGCCGCCTGGGCGTAACAACCTGGGCGGCCTTTTCTATTGACTTAATCTATCACGGTGTCGGGTGCTCGCCCGGCCTGTGAGGTGTGCTTAGTGGTGAACATAATGAACTAGCTTATAGCCGCGAGGCTTAAAAGGGCAGGGGATGGCCTGAGCCGTAACTAGTATTTCCCCTAACTTGTATTTAGCGAAAAGCGATCGAGGCCCGCCTGATGTAACAATCGGGTGGGCCTTTTCTATTGACTTAATCTATCACGGTGTCGGGTGCTCGCCCGGCCTGTGAGGTGTGCTTAGTGGTGAACATACAGTCCCTTGCAGCCGCAGCAGGCATTAATGGTCGGTAGCGAGTAAGTGGGTGGTCAAACCTGGACTTAACTCAACGACTGTATGTTCTCCTCTACGCATGCGGTTGATACGTGGGAATGTAGCACGTTAAAAATGGAAATGACGGTTAGCAACTGGCCGCCGGTTGAGCTAACTAGCCGTGTGCGTAGAACCTTTCAATGGAGAATACCAATGATGAAGAAACTCACTGCTGCTGCCGTCGCCCTCGCCTGTCTCGCCGTGGCTGGTTGTCAAGTCACCGAGGCTGGACGTGCCAGTCGTGACGCCTACTATGGTGACAAGCCCGCTGCTGTCACCTGCTACGCCTACGGCACGCTTACCTTCGAGGGCACCAGCACCGGCAAGATCATCTACGATGAGGGCGGTCGCCTGACCTTCGTGGACGCTGCCAACGGGCGTCTGACCACCATCGAGGGCGAGTGCCGGGTCATCTACGCGGCCTAAGGGCTTGACAAAAGCCTGAATCCGTGCTACCCTACTGTTACAGCCCCCGGTAAAGGATACCACAAGATGTGCAATACACTCCACACCGCTGTCGTCTTCTGGACCATCGGCGGTGCCCTCGTGGTGGCTTCTGTCTCGCTGGCATTCATCGCCGTCAAGAAAGCCCTCGAAATGTGGGACATACTCTGATGGCACGTCTATCACGCTGTCGCCAGAACCATCCCAACCCGACACCGGCACCAGCTGTGGTCGAAGTCCGGGAGGATGAGTACATCTTTGCCTCGGAATACCACTTCGATGTGGTGGTCCCGGGGGAAGAACGCACGAGAGCCCTGTCCGAGCATTTCGGCGCAGGTTTCTTGTCCTAGAATTGCTGCTGTGCACCCCGGCTCCGTGGTTTATTCCAATTCAGCGCGGTTCGACCGGAGGCAGTAGTCGTCATGCGGGAGACGTTAAAAGCCCCGCTCTTTTTGTTGCAAGCGATTTATAATCGCGCATAAGACCGCAAGTGAACAGGTGGTGCTTGTCGTCATTCTGTAACCCGGCTCCGTGATTCCAACTTTTGTTGTCCGCCCTCTCCGGTCGGCGTGGCACATTTACAGGTGGTAAGTCGGAGGAGGTTGCTAGGTCGGCGCGTGGCACCTGTTCTCTTTTTGTCTTATTAACAACCCTTAATCTTCGGAGAAGATTTCTATGCGCTTCATCATCACCCACGCCCGCTACGGAACCGCCGTTTCGGTTGACCTCCCGAGCCACTCCACGCGGGCCGATCGCAACCAAGTGCGGGCCATCCTGCGTAACGCCGAGCGGGGTCGTCTCGCTGGCCGGGACGAGTAAGTCCTGATGTTCCGTAACTATCTGATGCGAACCGTCAGCACCCAACCCATCCACGCTGCAGCCGGGAGGCTCTACGTTGTCAAACAGGAAGCACTTCAACTACGCGAGGGGCCACAGCCTTCGACTGAAGATGTCGACGCAATGGGACTCGCTGCGGGCACGTAACTGGCTCGCATGGTTCCTGCTCAGCGCCGCTGTGGCTGCTGGCTGGCCATCTATCACAACTGTCGTCCTCTTCGTCCTCGTGGGTCTGCGTCTCGGCTTCGTGCTGGTGCGCTGGTTTGACACGATGCGACGGCGGGCCAAATGGAGAAAACAGTTTGCGTAATCTGAAACAACTTGCCCCTGCCTTTTTGGCGGGGTTTTTTATTGCCCTGTTGGGCTTCGGTGTCATCATGATGCTGGCCGACACCGTTGCACGAATCGGAGCTGCCAATGGCGGATGATGTCTGGCATCGCATCTTGGCGTCCCACTCGTCCTGCTGCGGCATCTATGTCCTGTCTGCCGTCCGGAACCCGCGTGAGGACGCCAATACGCAGTCCCTCAGCTACTATGGCAGTGGTTTCCCCGATATGCCGCTCAACAGCGGCTGGCGGGCGTCCGAGTTCGACCACTCCAAGTGGGATGAAGCTATCGACGCCGTACCCAATCAACCGTACAACGTGGGTTGGAACTACCGCTTCAAAACGGAAAACCCCAAGGCCGGAATGCAACTGCTTCGGTTTGCTGCGCTCGATGAGGCCGTGCCGGAAGGTTTCACGGTGCTGGCCGAAAACTCCCACGGAAAACTGATCGGACGGGTGGCCTGATGGTTGAATCAATCGAAGCTGAACCGTGTTTGCATCCGTCGGTCCTCGCTGTCTATTTCAGAGGTCTCTGTACGCATGGACCGACTGACGTCCGGATACGTGAGTACTACAAGGAGGCCACCAAAGCCTTCACCGACCGGTTCCCCCGAGAATTCCGGCCCGAGCCCGACACCATCTACAATGCGGCCTTGGCAGGGCATCAGAAGCACGTCTATGGCCCCGGGCTCGAGGCTGCTGGCTTCAAGCTGGTGCAGACCTCC
>Ga0181350_1000018_pt1 | contig 46929 bp, 62 predicted proteins | sample Su13VDMM110DCMD_FD_130105 | JGI IMG/M metagenome (GOLD analysis project Ga0181350, IMG submission 130105) | Freshwater viral communities from Lake Michigan, USA - Su13.VD.MM110.DCM.D | ecosystem: Environmental > Aquatic > Freshwater > Lake | place: USA: Michigan | collected 2013-07-16
ACAGACAGACCCCAGAACACGCCGGTAGCGGCGGCTCCTCCGTACATCGCAGCTTGTCCGGCTGTGTCAACTGTTGAGGTCGGGTTCATTATCGCACGTTCGCTGTTGATGATGCCGCACTGCCTGTAGCCCACATGCGGATAGCTTCTGCTATCACTTTACGTTGACCCTCAGTTTTTGCAAGTCGGTTGAGCATTTTGTTCACGAACGCTGCATCACGGTTCAGCATGGCCTCCGCGATTGCCTTAGCAGCCTTGCCCGAGATGCCGAAGCTCGTCAGCGAGGCCACGCCGCGCTTGACCATAGCCGTCACGAAGCCGGGGCCGGGACGTCCGGTCGCGGTCGCGAGGGCTTCCATGGCGAGGCTAAGCTCCTCACCAATCGGGCCGTTGTCCTTGGGCCTCTGCGCAGCCTTGCCGAGGTTTTCGAGTTCCGCACGCTGCGTACGACCGACAGTGCCGAGCGTGTCGGCAGTCTCTTGTCCGGCGACCTTGGCGATGCGCCGCCCGGTGGCGGGCACGGTCAGGTCTTTGATGACGCCGACAGCGTCCGCCGGTGACTGCGCGGCCTTGCCAGCGATGGCTCCACGAGCGACAGCGCCGAGAGGTTCCTGCGAGCCCGCCGTGGCAGCGCCGAACTCCGCTTCCGTCATGGTCATGACTTTCGAGGCGGCGTCGATAGCACGCTGGTTCTTGGACATGGACGCTTTGATGGCGTCGAGTTGGGCCTTGGCCGCACGCTTCAGTTCCAGCAGACGAGCGGCTTCCTTGTCGGACAGCGCCCGCTTGAAGGTGTCGCGCTGGTCGCTGATCTTGCGTTGTGCAGATGTCGCACGTTCGGTCACGTCCCGCTTCGCCGCGGTGGCGTCGTCAGTGATACGTTGGGTCTGCTGCCGTACGTCGTCGGCAATGCCCTCGCGTGTCGTACGAGCGGCAGCCGTTATGTCGGCAATCTCTTGCTGGATTTTCTTCACGTTCGTCATGGTCGTACGAACGGTGCGTACCAGCGCCTCGCCTTCCTTGCCAGCGAGTTTGATGATGGCGTCCGCGTTGCGGAGGATGCTGTTGGCGGCTTGCAGGGTCTGTGCGCCGTCCTTGGTCGTGGCCGCGATGGCTTGCAGAGCAGCGTCCTGCGCGCCCTGCTTGACAGCGAGACGTCCCAGAGCGCCGGGCTGCTGAGCCACAGCGACGTCGAGGTCAGCCGCGCCGGTCGCAGCGTTCTTGCCCGTGGCAGCCGCCCCCAGTTTACGAGCCTCCAGCCCGGCCTTGGTGGCAGCGAACACGTCGAGGTATTCTGACTTGTAGGCCGGATGCACTTCGCTGGCGTACTTGGTCAGCGCCCTGCCGATGTCTTTCAGGTTGTAGCGCACGCCTGCGACGTCCACGGGCTTGCTGAGCGCGCGGCGAAGGCTGTCCACATCGTCCAGTGTCAGCGTCATCGGCCCCGGCTCGCCCGCCTTGGCAGAGAAGCTGTCGATGGCCTTGTTGAGGCGGTCGAGTGCTTCGCCTTGCGGCAGCGTTTCAGCCTTGGCTTTCAGGACCGCGGTGATGGTCTTGGGGTCGTGCGGGAAATTCTTCTTCACCCAGCCCGACGGAAGCTCGACAGGCTTGTCGGCCATACCGCCGCTGTACTTGCCGGTGACAGGGTCTTTCACACCGCGGAAGGTGGCGGTGGTCTGCTTGTCGAGGTCCGCGAGCACGGCCTTGTCGGTCGCGATGCCTTCCGCGCGCTTCTGGAGCGTGCCGGACATGCGAGCGCCCGCAGCGTCGATCTTGGCCTCTTGCCCGGCGATCAGCGCGCCAGTCTCGTCGCGCACCATGCGCTTGGTCTGGTCGCCTGCCAGTGTGGCGGCGCGTGCCTGCTGCGAGGCAGTGTCGTCAATGCCTTGGGACTGCATGCGAGCCGCGTCAGCCGTACGACGGGCCGCAGCTTCGGCGCTGTCGTCAATGGAGCGTCCGACGGTTGCGGCCTTGGCCTGTGTCCGTGCGAGGTCGTCAGCGAGTTGGGCTTCACGTCCGCCGATGGCAGCTTCGCCACGGGCAGCAAGATCGTCCAGTGCGCCGGTGGCAGAGCGTGTGTCGCCCGTGCGCTCGACAGCGGTGCCGATGCGATCAGGCAGCGCGTTGTAGGTATCTTCCTCGCCCTTGCGGAACACCTGCGCAGCGTCTTTCTTGGCGCGCGACAGCTTGCCGAAAGCTTCAGCCGTGTCGTCACCGGCGACAGCGAGGATGTTGGCATCGACGCCGTTCGCAGCAACGTACTCGTCTACGCTCTTGCGGACTTCAGCGACGGGCAGTTTGAGGCGGCTGGAGATGCGGTTGACTTGCGCCACCGACAGCTTGAACTCCTCAGTGTCGCGGACGCGCTTCGGCTTGCCGTTCGGCAGCATTTCCACTTCGCCAGCGGCGTTCTTGACTTTCTTGCCGCCCTCAAGGGCACGCCCGACGCGCGGCACGATGATGTCGGCAGCCGGTTTGATGATGGCGTCACCAATGCCTTGCAGGGCCTTGCCGAAGATGGCGCTGTAGACTGCGTCCTCTGCGGCCTTGCCGGGGTCTGTCGGGTTCTCCAGCAGCGAGTGACCGCCAGCGAGGATCGCGGACTGCGCGCCGACGCCTTTCGTGGTGAGGCCCATGGGGAGCTTGATAGCACCGCTGGCCCGGCCAAGCAGCGCGCCGCCATAGCCGAAGCCCGCCACGTCGCCAACGGCGGAGGCGAGCGGCTGGTCCTTGCGAAGCTGTTCAGCCTGCTGCTGCGTACGGTCGAACTTCTGGAAGAAGTTCTCTTGGTCGTTGGTCGTCATCTCGGAAATGCCCGCGATGACAGCGTCGTCTACGGGTCCGAGGAGGTTGGTCGCTGCACGTCCGCTGGCCTGAAACGCTTGCGCCGCGCCGCCGCCGAAGTCGCTGCGCGCTTGGTCGCCGGTCTTGTTGCCGGTGGACTGATCGCCCATGATGCCCATGCGGCCCATGCCGACAAGGTTGGGCAGCCGGTCGAGGCCGTTTACGAAGTTGTCGAAGCCGGATTTCTCCGCCTGAACCTGTTCGATCTTCTGCGGGCCAGCGGGCTTAGCCACTGCCGTACGACGGGCGTGTGCTTCCGACATGACCTTGTTGATGGTCGCCGCGTCAGTCCCGTCGGGAAACTCCACGCGCAGACCGTTTGGACCCTCGACAATCATTAGTCAGTTCCCGGTGTCCACTGGTAGACGCCGTCAGCCCGCTCTTGCAGGTTGCCCCCGGCGACGGGAGGCTGTTGTGTGGTAGCTCCGCCCGTGGGGGCGTTCGAGACGTCCTCGCGACCGAGCCGCGACGGGTCAGCGAGGCGGGCTTCCGCCCAGCGCTGGAACTTGTCGATGGCTGCCCAACGAGCGCCGTACGAGCCGCCGCCGCCGAGCATGTCACGCCACATCTTTTTCTCGCCTTCGGTATCGAACAGGCGAGACGACATGCCGGGAGCGTTGATGATGTTCGTGAGGAGCATGGTCGTCGTGTCGTCAATCGTACGACGCATTTCCTCTTTCTTGTCGCCGGTGAGTGAGCCGATGAACCGCCCGATGGGGTTGTCGCCCGTCCAGAGGTTCGAGATGACGTCGGTGTCGCTGTTCGGGATCGCGCCGGACTGCACAGCCGTATTCAGTTGGTTGCGCATGTCGTCAATGGTGCTGAACAGAGCCACCTCTTGCGCGGCAGCCTGTTCCGGCGTGGTCGCGCCGGGCTTGCCGGTGAGACGTTGCACGCCGAGCGCGCGGGTCGCTTCAGCGCTCGCCACAGACAGGCGGTGCGCGTCGTCGGCGGCGCGCTGGTCAACAGTGCTGAAGCCGGGGATGACGCCAGCCTTGTCGCGGTCGCCTTGGTTGATCGTGATCGGCTTGCCTTGGGCGTCGTACCCGCTGATCGTGCCGGTGACTTTCTCTTGGCCCATGAAGCCGTCGCGCATGGACTTGAAGAAAGTCGGCATGTCGGGGAACTGCTTCGCCATTTCGAGAAGCTGCGGGAACGCCTGCGGGTTGATGCCCAGCGAGGCAGCCATGGACGGCGTGAAGCGCTGCGCGAGGTCAGCGACGTCCTTGGGGTTCAGAGCTTCCATAGCATCTAGGCCACGGAGCGCGGCGGCGCGCGTCTCGTCGCCAATCTTTTTGGTGGTGTCTACCTTCGTTTCGTCCGTGGTAGCCTTGGTCTGGTCGAGGGTCGCGGCCTGTTGCGCCAGTTCGCCGGGCTGCTTCTGAGCCTCGAACTGCGTCGTCTGCACCGTGCGCGCGGCGTCCGGGTCGCCAAACTCGACGCCCTTGGCGACAAGCGCGTTGCGAGCGTCGTTGACACGCTTCAGTTCAGCGTCCTTGTACGGGTCTTCAATCGCCCGACGGTCCGCGATGTAGTTCTGGTTGTTGCTTTCCTGCCGGGCCGCGCGGCCTGACCGAAAGTCGTCCATCACGTTGTACATGGCTTACCCTTTCGGCGGAACGCCGACGCCAGTCGTAGCGACCACGCCGGTCTGTGTTTTGGGAGCGCCGCGCATGTCGCCAATCGCGCCTGCGATGTTTGATGCCGCACCGGCGTAGGCTTTCGACGTGGCATCGCCAGCGGCCATCTGCGCGTTCGCTGCGCCAGCCGCGCCGCCCGTGTACACGTTGGCAAGCGTCTGGTCGGCCTGCATGCCCATGCCGGACTGCTGGTTAAGCTGCTGGATGTAGTTGTTGAAATACTGTTGCCCGAGGCCCGAGCCGAAGCGTTGAGTAGCCTTGAGGGTCGCGCCGGACTTCAGCATGCCGCGAGCCGCGGCGTTGCTGTTGAGGGCGTCGATACCGCCCTTCATCTGCGTACGATAGCCTGCGCTGTCGAGGTAGTTCTGGAAGCCTGCTTGGGCCGCTTCCGGGTTCGGTCCGAGGCCGAGGAGGTTCTGCGCCTGCCCGAAGGCGGCTTGTCCGCCGGGGCTGTACGTGGACTTCAAGCCCGTGTTGGCCTCGACGCGTTTGACACCGGCCTCTTGCGCCGCAGCCGCCTTTTTCGCGGCCTTGTTGGCAGACATGCCCCCGAGGAGCGATCCGCCGACGCCTACTGCTGCTGCGATCCAAGCCATTTTGGGTGCCCTTTCAATGCGCTAGCCCCGCCGTACGTCTTAGGTACGGCGGGGTGATGCGCAATTTAGCCAGCCACCTTCGGTGCCTGCTTACCCGCCGGGGTCGTGGTGACGAGGCGGAGAAGAATGTTGACGGCTGCACCGGCCACACCGAGGCCACCGATCAGGGCGTCGATATTCTGGGACAGCATTTCCTGCGTGACGCCGACCGCCTGCGATGCAGGGATCACGCCAAGCGCGACGAGAACGCCCACCAGCGCCAGCACGGCGTTGATAAGGATGGTCCGGTAGCCTTTGAGGCTGGCAAGAAATTCGGTCATGGCTTTGCTCGCGCTGGGGTGAAATACGTTATCACCCTTGTAAGCTGGCCCGGCCCTCCACGTCAAGCCCGTTTACGCGAAGGCGACAATCGAAAATGCGGCGCTCGTGAGGTTTTGGGCAGACGAGGTGAACACATTCAGTTCGAAGTAATCGCCCGGTGTGACTGCCAAAATGCCGGTGTTTAGTATCTGGCGATCAGCGCCGGAGGTCAGGGTGCTGTCACCGACGTTCGGCTGGCCGGGGTAGAACGTGACCGCGCCGTTTTTCCAGATTTGGGCGAACTTGTTGCCGGTGGTGTTTGTCCACAGGATTTGGGCAGACAGCATGACACGTGTAACGCCAGCCGGGATGGTGATCCGTGTCGGTTGCCCAGCGATGTCGATGAACGCCGCGTCGTCGTACGTCTCAGCCGTCATGGTGACGCGCGTGTCAGTTGACGCTGCGATAGCCTGTGTGCTCAGCCGGGTAGACATGCCACAGCGCCCGCTGCCGCTTGCTACCGCAGTGACGTGCCCTTTGTCGTCCACAGTGATGTTGGGGTTCGTGTAGGTTCCCGGCGTCACGCCGCTGTTGGCGTGAGCGATGGGAGCTATGACGCCACCAAGCTGGCCTCCGCCGGTGATGGGCGAGGTGGTCGTGATGGTCTTGGCGGCGAGCGCTTCAGCGTCCGTCGTCAGGCCGGAGTTGTTCTGCCGCTGGCGCTGCCAGTTCCGCAGGAACGTGTCGGTTGCCGTACCGTCAGGCTTGACGATGACGGTGTCCTTCGTGATGGGGTCCGAGCCGGTAGCCCGGAAGATCGTACGACGGGCCATTAGGTTGCCTCGTACGTCGCACGGTCGATGCGTGCCACGCCGCCCCAATCCGAGATGTTAACGATACGTCCCGGCGCTTGGAAGGAGCCGAGCGACATCCAGTCAAGCTGCTGGTTCTTGTCAGCGTCGAGCACAATGAGGCCGTCTTCCGGGCTCTGCCACGTCTCGCCTTGGTCGTCCGAGAAAGTGAGTTCGATGGTCGGGGCCGCGCCGCTGGGGCTGCCCACGCTCGCCAGAAGCTGCACGCTGTCGTGCGACACCCATGACCAGCCCGACTGCGGGATGATGGCTGTGACCGTACGACGGATGTCCTTGAAGCCCTCGTCAATGAAGGTTTCGGGGTCGATTTCCCACACGATAGGGTTCTGGCGGTCGCCAGCGATGATGCGATCTTCCGAGCCCCAGTTCATGCCCACGTAGGCGTTCCAGCCGGTGTCGAAGCCTTCGGTCTTCCACTCGGACCACTCCTTCGACACAAAGTCGTAAACGAACGTGCCCTGCTCCCCGAGGTGCAGGACATAGAAGCGGTGTCCGTCCATGGTGAAGCCCCACGCGCGGAGGCGGTAGTCTTCCGGTGCGCCGGTGCCGTACACGGCAAGTACGCTGTACTGCTCGATTTCCGGCACATAGTTGTCAGCCGGGGCCTGCGAGATGACGGCCAGCGCCGCGAACTGCGGCGTGAAAGCCGTTGGCACGTACACGCTGGCGTCAAACGCAGCCATGACCACAAGCTGCGGAGTACTGGCACTGCCCGTACTTTCCGCAGCCATAAGCGCGAGGATTTCCGGGCTAAAGGCGACTGCCGAGGCCATGGCCTAGCTCCCTTATGCCGTACGAGCGAGGCTTACCCTGCCGTTGACGACTGACGTGGGCGTGAGGGCCGCGCTTGTGCTGGGGTCTTGCTCGAACACGTCGCCGCGGTAGGACGGCGTGATGCCAAGCGGGTTGGCTGCGCCAGCCGCAGAGAAGCCCGACACGACCAGCGATTTCTGGAGCGTGGCGTTGTCCGATGGGACGTACGACAGGTCAACGACAAACAGGGCGCGAACGCCGGTGGTGGTCGGCGGCAGGGCCGAAACGGTGTACTCGGACGCTGCCGGGATGTCAGCGCCGCCGGTGAAGGTCGCGCCGTTCTGCCAGACGCCGTTCGCCATGGTTTCCGTCGAGACGATGGTGTTGCCAGCCGCGCCGTTGACGAGGGCTTGCGCCGTCATGTCGGACACTGTCGGGCCAAGGGCCGCGAAGGCGGAGGCGTTGATGACGGTGCCGGTGCCGTAGCGAACGCCGATACCAGCGCCAAGGTTGATGGCGTCGGTGAGGTTCGTGAGGCTGTCAAGCGTCGTCGCGCCGATCAGGATGGAGTTGGCCGCGCCGAGCACGGTGTTGAAGGTGTAGGTCGTTGCGCCGACACGCACTGTCTCGCCGTTGGTCGGGTTGACCGACGCTTGTAGGATGTTGGTGGCAGGCAGGAACGGTGTCTCGATATAGCGCTCGTCAAGCGGGTCCAGCGGCTGTGCCGACAGGTAGGCTGCGGAGGCGTCGTTGGGCGTGGAGCGCGCCGCGGTGCCGCGAAGCGCGAGGGTCTTCACCGACGTCGTGCTTTCGTCCACCACAGAGTTGTCGAGGCCCCAGATAAGCTGGACGCTCGCGAAGGAGGCATCGCCGCCGCCGCGCGGGAAGGCTGCTGCCGGAGGCGTGAAGTTGGCCGTGTAGCGCCCGACGCCGACCGTGACGCGGTGCTCGTCAAAGCGAGCGTTGTAGCTCGTGTTGGCTTGGACAGCGGTGCCGGTGCCGGACATCGTGCCGCCGACGGCGTACTTGGCGTTGGTGGTCGCCGCGAAGTACGTGTTGGCGTCCGCGATGTTGAGGCCGATCTGGATGCCGTTGATGAACAGACGCGTGACTGCGCCGGTGCGGCTGATGGCGATGTGGTACCAGCGGCCACGGATCGGAACCCACGGCACTGACGTACGGAAAAGCGTAATCATGCCGCCGGTGGTGCCGTCGGTCGAGATTTCGAAGCGGAGTTCGCCGTTGTTCAGCGAGGGTCCGTAATGCACGAGGCGGTAGCTGCGGTTGTTCGTGGCGGTGTTCCACTTGCCCCAGAGCATCGCTTCCTGTGTGCCCGTGGGCAGGATGTTCGGGCGGAACCAGCCCTCCAGCGTGTACGCGCCAGCGCCAAGGTCGAAGCCTGCCACAGCCGAACAGTCGAGGGCATCGCCGCTCGACGTCGGGATTTCGAGTTGGCCTGCGCCGTAAAGCTGGAGCGGGCGACCGGGGAAGTTGTTGACCGGCGCACCGTTGAGTTGCAGGTTCGCCACGCCAGAGATGTTCGGCCAGTTGCTGTTGTACGTGCCCGAGAGGGTGTACGGGACCATGAAGTCCACATACCAGTCGGACGATGCCGAGCCCGCCTGATCGGACACGCCGATCTGCGTGGTGTTGCCGGACAGGACAAGGTTCGCGCCGTTGACGCCAGACGAGCCGCCGATAACGGCCCTGCCGTCCACGCGCACTTCCACAGCGCCGGTCGTGGCGTTGTAGGTCATCTGATACTGGAGCTTGTGCGACGTGCCGGGGAAGAAGCAGGGGGTCGCCGTGCGCGTTACTTCAACGCTGGCGCTGTTCATGACGCGGATGTTGCCGTCGTTGGTGGCCTCCAAGCTGAACGTGCGCGCGCCGACGCCGTCGGCCTGTTCAACGATCCGGGCGTTCGCCGCCGGAGGGTAGACGGGGAAGTGGAAGCGCATGGCGCAGCCGAGCGACGTCTGAAGCGAGCCGAGGATGCGCCGGGCTTGGAAGCCGCCGGTGGCGCTCACGCGGAGCCAACGCTTGCCCGTTACTTCGAAAGCCGGGACGGCCAGCAGGCCACCGCTCCAGAAGCCGCGTTGCATGTTGGCATCGCCGGAGCCCGCAGGCCCGTAGATGTTGAAGTTGTCAGCCCAGAGGATAGTCATTACGGGTTCAGCCTTTCTTGCTTCCGGGCTTTTCTGATACGTTCTTCGATGCCGTGGTTGGAAATACGTTCTTGGCCGTTGCCTCCAACTGCATACACGATGCCGTCGTGTCCGACAACTGCTACTTCCGGGTCCAGCCGTACGACAGTGCCTTCCAGCGCGCCCTTGGTGAAGCTGCGGCCTTGGAACTGCGCGAACGGCGCGTCACCGTCGCCAGACAGGTAGAATGCGTCCGTGGACTGCTTGTTGAAGCACCAGAACTGGTCGCCAATCGTCGTCAGGTTTACGCCCTCGTCAGGCAGGCTTTCCGACGAAAAGAAGTCCAGCGGGTCGATAAGCGTCTCGCCGGGGCGGATGAAGTAAATGACTTGGCTGTTTGCCACGAGGCACAGCAGGAAGCCCCCGAGCACGCACAGCGACACGATGGCGACATCGTCCGGGGTCGGGATGCCTGACAGCGCCAGCGCCGCACCGCCCGACATGGTCGCACCGCCGAACGTGGCGTTCACCATCGTCTCGGTGGTCGTGTATGCGTTGCCGACGATGCCGCCGAAGCGCGCATAGAACGTGAGGGTGTAGTTGGGGCCTGCGCCGACAATCTTCGGGTTGAAGTCGCACAGGATGAAAGTGTTCGGCAGCGTGCCGAGGCCGTACGCCACGCCGATAGTCTCGGGTATGCTGTTGACGGCATCAGCAAGGTTCTGGAGGCTTTCCTCTAGGGAAGACCCGATCAGCACAGAGCCCGCGCCGCCGAGCACGGTGTTGAAGGTGTACACGAACCCGTTCAGGGTCACAGTCTCGCCGTTCGAGACAGCGCCGGTGCCGGTCAGGATGGCGGTGGCGCGGCTGCCGACGCCGTCAAAGAACTGGAGCGTCGAGCCGTCCGCGATGAACAGGTACTCGTCTGTGCCCGCCATGGAGGGGGTCGAGGGCGAGTTGTCGATGTTGCCCGGAATGTTGGTCTTCACGCCCGCCTTAGTGTAGCGAAACAACTGGTTCCCAGACACGATGAAAGCGTCACCGTTGAAGGTGCCTTCCTGCGAGAAAGTGTTGCGAATGGGGCCTTCACCGAAGGCGTTGAGGTCGATGGTGCCGGGCCGCGACAGCAGCGCCACCCCGTCCACGACGTTCGACGGGTTGTTTTCGAGAAAGCGGTTAATGAGCTTGATTTCCGGCATTTTGCCGTACTGGCGTTTGTACGCGCCAACACCAAGCGGAAGGGGGTTCGGTTGCGGTGTGTCTTCAGCCATGGCTTAGCCCCACGGCTCCCAGCCGGGGCCTCCGTACGACTGATAGCTGTTGAACACAGCCGCGTCGGGGAAGTTGGCGGTCGGCACTTCCTGCGCGTAGCGGGCCTTGAACTGCTTCATGCCGTTCGTGGCGATGCCCGCCGTGATGGCGTTCGGCTCTTTGCCGTAGAGCGGCGCAAGTCGTACGGCAAGCAGCGCGACCCAAAAGTCGTCAAAGCTGTCGGGGAACTGCATTTCGTCCGTGCTCGCCAGCGGGAACTCCATGGCGATCCAGTTGGCGAGGTCCGCCCGGTACAGCCACAGCAGCGGGGCCGTCGGGTTTGTGTTGATGATGATGGACTGCGCGCCTTCGATCAGCCTGCCGTTGCCGGACAGCGTCAGCGGGTAGGTCGTGAAGTCCGCGCCCACGTTGACGAGGCCCATGCGGGCTCCGTCCGGCGGCACGTTCTGGAAATAGACAGTGAAGGGCTGCGCGAGGTTCGCGACCAGCAGGCGCGCGTTCGGCGGCGGACCTTGGTAGTCTGTCGCGGACTGCGACGGGTTCGCCGGGTAGAGCGGGAAGCGGTTGTTGATGGTTCCGACGTACGGCACATTCCAGTCGAGCAGCAGTTCGCCCTCGTCTGTGCCGAGCATCGACCTGACGAGGCCGTTCAGATAGTCAAGAGCCTCCGTAGCTTGCGCCACGGAGGGTGTCTTGCCAATCGCGATAAGGTTGTTCTCGCGAAAGCAGCGGTCAACGATACGGCCCGCCGTGGTCATGGCTTACTTCGCCAGTTCAGCGAGGGCTTCGACCAGTTCTGCGTCCGTCACTTCAGCGTCGATGTCATAGCCCGCTTCTTCAAGCTTGGCGATGGCTGCCGTACGGTCGAAGGTTTCGGCTTCGGCGGCTACGGCGGTCGCCATGGCAGCTTTCAGCGCGGTTTCTTCCGGGGCCTTTTCGGCTTTCTTGCCGCTTTTCTTCACGACTGGCGCTGCCGGTGCGCCGACCAGCGACGGGTGCGTGGCGAAGCCTTCGGAAAGGGCCTGCTTGTCTTCATCAGCGTTCGCCACAACGCGCAGCGCGCCGTTCGGGCCATGCCGGTGGGCGGGATAGGGGTGATCGGCTGGGTTGTAGAGTGCCATGTGCGTTCCTCTCGGGGGTTTGGCCTTAGATCAGTGAACCTGACACAAAAGAGGCCCGGTTTCAAGCCGGGCCTCCCTGTGTTTCGTGGCCTTCGCTTAGAAGCCGCTGAAGCGTGTTCCGAGCAGAGGATCGACGTTTTCAGCGCCGTAGATGCAGTCCCAGCGGTGGATGTGCGCGCCGGTGGCGATGTCAGAGCCGCGCCAGTAGCGGATGCTGATGCCCGTTTCCGGGTCGCTGGCGAAGCTGGAGACGCCGGTGGCCGGGGTCACAAGCTGGGCCGACACAAGCTGGATGGACGACTTGTGCCATGCGGCGCGCTGGCTGAAGCTGGACGAGGCGTTGCCTGCCCACGACAGAACCGCAGCGTTGGCCGGGATGGCCGAGCAGGTCGCGAAGGACGTGTTGACGCGCTGAGTTTGCAGCGAGCCGCCAGTGTTCGGGACGATGATCGGCGGGCTGATCGTCAGCGTGACTGCGCCAGCGCCGTCGGCAACAGCATCGGCTGCGACCGTGAACTGCATGAGTTCCGCCGAGCCGGTGGAACCAGTGACAGTCTGTTGCGTACGCGGGTTGATGCGGAACACGTTCGGGATCGTGAACACTTCGCCTTTGCGGAACGTAGCGTTCGCGCCAGCGGAGTTGAGGATCAGGGACTGCGTCATCGTGTCCTTGACCGTGTCGTAGTTCACGTTCTGGTTCGCGCCGTTGATGGCGGCAGCGGCTGCCTGCGCGCGCGTGCCGGTCGTGAGGACCGACGGAGACTGCGTGCGGTAGTAGTCGATGTCCGACAGCATCGGAACCTTCGCCTTTTTCATGGCGTTGGCCGCTTCGGTCGTCATGAACTTGTCGATCAGGTTCGACTGGACGCCAGCGTTGTCGTTGATGGTCATGAAGCCGACACGGTCCGTCGAGGGAACCGCGAGGTTTTCGAGACGGGTCCAGACCGGGATTTCCTGTTGCACAGTGGACAGAGGCAGGTCGGTAGCGATTGCGCCGGGCGCGTTAACCCACGACGGGAACTTCTGAACGAAGGTGTGCAGGTAACTGTCGATGCCCTGTGCGAGCGCCGACGCCGCAGACTTCATCGTCTGGGCTTTGATGAGTTCGTTGTAGGACTGGACGTACTGGAGGTCCGTGATCGAGATGTGGACGTTCGAGTACTGGTCAACGTCGATGGACGTCGAGCCGGTCACGATGTCTTGCAGGTCGAGGTTCGGACCCGAGGTCATTACGAAGCGCGGAGGGCGCTTGACGCTGATCTTCAGGCCGTTCTTGTCCGTGACTTGGTTCGTGAACTTCGTGTCCACGAGCTTGCCCATGACGAGGGCGTTTTTGACAAGCAGGAGCATGACGTTCGCATACACTTGCTCGTTGAGAAATTGGTTAGCCATAGCTCGATGCCTTTCCGGGGCTGTTTGTTACTGGTTTGCTTTCCGTGCAGCGTCTTCAGCCTTCATCATGGCTTCGAACGCAGCGAAGTCTTTGGTGCCAGCGTCAGGCTTGAACTGTCCGCCCGCCCCTCGCACTTGCGACATGGGTTTGGGTGCAGACGGCATATGCCCTGCCGCTCCGTCCTTGACCCCGCTTTTGGGCTTGTCGCCCGACGGTTGCGAGAACCGAACTTCCAGCTTGCCGAACTCCGCAGCCTGACGGGTGAGCGGGAGGTCGAAAATCCTTTGGCTTTCCGCAGGATCGCTTGCTAAGTGATAAAGTACGTCATGGCCCACATCACTGTCAACAGCCATTTCCCACATTTGTTTCGAAAGTTTCCAGTCTGAAGTGGACTTCAGTACCTTATCTTCGAAATCTGCATTAGCAGCCGCGCCTTTTTCGATGGTACCGCCCCAGCGGGTCGTACGTTCGGCTTCGACCGCGCGCTCTGCGTCGGCCTGTGTCTTAGCAGCCTCTTTGGCCTCGCGCTTGGCGAGGGTCTGTTCGACGCGCCACTCCACGAGGGCTTCCTGATAGTTCGGGTCGTACTCGCCAAATTCGAAGTCTTCAGCGCTGGGCTTGCCTTCCGCCGTGACAGGGGCGGGCTGGTCGGTCTTGGGCGCTGCCTTGGCCGTGGGCTTGCCGCCGTTGGCCTCCAGTTCCGCCGCGCGGGCTTCGGCATCTTCGGCGCGCTGGAGCGCGGCGCGCTCGCGGGCGTCGGCTTCGTGACGCTGGCGGGTAAGCTCCCCGAGACGGGCTTTCAGGCTGACCTTTTTAGGGCCTTTACCGGCTTCCGCAGCGGCAACTTCCTCGGCTGTAGGCGGGGTTTCTTCGCCCTCGTCTTCATCTTCCGTGGTCGCGGCAGCAGCAGCCGCGGCTTCCGCAGCCTTGGCCTGATCTTCTATCTGTGACGCCGGGCGCACGCCGCCGTCGGTTTCGATGGTGGCCGCACCGGCTGTAGGGTTCTCGTCTTTCGACATCTGGGCTTCGAAGTCCGCGAAGCTCGTGAAGCCTGCTTCATCGTTCGTTGCCGCAGCCGCGCCGGGCGGGACAGTGCCGCCGTCGTTGCCGTTGTTGACAAGTCCTGCTTTTGAAAAGGCCATCTTATTTCTCCGCTTTGGGTTTCTTGGGTTCAGGGCGCTCGTGGTCCGGGCCGCTCATGACGACTTCGGCTTCATCGGGCGGGTTCAGTTCGTGCAGCAACTGCGCGATGTTGATGTGGCGCTGGTCGGTGGCCGCGGCGTTGTCGATCTGCGCGCGCTCGTTCTGGAGACGCTGCGCTTCCAAGTTGCCTTCCATGAGCGGGTCTTCCTCGACCATGCCCACGGTGCCAATCTCGGCTTCGATCTTGGCCGTTTCCGCGATGGTCTTCTCTGCCGTCATGAGGGTGCCGACCGCCGTAGCGTTGGTGGCTTTCTCTTGGGCTTTGAGGAGCGCCGTACGTGCCGCGAGTTCCGCGATCTTGTGCGAAATCTCAGCCATTTCAAGCTCTTGCATCTTAAGCTGGAGGGCTTCGGCCATCTGCGCCTTCTGCTGCGCGGACGCCATAGCCTGCTGTTCCTGCGGCGTGAGGTCGCCGGGGTCCATTTCCTGTGCGGCCAGCGGGTTCGCTTTCTTGAGGCGTTTCGAGATTGCCTCTGCGCCCGGCCAGTCCATGTTCTCCACCATGAGGTCCAGCGCCGGGGCCATGGCCTCCGGGTTGGCGTTCTGCATCGACATCATGCTTTCGACAGCCTCGACGCGGCGGGTCGTGTACGACGGGCCGGTCGTGACGGTGATGCCGTACGACCCTTCCTTGACGTCCACACCGCCCTCTTGGTTGATCTTCTGAACGTCGGCCTTGCCGTCTTCACCGATCACGCGGACGATGCGCGCCGTGTCGTAGAAGTCTGGGAACACCTCGTTGATCGTACGACCCAACTCCTCGATAGAGTTGTTCAGGTTCGAGAAATAAATGACCGAGCCAAGCTCAGACACGCGCTGACGGGCGTTTACGGCTTTTCCTGACACTTCGTTGGATGTTTGTCCGAGTGCCGCCTCGTGCATGTTAAGCACGTCCTTGATATCCTGAGTTGCCATGTTGGCCTCTTGGATCAGGGCGGGCTCGATCTGCGCAGGCTGTACTTCCTGCGGTTCTTGTCCACTGTCGCCGTTCCACAGCAGCAGCGGGTCGTCTGTCAGGTGGCTGTTGCGCCACTTGCTTTCGAAGCCCTGTACGGCTTCCTTGGTCGCCTTCCACTTCGCGCGGGGCGACTGCATCAGCTTTTCAACGATGACGGAACGCCAGTAGTTGTGGATGCGCTGCGGGTCTTTGGCGAAGCGGACCATGCCGAAACGGTGACGCTCGTCACCAATGAAGATTTCCCAGCCGGGAACCCGGAACACCGGCACGCGCGAGGTGTTCAAGCGTGTGGGGCCTTCTAGGATGTTGGTGGCCGACAGCTTGTAGACTTCGCAGTACGGGCGCATGGTTTCGCGCTTGTAGACTTCGTTCGTGACCGGGTTGACGGCGATCTTGCCCTCGTACGTCGCAGGGTCTTGGCCGGTGACGTCGATCACCTTGCCGCTTTCCGCGAGCATGATGACGGTGCGCTTTTCGTGGCACATACGGTAGAACTTGGTGATGCGGACGGTATCGACCGTGTACCAGCCCGTCGCGGTCAACTGCGCGAGGTAGCTCATGTCGCCGCCGAACTCGCCCATCTGCGCCCATGGGTAGGCTTTCTTGTAGGCTTTGCGGCTGACGCGCTCCTCAACGAAGGCGTGCGCCGCGTCCCGGCCTGTCGGCTCGATAGCGATGTGGTCCCACACGACAGCGGTCGCGTCAGGGATGCGGACGATTTTCAGGTCTTGGTAGAAGACGTCGTACTTGGCGTAGCAGTGGTCGAGGGCGAAGTTGCCCAAGCCGCCGATGAGGCTGCACTGGAGGGCTGTGTCGTACGCCTGTTCGGCCTTGGACTGTTTCTCGATGCCGCGGATGATGCCCTGCCGTACGCGGGCCTTTTCCTTGGTGCCGCCCTCGTCAGGGATGACTTTGATGACGGTTTCGTTGAGCAGGCGGTTGCCCATGACCTGTGCGATGAACGCAGGCAGGCGGTTGATGGTCATGACGGGCTTTTTGGCCGCGAGCCTGCGGCGCTCCGTGGTCGCGTCCCACTGCTTGCCGATCACGAACCGGGCGTCGTCCACCATAGCTTCCGTGTTCAGGAAGTCTGCGGTGACGTCGTCGTTGTAGGTCTGGACGGCATACCGGAGGAAGGCTTGCTCGTCGTCAAAGCCCTCGGGGAGCTTGAATTTCGGGGCTTCGGGTACGGGCTTGCCGTCGTCGTCAACACGCGCGTTTTCGTCCGTCGTGATAACAAAGCTATCGCGGACGATTGGTGTGTTGATTAGCTCTGCCACTTACAGTCCCATCCATGCATTAGCTTCGGCGGTGGCGAAAGGGTCCACGACTTCCCCGGTATCGCGCACTTCGACATAGCTGTCAATGATGCCGGGGTCTGGGACAGGCTTCGGCTCCTGCCAATTCGAAAAGTACGTTAGGTCAGCAAAGGTTAGCGCTAGGGCGTCCGCCAAGTCTGGCGAGCGCAGGCCCTTGGCGCGCATTTCGGCCTTCGACATGAGTTGCAGGTCGTTGCTCAGCGTAGGCTTGATCGGGGTTGCCGTAAGGTCAGCCTGCAAGTCATCGCGGTCAGGGATTTGCGGGCCGTCTTCCATCTCCAGCCACCGTTTCAGCCGCTCGTGCATCTCGGCCCGGCGGTTGATCGGCCCGGCCACTTTCGGGCGCGCGTGCTTCGCCTGCGACTTGGAACCGAAGTTGACCGCGTGCGTTACAGTAGCGAACTCCGGCCCCGCCGCGCGGAGGAAGTTGATGAGGTAGCGCCCAATGCCGCCACTGTCGATGTACACAGCCGCTGGCCGGTCGGACCTGATGATATCCTTGATCCACTGTAGGGCCTCGGGCTCGCCAATGCCCAAGCGGAAGTCCAGCTTGGTGCACTTGTGACCGCGCCGCCACGCGATAGCGAAGCGGTCGCCGCCGTCGCCAGCGGGGTCCACGCCTATCACGAGCGGGCCGGAGGCTTCCAGCTTGCGCTTGCGGGCCTTCAGCACAGTCAGTGGCTTGATAAGGCTCGATTTGTCGGCAGACTGGAACGCCTCGTCAGGCGTGGCAGGGTACTCCTGCTTGAACTTGCCCATAGAGCCAAGCTCTTGGATTTTGTAACGCCGCCAGCACATCTGTTCGAGGTCGAGGCCGAACGCTGCTGCGTACTCCGCCTCAGACATCTCGCCTTCCTCAGACGTCACGTCCAGTTCGAAAGCCTCTGGCAAGGAACGACGGTATTCAGTTGACCAGTACCACGGCACGAAAATTGCTATGTAATCGCCAATCCCAAGGACAGCGTCTTGCCACTTTTTGAAAAATTCGCCGTCTGTGCCGTTGGCGGTGCTTTCGAGGATTACTTCTGTGCCCGGCAGCAGCGCGACGGTCTGCACGGACGCCGCAAAGTGTTCGGTGTCGGATTTCCAGAAGGCGACTTCGGAGCCGTGGAACAGGGTGTTGTTCTGGCCGCGGCCCGCGCCTTTAGACCCTGCGGTAGCGACCGCGTACTTGGACTGAAGCTTCTCGAAAGACAGTTCCTTGACGCTGGAGCGGCCCGTTACAGGCGCGACAGGGTTCCCGCGGTGATAACGGTCCACCATCTGAAAGATGGCGTCGGCGGAGGCTTGCTCGTGCGACAGGATGAAGGCGTGTTGGTTTTTAAAGAGCGAGGTGCGCCAGTAAAACCGCCCCTCTACGTAGGTCGATACGCCCTGCTGGCGTCCTTTCAGAACGAGGCATCGGACGTAGCCGCGCTCCGCCTTCTGCTGCTCGATACGCATGTGGACGTATTTCTGCGGCTCGTTTAGCACGAACGGCACGACCTGCGAGCCCTTGTCGCGGATTTTCAGGCACTGCCTCGCAAACATGGTGAAATCGCTCCGCCAGACGCGGACGCGCTCGATTACCTGTGCGGGTGACATTGCCATTAGAAAAACACCACGGCCCCGGTGGCCTCGGGCGGACGCTTTTTAAGCTCCGCACAGTACGTGTAGGGCTCGAATTTGCGCGTGTCCATGAACATTGCCGCTGCGTCAGCCGGGCCTTTCCACGCGTACCAGTGGCAATCTTTGGGCAACACTGTGACGGGCTCCACGAGGATTTTACCGAAGGTTTCGGCAAGGTACTCGTAGGGGTCGAGTATGTCACCCTTTTTCTTCCGTCGTACGGCCTTGCGTTTCTTGACCTTTTTGGCGGGCTCTAGGTCGCTGATCGCGACTGCATTATCGAGTTCGTCGCTCATGGTAGTCCTCCTACAAAAAGCAATGGGGCCTGCGCCGGAGGAAACGCAGGCCCCATACGGGCTAGTAAGGACACCAGTTCCCTGCCCGGAACTGTTAGCCGAAGCGCCAGTTGACGCCGTCGGAGAACGCAGGCGTGATGTTCGCGCCGCCGCCGGTGATGGTCGTGCCGACCGTGGCGGAGGCGAAGGCGGCGGAGGCGTCCGTGACGGTGGCGCGAGCGCCGACGCCAGCAGCCGCAGCCGTGCCGAGGGAGGCGAGAGTGCCTACCGGAACCGCTGGTTGGACGTCGATCAGGACGTCAACGAGGCCGTTCACGACGGTCTGGGCAGTCAGCGTGACCCCGATGCGGCGGACGCCAGCAGCGGGAAGCGCCACGATCTGACCAGCAGCCGCGAGGCCGACTTCGACGCCTTCAGTGATGGCGGCGGAGGCGCGCAGCGTGGCAATCGGGTAGCCTTGCAGGACGATGGCGAACGTGTCGCCAGCCGAGAACGGTGCGTTGGGGTCTTTGCCGAACGTGGCGTTGTAGAAATCGCCGGGTTCGTAGTTGGCGGATGCGCCGGAGGTGAACTGCGCCGCTTTGCCGACGAAAAGGTCAGGGCGACCGTTGAGGCCGGTGATTGTCGCGGTCGGAACGTCGCCAACGGCGGTGTTCGACAGCGTGTAGGGGCTGTTGGCGACCAGAGCGGCAGCCGGTTTGACCAGAACAATCTGGGGGTAGTACGGGGTCGAGGTCATTTTCGTCTGCCTTTCTGGGCATTAAGTGGGCCAAGCACGCGCGTTCCCCGGCGGGGTTTTGTGCTAATCTTCCTCTAGCATGTCTTGCCGAGTTACGTCAACAACCTCGCCGTCGATAATGTCGATGTAGTCCTCGATACCGCGCTTGTCGTTGATTTCCACCTGCCGCTCCAGCGTTTTGGCAAAGTGTTTGTTGTAGAACTCGGTCTTGTTCTCGTGCGCCCAAACTGCATAAGCAAGCTCGCCGCCAAGGGCCTCGAACACGAAATTCACCGACCGGCGCGTGCGCTCGCGGCTGGGCACAAGGTTCGCCTCGGGAATGACGGGCATGGCAAAGTCAAGGAACTTGCGCTCAAGCTCCGCCGCCGCCGCATTCGAGCGGATAATGGCGATTTCCTCCGGGGTGTAGACATGGGACATGCCGGAAACGTATTATCACCTGCGTCGTACGTCAAGCCAGTTTCACGAACTGGACGCCATAGCCCGAGCAATGGTCGTGTTTGATGGACGATGCCACGGCCTGCCGCGCGGAAGCCCCGAAAGCCATAGCGCCGAGCGCATAGTCCGCGCCAGAGCCCATGGCGTAGTACGGGGCCTCGAACATGGCCTTGCCGTACCTGTCGTGGTTTTCCACAGTGCCGTCCGGTCGTACGACCATAATTTGCGAAGCGCTGTCCTCGTCGGTGCCGAGTGTGGGGGCCGTGCCGCGCTCACCGGCCAGAAACCACTCCACCCAGCGCTGACACACGGAAACTGTGCCGCAGAAGCCGATCAAGGAACCGTCCGACTTGCGGCGCGTTACCTTGCGGGTAGTTCCGATGTGACCGCCGCCGGAAATGGCGCGATCAGCGGCCATTACGCCGTCTTTGTACGCAACAGTGGTCATGTGGCCCCTCCCGACCGCCTAACTGGCCGTTATCTGCGTGTGATCTTGGGTACGACGTTTTCTGCTGCTTTTTGGGCCATGTAGGCGTCGGAACGCTTTTTCGCTGCCGCGTTGGCAGCAATCATGGCCGGGTCTTTCGACGGACCCTGTACAGTCGTGGATTTGGGCACAGGCTTGCCCTGCACTTGCGTAGGCTTCGCATTCCGGCGGGCCGGTGCCTGCGTGGCCTCTACGATTTTCTTTGCGAGAGGGTTAAACACGGCTATTTCCCTGTGAACAGATACTTAACGCGGCTCCAGAAGGTCGCTGGATCGTTTTCGAAGACTGATAGCTTAGCATTAGCAGCGTTCAGTTGCGCTTGCAACTCCAAAGGCTCCGCCACGATGCCAAGACCAAGCTCGACGGCCACGGTCGAGTTCACCTGTTTTTCCGGGCCGACATACTGCGAGCCGTCGTCGTACGTCGTGATTTCCACGAAATTGACGTGGTAATCCGACACACGCATGGGGTCTGCGGGGTCGAAGATGAAGGCGTAGAAGCTGGTCGGCTGAAGGACTTTCGTGACCATTAGAATATCTCCGTAATGATGATGATGCCGTCGCCGCCACGGCCACCTACGCCCCCTGTCGTGCCGCCGCCCCCGCCTCCGCCGCCCGAGCCGAGCCCGCCGTTGCCGCCTGCGCCGCCGACGCCTGTGTTGCTGGAGCCGCCGCCCGAGCCACCACTGCCGGTGAGGGGTTTCCAGCCCGTGATGCCTGCAAAACCGTTGTTCGAGCCTGCTGCGCCGCCGGGAATGAGCGGATGGTAGCCTTGGGCCGTAATCAGCCCGCCTGCAAAGTCAGCCGCCGTTGTGCCTGCACCGCCAGCGCCGCCGCCGACGAGCCTGTTGGTCGTTGAGGCCGGGCCGATAGCGCCAGCGACGGCTCCGCCAGCCGCACCGGCATGCCCGGCGATGGCTAGGAAAGGCCCGAGTTGCGAGTAGTACGCGTCTGTGCCGATAGCGCCCGCCGCACCCGCAGCGCCCACTGCCGCGCCAGTACCAGTACCCCCAGCGCCGCCGCCTGCGGCGGAGTAGATGGCAGTTGCAGCCGCGAAAGCCGCCGGACGCAGGGACAGGAAGCTCGCGCCGCCTGCTGCGCTGGGAGCGCCGCCAAGGCCGACCGACAAATACAGCGTGTCAGGCAGCAGAAGCGTGGGCAGCGTAAGACGGCATAAGCCGCCCGAGCCACCGCCACCGCCACCTCCGCGGGCTGCCGCGGCAGCAGCCGAGAACCCTGCGCCACCGCCACCGCCACCGCCGATCATCAGGACTTCAATCGCCACCGCGTTTGGCGGGACGTTGTACGCTTGAAGGTCCGCACCTTTGGAGGTGAAAACCGTCGTGCGCCTGTCGCTTCGGATGTTGGGCTGCGGCGAGAACATTAGTAGTCGCCGCCGACCGTCGTGAAGACATAGCCGCCTGCGACAGCCGTGCCGAGGGCGACGTAGATGCGCCAGCCTGCCGGGAGCGCGATGTTCATCGGGAGTTCGAGGCCGATAATGGACGTCGTCTCGATGTTGGTCGTGGCCGGGAGGCCGACTTCCTCGTACAGCATGTTGTTCGTGGCCGTGGCCGGTGTCGCGCCGTTGTTGAGGAAGAACCGCGCCACAGTCGCGACGTTGGTGCCGCGGGGCCTGATCTTGATCTTCTGCACGAACGCGCCATCAGCGCCTGCCGTGAAAATCAAGTCAGTCGTGCCGGTGCCGTCCTTGGCCGTGTTGGCGGCAGTGACGCCGTTGACGAACCCGATATTCGGGATGTCGGTGAAGATCGGGTTGACGTTGGCGACCATAGAGAATTTCCCTTACATGTAGTTCGAATTGCGAAGGCCGATGTAGACGCCGATGCTCATGCCCGAGCCACCGCCGCCGCCCGGAATGGTCACGTCCACCTGCCCGCCGCCTGCGTTGGTAGCCGTAACACCAGCGCCGACAAAATTCAAGATCGTCGCGCCTGCCAGCACCGCAACACCCTCGTCATGCACGTCGGCTCCCGGCAGCAGCGTGCCAGCGCCAATCAGGTTCCATGTCGTGCCGTCGAACTCGAACTCGCAGTACTGGTTCGCAGCCGTCAGGTTCAGCGTCGTGCCGCCAGCGATAGCCCAGTTGAACGCCCCGCCGCCGAGGCGCACGAAGCGCGCGCGGTCGCCGTTACGGCAGCCGGTCGTGGATAGGGTCGCAGTGCGGAGGGCTGTGAGGGTTGCGTTGCCGCGGATCGTCGGCGCGTCGGTCAAGCGCGTCCATGTGAACGTGTGCCCGGCGTCGGTCGCGATAGTCGCGGTGCCGGAGTTGTCCTCGCGCACCCAGCCCGCACCGTCCGACGACAGCAGGCCCGCGCCGCCGCCAAGGTCCGAGCAATGGATGATACCCGTGGCCGTGACCGTCGGAAGGGTGCCGACAGTGTACGACCGGGGCCGGAAAATACGGTTGGCGTCAATGACCGGGTTTGCGCCGTACATGCTGATGCCGACGTCGTATTCCCAGCGCATAAACTCGGACAGTGTCACCGCAGCGGGCGCGCACAGGCTGATCGTAAACCTGCTTTCCATGTCCGTTGCGGAGGGCGTTGCTGCGACGACGGCGGCAGTTATTTGCGCAGAGGTCACGAACCCTGTGCCGTCGTGCGCCGCAAACACATTTGATCCGATTTGGTCGTTCTGGATAACGACAAGTGGTGCGGCGAGTGTGCCTCGCGCCTTGCGCTGCGTCCAGTTTGGACCGCCCGACCCGGTCACATACCGCGTGTAGTTCAGCGTGCCGACGGTGTTGTCAGCGATAAAGTTCCCCATCGCTCCGCCGGTGACGGTCACGTTCAGTCCGTTGCCGCCTGACTGGAAAATGGCGAGGGCGGGGCCGCTGCCGATCCCTGTAATCTGCTGGTTTGCCGTGAACAGGTTTGCGAGGGCCAGCCCGGCCTTCTCCGTGTCAAGCTCGTTGATCGCCGCCTGCACCTCGACAGCCGCGATGTTCCCAGCCGGTACGTTGGTGATGAAGTTCGCGGAGTAGTCGCCGCTGACAGCGCTGATGGCTCCCGTACGACCGAACACGCTCGATACGCCCGTGACGAGCGCGGCGATGTCGCCGTCAAGCTCGTTGATCGCGGCTTGCACGTTGGTCGAGGAAATCGTGCCCGCGGGCGTGTTGGTGATTTTCACCGCGTTGTAGTCGCCAGCCACCGCCACGACTGCGCCGACGCGACCGAAGACGGAGCTTACCGCCCCGCCGCCACCACCACCACCGCCACCTGAGAACGTAAACCCACCCATGCTGTGACCTTACGGCAGTTTGGCGTAGATCACGCCGTCAAGGCCGCTCATCTGCCAGCCGTACGCGATAACCCCGCCGCTAGGCGGGCGGAGGCGGATAGGCGGGATGGAGGCCGGGGCCTGCCCGTCCGGGCACGCGACGATGTCCACCGCGAAATCACTGGAGACGTCCACCTTGCGGTGAAGTTCGTCCCGACTGCCGGTGTTGATTAGCGGGTAGGTCGCAGGGTCGTAGACGACGGCGTACGAGGTGGTCAGGTCGCCCGACGCCACTTCGATGCTGGCCTCCAGCATGCCGACGTTATCGGTGTCGCTGACCGCGCCGCGCTGTCCGACTAGAATTACGCAGGTCATGGGGCTGGCCTATGGAAATGATGATTTCGGTTTGTGCCACGAGGCGGCGTGGGGGTCAAGGCTTTCGTGCAAGTCAAGCCCCTGTAGCGGATAAAATCGACTTAGCCGCTGCGAGGGCTAAGTGTCAGAAGTTTGTATGCGTATTTCTGACATGATAATGCTTTGCCGCCCCGTGTATGTTAGCACCCAGCTCCAAAAATTGATATATTCCGTGCCGCCCCGTTACACAGAACAAACCACTCAGCACCGAAGCACCCCCCCCTATGTCCCAGAGCGGCACAGCCGCCGTGGCACGGAGCTTGCATAGTGACCCACATTGGCACAGCGACCATGCCGCTACGTCACTCCGTGTCCCACTATGACACAGTGATAATGCAATATGCAATATGCATGCCATGTAACATAGCCGCGCAGTGGCATGGTTCTTGCTAATGCACAATGTGGCCCAGTGTATTACATTGGCACGTACCATTTCGCTACGCCGCTAAGGTACGAGTGTACCACAGTGGGGCGATCCATTTCGGCACAGCCGGGGTCGAGTGGGCGCGTGTCCTGTAGTGAGACAACCTGATAAGGTGTCCCATAAGTAAATGAAATAGGGACATATTATCACGTTATCATAACCTAGGTTCGGAGCGGCCTAGCCACCCGGAACACATCGTTCCCCTTTCCATCGTACGACACGAAGCGGCCAAGTGTCCCAATTACACACAGAACATTTCGAGCACAAAACTCGAACAAATACAGAACATAAGCAGCACAAAAGCGGAACAAACCGTGAACCCTCCCAGATCGCGTTACACGAGGGCTCTGGTACCCATATGGCCTAGACCGCTAATGCTTATGGGTGAGCTTCCTAGGCCCATTAGCAGCATGTCACCTTTTTCGGCTTAGGCGGCACTTAGATGCATTACGTTATTGACTGGTTAGCTTATCTGTGTCACGCGCGCGCCGCGTTCTTTTCTCCCTTCACCTGATAATGGACCCGGCAAAGTATTTTCAAAAAAGATGTATGTTCCGCGTTTGTTCCCGTTTACATGCTAAGACAGTGCTGTATGGTCATCTTATCGAAGGACGGCAGGGATTGGCCCTGCAAAGCCGGTGGAGACTAAAATGCTGCAACCTGACCTGCCTGTGTACCCCGTTCCGGCCCTCTGCCCGCCGGTTCCGGCCCTGATCGCCCGCAAGGCTGATCGCCCGACCGAAGAACAGTACGGCGATTTTCAGGCTGCCTATGACTACTTCAACAAGGCCCTTTTCGGTGGCAAGCTGCCGCAGTGCCTTATCACGCTGGTTCGCTCGCGCCGGTTCCGTGGCTACTTCCTGACGGAGGGCTTTATCTCCGCCGATGGCGAGGGCCGGAAAACCGATGAAATCGCGATGAACCCGGAAAGCTTTGAGGGCCGGACCGATAAGGCCATCCTGTCAACGCTGGTTCACGAGATGTGCCACCTGCAACAGTTCCACTTTGGCAAGCCGTCACCGGGCGGCTACCACAACAAGCAGTGGGGCGACTACATGAAAGCCGTCGGCCTGTACCCGTCCAACACTGGCCTGCTTATGGGCAAGGAAACGGGCGTTCAGATGACGCACTATGTGCTTGAGGGTGAGGCGTTCTGCAAGGCGGCTGACGCACTGATTGCCCAAGGGTGGGCGATCCGTTGGCGCACACCGCAGGACATGGCGCTGAGCGCTGCTGGCGGCTTGTCCGGGTTCGTGCCCCCGAGCATGCCCCTGCTGATGGGCAAGCGCGCAACGGCTAAGCGTCAGTCCAAGACGCGTTACACATGCCCGGTTAGCGGCGTAGCGGCTTGGGGCAAGCCCGGCCTGACGCTCTACACGGCGGCAGGTGCAGCGCTGATGCTGGCAATGATTGAGGAGGGCTGACCGGCAGGGGGAGCTAGCCACCTAGCTCCCCTCCCGTGTCTTTCCATCGTACGACATACAACGGAGTGGCTATCATGTTCGGATTTCTGACTATCTACGTGCCCGACATAGGCAAGCGCGCGGGGCAGGTGCTGCACGCGGTCTATAGCGAGCCGGACGCAGCGGCGGACAAGGCAAGCCTGTACAGCAAGGCGGCGGCTTATTACACGGGGCAGGTATGGACTAGCGAGGGCGTAGCGTACGCCGTGGCCCACTTCAAACAAACCCACAAACTGTAGGGGATTGACCTATGACCTTTGAACCCACACGACCGCTTGTGTCGTACGACCCCAGAGCACAGGCCAAGCGCGAAGCGCTCGCCATGCGCGCACTGGTCAAGCCTGCCCCGCGCGGCCTAGCTGCCCTGTGGGCCTACGTGAGAGGAGCGACCTAGCCATGGCGATCATATCACCCTTCCGCGCTGGCGACCGTGTACTGGTCCCGAGCTTCGATCCCGGCGAGCGCTGGTTTATGGCGACAGTCATAACCCCACACCTGAACGGGCAAGTGACCATCGAGCGCGAGGACAACAAGCGGCGCGGCATGGTAGCCAACAAGGACTGCACCCTTTCACCTTCTACGCCGTACGGCACAACACTGAGGAGCGCCTAGCCATGGCATATCAACACCGCCGCAAGCGCAAGGAAGACCCGAGCACGCTACGCGCGATCATGCGCCGGGTAATGCGCCGCAACCCGATACAGCGTGAGGACATGCTGGCCGAGCGGCAGGCCCTACAGCACTCTATCGACCGTCGCGCACAGGGCGGCATGGTTCGCCTTGTCGTACGACAGATGGATTGCGACTGTGCGGAGTGGACAAGCTCCAGTCTGCAACCCGCGCGGGCACTGGCCGTCGAGCGCGCAATAAACGCGGTCTATGACAATGCAGAGGGCCGCGTTAATTGGTGGTTAGCATCCCCGAGCGAGGCTGTGGAACGTAACGAGCGCGATCATGCGCTTGAAGCTTTCGAGGAGGGCCATAGCCATGTCATCTACGCGTGAAAAGACCATAGCCAAGGCGAACGGCCTGCGAGTTTTCGAATGCACGGATATGGGGCCAGACGACGGCAATCGCTTTTTCGTTGAGACGTACGACAAGCGCTATAGCTCCTCCCTGATGTGCGCCTATTGTGAGGGCGAACTGGACGGCGGCAGACACGGCATGAAACAACTGAGCGCTGTGCAGGTGGCATGGCTACAGCAGGTAGATGAGGAGCTTGACCAGTGACACGCGAACCCTACACGCGCCTGCACTTCAACCGCGACCTAGCCGATGGCAGGTACGCTTGGCCGGGCGGCTACCCTAAGTATTTCCTCACGTCAGACGGCGAGACTATGTCGTACGACGCGGCGGAGGAGCATGCCGACATCATAGCGCAAGCCATAGACGAGCGCGACAGTGGAGGATGGCGCGTCGTGTCCTGCGATATCAACTGGGAGGATGGCGACATGCGCTGCTGTCACACGGGCCAGCGTATCGAGAGCGCGTATGCAGAGGATGACGCAGCATGATACCGAAGTTCAACCCTAGCTCCCCTGTGGGGCTTGAAGTGAAGGCCATCTTTGCCCCGGTAGAGCGCAAGCTGAAGCATGCACTGCGAGAGGCAGAGTACGACAGGGCCGACCTTGTGCGCCGTACGACAGACGACTGGCGCGATTACGTGGCACAGCTTGACCGCGCTGCGGCGCATTTGGAGGACTGACCCATGACCAGCTTCAATGGACCCGACGCGGTCAACGTCTACGCCATGACAGTGCTGGCGAGCGGCTTGCGCATGTACGCGACAACGAAGATGATACCGAACCGCGCCTATACGCCCAAGGCCATGATGGCGGCGGCGGAGAGGCACCTAGGGCGCAAGTTCAAGGCCCGTGACTATGAGGGCGCAGCAGCAGCGCTACGCGAAGCGGCGCAGACACTGGCGGCTAACCTGCCCGAGGGCAGCAGCATAACGAGGGACTGACCATGTCGTACGGCTACAACGTCGAGGCGATAGCTTTCGCCATCAACAAGGTGCGTATGTCGTACGACCCAAAAGACTGGAGCAACCCCGAGGGCGTTGATATGGTACATGGAGCCCTCGACCTGTTAGCGCGTGACTTGGCAATAGGTTTGCATCCTGACAAGCAAGAAGCATTTCTCGCCCGATGTGGCACAGTGGAGGACTAACATGCACGACATCCAGAAGACTGCCCTGACCCGCCTGCTGTCTGTCCTGACCGGACTGAAAGCGGAGTATCGCATCAACCTGCCCGACGGTACGACGTACGGCACACTTGAGGTGAAGCCCGCGGTGACACGCGCGACCCCGCGCAAAGCTGCCTATCCGCACGGCGAGCGCTCGACCTACATGCAGGCCATGCTTGGCGGCATGCAGCCCGGCGACGTTGCCACTATCAGCAATGATCCCTACCCGCAGAAGATCGCAGCGGCGTCGGCATCCTCGACCGCCCACCGCCTGTGGGGCGCAGGGAACTACATCGTCCAGCGCAACGCTGACGGCATCACAACCGAGGTTCTGCGCACAGCGTAGGACGTACGACACACTGGAGGACTGACAATGGCTGCACCGAAATTCCAACACCGGCACTATGCCCCGCTTGCGGAGCTTCTGCACCGGCACAGCGTCTCGTATCAGAGGCAGGACAACACGGCGGCGCTGAGCGCTGTCGCGTCACTGGCAGGCGAGCTTGAAGGCTTGTTCGCACGGGACAACGAGCACTTCGACCGCGAGCGCTGGCGCGAGGCTTGGACCGGCCACCCGTCCAAGAAAGACGCCCGTACGGCAGCAAAGGCCCTCTAGCCATGAACACTCGCGAAATCGCGGCGCGCATCGCCATCCACATCATCTATGCGGACCTTGACGGCGACGAAAAGGGTGTTAGTGCGCTGGCCCACCTTGCCAACGTGCTAGGCCGTGACTTCGCGAGAGCCGACCCTAACTTCTGTACGAAGGAGTGGGAGCGCCGGTGGCAGCCCGAGGAATACAAGCAACGTCGTACGACAAAGCGGAGAGCGTGATGGTAGCGTTTACGGCATTCAAGCCCGGCACATACGACGTGCTTCTGTCGGACACCGTCCACGAGGAATGGTGCTGGATACGCAAGCAGGACGGCAAGACCCTGCACAAGCTGGGACTGGCCCACCCCGGCGAAGGCGGCTATACGCTGGCCGACGGCGTCACATGGGTTCAGGTGGAGGACGCTCTGTGCTTAAGCGAATAGTCATGGGACTGCCACGGAGCGGCACGACATGGGCGGCTAACTGGCTGACGTACGGCGGCGAGGTGTGCGTACACGACCCGCTGTACTACACGCACTATAACGACTGGGATGCGTCGTACGACAGCGTCTCATGCACGGGTATTTACGACTGGCCCGAGTTCATCGCTGTGCAGGAATGCCCTGTGCTCGTGCTCCACAGGCCCGTCGGTGAGGTGCGCGCGAGCCTGATGGACTTCGACACGCACCGGCAAGGCGCATGGCTGGACTGGGACGCGGATCGTAGGCTGGCCGATATCACAGCGCCCAACGTGCTGCATGTGAACTGGTCCGCCATGTTCACGCCCTCCAAGGCGGCGCTGATCTGGCGCTTCCTGCACATGCCATCGCAGTTTGATGCCGTACGACACGCGCAGTTGGTTCGCATGCGGATACAGCCCGCGTTCACTCACCCCGAGGACGCCGACATGCAGTTGCATTCCCGGCTTATGGCTGAGTTGCGTGCTCGCAAGGCGCGTGATAAGGCGGAGGCTGGAGGCTAGACCATGGGCAGAGCGCACAGCAAAGCACACATCCGCTGGCCCGCAGAGATTGCGGAGCATGGGCGCACAATTCTGGACTGGGCACTGACAAACAGCGCTGGCGATATGGAGCGCTCGCCAATGACGGCGGCGTGTGCCCTGATCCTGTCCAACCTGCGCGAGGATATCAAGGAAACCACGGAGGCCAAGCCTGACGGTCGTACGGTGAAATACGGCGTACGAATGGCGGCAGTGCATCCACAGACCGGCGACTTCCTCGCCTTCTACCCGTGGCAGTTCGACGTCGCGGGCATGGACAGCGTGTGGCGCTTCGTGAGCGAGAACGGCTGGCAGCTATTCGACGGGCTTGACGTGATGCCTCTGGAGCTAACGCTGGCCGACCTGATCGACCGTACGAACACAGCCCGCGTGGCTATGTCCCGGCGCGCTGACGGCATCGCCATCATACGCGTGCGGTTCCAGTGGCAGAAGAAACGTGAGCGGCGCAATCTGCGGCGTGACGCAGACCCGGACGATGTCAAGGTGTCATGGGATACGTGCGATGCACAGCTTAACGTGTGGATCGGGCCGAACGAAGCGGCCAAGGAACTGGAAGCGAAAGAGATTGCCGTACGACATCCTCTGTCGGGGCTGACACAACAGGCGTAGAGTTTGCATGGTACTGGCCGGGTTAGTTGTTGCGCTCATTCTGGCGCATATCGTGAGGGACTGACAATGCTGAACAATCTGAAGACGTGGCTGAAACTCATCGCCCTCTGGAGCGCGGTCTACGTAGCCATGGGCATCGTCGCGGTGATGGTGCTGATGTCTGTGCTGGCCGACATGGGCTTCCGGTGGGGCACGCTCGCGTGATACGCATCCTGCCCGTGCGCGACCTAGAGGGAATGTTCCTAGGGTTCAGCGTCGAGGGGCCGGACGGCACGACATTCCACAAGACACTGTTCGCCGCCTTTAAGGCGTACGACATACGGAGGGCAGCATGACCACACCAATCGAAGTGAAGACAGGCGACAAATGCCTGATCGTTCTGAAGGACTACAACGGCGGCGATGCCTACGAGGCTTCTGTCGTACGCGTGACACCGAGCGGCCAACTGCGCGTCGGGTTCGAGCGCCAAGGCCGCAAGGTCGAACTGAGCTTCTACAGACCCAAGTGGGGCGGAAACTTCCGCGAGGTCGGCGGCAACTCGTCGTATCGCTCGTCAAGCTGGTATCTCTACTTCGGAGAGGACGCCGAGGCGCAGCGCAAGATCACAGCCGAGCACACGGAGCAGCGGCTGATCTACTTCGCGCTGAACGCTGCACTGGGTGGCATGCCTACCGGCTGGGGCCGTAGCGTGCCCAAGAACACCGACATCGCAGACCTGCGCAACAAACTTGCGAAGGTCATCGGCGCGCTGAACGAGGCCGAGCGCTGGAACAACAAGCAGGCCCTACAGGAGGCAAACAATGCGTGACATGGTCGCCCACAAGTGGCGGATGAAAGAGCGGCGCGAGCGCCAGTTAGATCGTACGGCGAACTGTTCACCGTTTGGTCGCAAGATGGTTCGCGTACAGATCACCGGCAAATCTGGTGCGCCCGAGACAATCCTGATCGGCGTCGAGCGCATGGACGAGCAGGGCGCGTACCGCAAGGAACACTGGGGCAGCCATGAGCGTGCTTAGCGTCTGCAAGAACGTCATCGCGGCCAACAACAAGCGCGGCTGGCAATGCCCCGAGCCTGCCATACGAATCAGTCGTACGGCATCAGGCAAGGCCACCGAGCGCGGCCACATCGTCGCTATCAAGGACAAGGACGGCAACGTGGTGGCGCGCATCATCTCCTCACAGGACGGCAAGCCCGTCATCAAATGCGGTGCCAAGGTGGGCATCGTCACGGTCTACCCGGTAGAGGTGGAGGCATGACTGACTATCTGACCATAGGCTTTGGCATTGTAAGCGTCTGCGCAGTGCTTGCGGCCATCGTATCCGAGCAGCGGCGCATGGACGCCGTACGGCTCATGAATAGGCAGGTCGGCGTGTGGAAAGAGCTTCACGGGGCTGTCGTCTCTGCCAACGAAGAAATCAGCTACCAGCTTAACATCGTACGACGCGACCTGTCGGCGGAGACACGCAGGGCGGCGGAGATAGTGCGCGAGAACGAGCGGCTGGCCGAACTGGTAGAGCGTGACGGTCGCATACATCGTCTGCGCGCCTTCGACGCCTACCGCATGCTGGCGAGCCGTGACCACGACTATGCGAGCAGCATGTCCGAGCAGATCGTCACCTTCCGCGTCAAGCCAACCCGTGAGTTTGCGTTCCAGTACCTTATGCCGTGGGACATCGAGCGCGCGCGTCGGGAGTGGCCCCACACATCGCGCGCCATGGCCCGAAAGTTTGCGCGTGAGATATACGCCCTGACTGTGGCGGAGTGGGAGGAGCAGGTCGTACGACACTTAGCTCCGATGCAGCCATGAAGCCCGCCGAAGCAGCCCGCCTACTGGGGCTCAACCTGCCGACGACGGAGGAGGCCGTGCAGACGGCGTTCCGAGGCGTGGTGAAGTTCTGCCACCCTGACCATGGGCTCGCGACGTGGCCGTACGACCTAGGCCCTCCGCCGAGCATTGACGACATAAAGCTGGCACGCTCTGTGCTGCTGGTGCACGTGAGTGGAGTGAAGCCAGCGTGTAATGTCTGCGGCAGCAGAGGTGTCGTACGCTCGAAAAGCTTCAAGCTCGTGCCCTGTCCCAAGGGCTGCAAGGTGAAGCCGTTGACACGCCCGCCTGCGCGACGTAAGAGCTAGACCCTTTCCTACATGCCGGAGCGCGTATGGACCCCCGCTATATTGCCGACCTTGAGCGCAGCGGCATATCCCTCGCTGACGCAGAGGCGTCGGGCATCTTCTACGTAGACAACGCGGCCACCATCTTCCCCGAGTTCAAAGCTCTGCCTGCTGTCGTACTCCCGTACTACCACCACACCGACAAGGACGAGAACGGCCTGCTGCCCCTTATGTTCCGGCGCGGCGGCGTAGAATATCAGTTCGCCCGCGTGCGCTACCTGCGTCTGCCACCGGCTCCCAAGGGCACGAAGCAGCAGCGCTATGACCAGCCGTGGGGCTCTGGCGTGCAAGCGTACTTCGCGCCGTTCCTCGACTGGCAGCAGGTGTTCGACATCCCGAAGGAGCCTATCTTCATCACCGAGGGCGAGAAGAAAGCCGTCATGGCGTGCGCGCTGGGATACCCTGTCATCGGACTGGGCGGCGTGTCCAACTTCCGCGACAAGGGCGCTGGCAACGAGCTTCTGCCGATCCTCGCGAGCATACCGTGGGCCGGTCGTACGGTCTACATCGTGTACGATAGCGACTACAAAACCAACCCTGACGTACGACTTGCTGCCGACCGCCTCGCCGCGGAACTGAGCTTGAAGCGCGGGGCTAGCGTGAAGCTGATTATGCTCCCGTTCGGCCCGCCCGGACCTGACGGCAAGCCTTCTAAAATGGGCCTTGACGACTTCATCCTCGCGCACGGCATCGACGCGCTGGAGGAGCTTATCAAGACCGCGCCGGACCTGCGCAAGAGTGACGCGGAAGTGCTGGCGCTGAATGATAAGGTGGCTTTCATCGAGAGTGACAACGTCCTGTACGACTTCACAACGCGCGCCTATCTCGACAAGGCGGCGTTCCTGTCCGGGTCCGAGTTCGCGAAGCTGAAGATCACGCAGGCCAGCGCACAGGGCAACAAGGTCAAGACCACGTCCCTAGCGGCGGAGTGGATGACGCACGAGGCGCACCGTGTCTATCGGGACACATGCTTCGACCCGACAACCCTCGACCGTACGGTGCAACGCGAGCAGGGCGGCGTAGCGCTGAACCTGTGGGAGGGCTTGCCCGAGAGTTCGCCCGGCGACGTCAAGCCTTTCCTCGACCTGACTGAGTATGTGTTCTCGCTGCTGCCCGAGCAGGACCGCGACCTAGCTATCAAGCTGCTGATTTGGAAGTATCAGAACCCCGACAAGCTGCTGGGTATCGCGATCACCCTTATCGGCGTGGGCTTGCAGGGCTCTGGTAAATCCCTGTGGGCCAAGATCGCCAAGGAATGCTTTGGGTCGTACGGCGTAAGCATCCCTAGTTCCTCGCTGGAGAGTGAGTTCAACCCGTGGCTGGAGCAATGCCTGTTCGTACTGTTTGACGAGGCCGAGCCCAAATATGTGTCGTCCAAGTCTGGATCATCGAACCTCAAGGGCTACATCACAGACGCAGACCAGCAGCTTCGCGACCTGTACCGTAAGGGCAGGCAGATCAAGAACCGCTGCATGGTGGTGCTGACGTCCAACCACCCCGAGGTGGGCAACCACGAGGAAGGCGACCGCCGCATGTTCGTGGTATCGAGCCCGGCAGCACACCCGGAAGGCGCGGCGTTCTATGACCGCGTGCTGGACTGGCGCGACCGCGGCGGCATCAAACACCTCCGGCACTGGCTGCTGTCGTACGACCTAAAGGGCTGGCGTCCGCCGCCGCGCGCACCGATGACGGCAGAGAAGCGCATGGCTGCCGCGGAGGGCCGCTCGACCATCGAACGTATCGGCATGCAGATGAAAGAGGCGCACGGCAACTACATCTTATCCATGCTCGACCAGATGCGTATCTGGGCTGACAACAACGAGACGAGCAACAACCCGGACCGCGCCGCGCGCGCCCGAGAGATTGGCGACTTCATCCTTAACTGGCCGATCAGGCCGTACTACACACCTGACGAGCTTGCCATCATGCTGCCCGAGATTGCGGTGTCTCTGGGGTACGGCAGACAACAGGGCGGCACAGTGTCGGGCCAGATCAGCCGCGACCTGCGCAAGGCACAGATAACGTACTTGCTCAACAAGGATCACCCCGAGGGCTTTCTGTACCAAGGCTACCGCCAACAATTCCTTGTCGTCTCAGAGTTTGACGAGTACAAGCATAAGCCGATTTCGCAGGCTGACTTTGATCGCATGGCGGGGCAGTGGCCGACGTACGGCCAACACCGGCTGAAGTCTGGCGAGGCGGCACGAGGATTGCAGATTAGACGGAAACAAGCGGAGGCTTAGATGTCATTTCGACCCAACAAACCCGGCGACCCCATTCCTGAAAGCATGGGCGCTGTCGCAGACGAGTACGCGCAGACGCGCAACTTCCGGCTCGCCATGGAGAAAGTGGTGGAGCCCGTTCAGTCGCGCGAAAGCGAACTGCGCGAGCACATGGTCCGCAACCTTGAAAAGAGCCGCGCGGACGGAAAAGACACCGGCGCGGCTGGGCGGCTCTACCGTGTCCAGATCAAGGACAAGGAAATTCCGAAGGTCAACGACTGGAACAAGTTCTGGGACTTCATCGCTGTCAACCGGCGTTTTGACTTGCTTCAGAAGCGCACTTCGGATAAGGCAGTCATGGACATGGTGGAGGCCGACCAGATGCCTCCGGGCATAGAGACGGTGCTGATACCGGACGTCTCGGTCACAAAGGTCTAGGAGGGCCACATGACGCACAACCTTATCACGAACCAGCCCGGCACTGCCGTCGCCCTCAACAGCGACAAGTGGGCCGCAGCGGCCAAGGACTTCCGCCAGCACGAGCCCGAGACGACGACGTCTTACTTCTCAACGCGCGGCGGCGTGTTCCGCGTTGGCGACGACGAGCTTGGCACGGAAATCTGTGTCGTCATCATCGACGCCGTTCGCGAGAACACCTTCTACGAGGGCCGCTACAACCCCGAGGAACAGAACGCGCCAGTGTGCTATGCGTTCGGTCGCTCTGACGAGGACATGGTGCCCCACGAGACGATGCAGAACCACCCGGAATATTTTGTTCCGCAGGCCGAGGGCTGCAACGTCTGCCCTCACAACCAGTGGGGCTCTGCCGCGCAAGGCAAGGGCAAGGCGTGCCAGAACCGTCGCCGTCTCGCGATGCTGCCCGCCGGTGTCTACGGCGAGGACGAAAGCGGTCGTACGCTCGACCTGTACGATACCCCGGAGCATTACGCGGCTGCCGATCAGGTGACGCTGAAGCTGCCGGTGACGTCGGTCAAGAACTGGACGAAGTATGTCAACAAGATCGCTGACACGCTGGGTCGTCCGCCGTACGGCGTAGTCACGCGCGTCTTCCTTGTGCCGGACGCACAGGACCAGTTCCACCTCAACTTCGAAATGGTGGAAGCGCTGCCGGACGAACTGTTCGACACCATCCAAGCCCGGCACGAGCAGATCGCGCCGACCATGGCTAAACCCTACTCACCTCCGTCAGCCGACGGCGGACCACAACGCGGCAAAGGCATCCGCCGCCGCTAACCGGAGGACTACTCGTGACTGAAGAAACCCAACTCGACGCCACGGAAACTCCGGCTGCTACCGCCGAAGTTAGCGAGGCAATCAAGGCGCTGTACGAAGTCTTCGTGCAGGGCGCTGTCGCTCACACCGCGACCAACACGACCGTCGCGCAGGCCGCTATCCTGATGCTGTCGGACGCGCTGGCGAACATGGCCGGGGCCTACAAGCTCCCGCAGGACCAGTTCAACGAGGTAGTGGGCGAGATGCTGCACTACTTCGAACAGGTGGCGATGAACCTGTCGCATGACGTCGCTGGCGTCGTGGAGAGCCTTATCAACCCGCCGCCGGAGCAGCAAGTTGTCAGCGCTGCCGACGCCGACGTGAACGTGGAGAACTAACATGGCCGACATCGGTCACAACTCAGTCGGCATGCAGCAGGCCGCTATCGACAAGCTGCGCTCGCTCGCCGCCAACATCGTGGACTGTGAAGACCGCGCTGCTGAAGTGGCCGAGGAGAAGCGTGCCTACTTCAAGGAAGCCAAGTCCGCGGGCTATGACGCTGCTGCCCTGCGGCAGGCCATATCGTTCCTCAAGGACGAGGCCGGTCGTACGGAGCAAGAGCAAATCCGCGACCTGTATATCGAGGCGCTGCGCGAGCGGGGCTAGAGCTATCGGCGGAAGGCTGCATGGGCAGGTTGACCGTTTCCACCGCGGTCATCGGGTCCGGTTCAAATCCGGTGCCGCCGTCAAATACACCTGCGAAAGCCATGACCCTTAGTCTCCGTTGCGGGAGTTGGGACATGGCGGAGGGCGGGACCGGAGGCTGGGGTAAGTCGGCGCAGCGCAACTGTTCGCCGTAGGCTCCAGCCTCTTATGTTTCGGGAGGGACATATGCCGCGCACTGAGTTCGAGACGTTCTTCGAAGACACCTTCAACCCCCTGCTGGAAAAGCTTGCGACGTACGACAGCGGTGTCGTGTTCAGCGATGGTGGCACGATAAATGAAGCGAGTTGGGACCGCAAAGCGGCTTATCTCGTGTGGATGATCGCCAACGGTATGGATGCTCCAGAATGATCCCACGTTGCGCCGTAGTAGACTTCGAAACACACCCCATTGACGAGGACATAGCGTGGAAGCCGCCGGTGCCGGTGGGCGTCGTGCTGAAGATGCCGGGCAACGTGTCGCTGTATCTGCGCTGGGGCCACCCGAGCGGCAACAACACGACGTACGACGCAGCCAAAAAGGTTCTGGAGACGCTGTGGGCAAGCACGCTGCCGATGCTGTTCCACAACGCGAAGTTTGACCTGTCGGTGGCCCGGTATCATTTCGGGCTGGAGGTGCCGGACTGGACCCGCATCCACGATACGATGTTTCTGGGCTACCTCGACAACCCGCACAACAGGCGCATGGGCCTGAAAGAAATGTGCGCCGACATGTTGAACTGGCCCGCTGACGAGAAGGACGCCGTGGGCGAATGGCTCTGGATCAACCGCGCCTACGTCTACAAGCACACCGGACGTCGCCTGAACCGCAGCGCTGGCAAGGTCACGAAGCAGGGCGAGTTCTACTGGCTCGTGCCCGGCGACATTCTTGAGCCGTACGCCGTAGGCGACACCGACCGTACGGAGGCACTGTTCGAGCACCTGTACGCCAGCGTGTTGGCAGAAGGCATGGGTCCGGCGTACGACAGAGAGCGCCAACTTCTGCCGATCCTTATGGAGAACGAGCGCGACGGCATCGCCATCGACGGGCCGCGCCTACAGACCGACATCGTTACCTACACGCTGGCGTTCGACAAAGCCGAGGATTGGCTGCGCGAGTATCTGAAAGCGCCGGGGCTCAACTTCGACGCTGACGCTGACGTGGGCCAAGCGCTTATCCACGCCGACGCGCTGCAAGGCAGTCTGACGCTGACCAAGGACGGCGACCTGTCCATTAGCAAGGTCAACCTGCTGCCCGAGAACTATCGTGACGTACGACTGTTTCAGGTGCTGGGCTACCGCAACAGGTTGAAGACCTGTCTGGAAATGTTCATGAAGCCGTGGCTGGCACAGGCCATGCGGCGACCGGACGGGCGCATCTCGACCAACTGGAACCAGACACGAGGCGGCGAAGGTGGCACACGAACTGGACGGCCAAGCACGACCAACCCCAACTTCCTCAACATTTCCAAAGACTTTGAAGGACGCCCTGACGGCTACACCCATCCAGATTTTCTGGGCGTTCCATCACTCCCTCTCGTGCGGCAGTATATCCTGCCCGATAAGGGTCACGTCTTTCTGCACCGAGACTTCGACGGCCAAGAGCTAAGGGTCTTCGGTCACTTCGAAAGCGGCAAGCTGCACGCGGCCTATCTGGCAGACCCGAGCCTCGACGTTCACACGCTGGTCATGGGCGAAATCCAGAGGCTTAGCCCGAACACGAAGCTCGACCGTACGAAGGTGAAGATCATCAACTTCCGTACGATCTACGGCTCCGGCGTGCCCGGCCTGTCCGAGGCGCTGAACTGCAACCGCGACACGGCGAAAGAGTTCAAGGACGTCCACGCCAAGGCTCTGCCGGGCATGAAAATCCTGAACGACGAAATCAAGCGGCTCGTCGGGCGCAAGCTGCCGATCATCACATGGGGCGGACGCCGCTACCATCCCGAGCCGCCGAAGCGCGACAAGGACACAGGGCAGTGGAAGGATTATGTCTACAAGCTGCTGAACTATCTCGTACAGGGCAGCGCCGCGGACCTGACCAAGCAGGCCATCATCGAGTGGTACCACGACCCCCGCCGCGACCCGCGCACGCGCTTTCTTGTTACCGTATACGATGAAATCAATATCAGTTGTCCAATAGAATGCGCTCTGGAGCAAATGCTTTTACTGAAAGAGGTAATGGGCCGTCAGCGTCTTACCGTGCCTATGCTTTCTGCCGGTAAGTGGGGCTGGTCATGGGGCGATGCTGTGAAGCCCGGCAAGGGCGAGACTGAGGAGGAGGCACTTACCAAATGGCTGAAACTCGCCGCCTAACCATCTTCGACAAGGTCATGAAGCGCGTCCTGATAAGGGACATGGGCTGGAAGACGCCGTGCTGGATGTGGACTGGTCCGCACTCCGGCAAGGGCCGTGGCGGTGGCTATGGCAGGATGTGCCTCGACGGACAGACTGTTGCCGTCCACCTCGTCATGTTCACACATTTCTTCGGCTTCATACCGGGCAAGAAACAAGTCGATCACTTGTGCAAGGTCCGGCTTTGCTGTAACCCTGACCACCTCGAACTGACTACGCACAAGCAGAACATGCGCCGGAGGGACGCCAAATGATCGAGACTACCCCGTCACGCCGCGGCTTCCTAAAGCTGGTCGGCATGGGCGTGGGTGTCGCGGCAACTGCGCCGTACGTCAAACTCCTACCCGTGGCGGCTGCGCCGGTGGTGGAGGCCGCACCTGTAGTGGCCGTGGCGGCGTCGGGCAGTCAGTTTATCGGCGCGCAAGAGTACGCGAACATTATGCTTAAGCTCGTCAAGGAAAACCTGATGATGGCACAGTACGTGGTGAAACAATGAACATTCTCGGATACTCTGCGACGTACGACAACAAGCCGCTGAAGCTGCCGGACGCATGGAGCTACAGCCGCCTCGCGGACTATGAAATGTGCCCGGCGCGGTTCGCCTACAAGTACATCATCAAAATTCCCGAGGGCGAGAACGAAGCCTTCGTACGGGGCAACGCGGTCCACAAGCTCGCTGAGAAGTTCGTGTGCAACGAGCTAGGCTCTGAAGTGCCGCGCGAGCTTGCCACCTTCGCTGACCTGTTCCAGTTGCTGCGCAAGAACCCCGAGGGCGTGTTCACCGAGCAGCAGTGGGCGTTCACCGATCAGTGGCAGGTGACAGGCTGGTTTGCCAAGCCGCCGAAGGCTGCATGGGTCCGCAACATCGTGGATTTGGGCATCAACCACGGCGACGGCCACATGGCGCTGATCGACCACAAGACCGGCAAGAAGTACGACACCAACGAGGAGCAGGTAGAGCAGTTCGGCATGAGCGCGTTCCTCCGCTTCCCCGACATCCAGACCGTCGAGACGCGTCTCTGGTATCTCGACAGCGGCGAGGAGGTCGTACGACACATGAAGCGCGACAGCCTGCCGACGCTGAAGGCCAAGTGGAAGCTCCGCGTCGAGCCCATGTTCTTCGACAAGCACTTCGCGCCGCGCAAGAACAGCAAGTGCAAGTGGTGCCCTTTCAGCGGCAGCAGTGGTGGCCCGTGTCTCGTCGGCTAACTGAGAAGCAGGTCCGCGACCCTGTTGTGGCGTGGCACAAGACCCACGGCGGGCTGCACGAGCGCAACCACAAGGGCAAGGGTGCGGCGACCGGCTGGCCTGACGACAGGTTTTACTTCGGTTCCGGCCACTGCTACATGGTGGAGTTCAAGTCGAGCGATGGCCCGACTAGTGCAAGGCAAGAGTACATCATCAATCTTCTGAAGGCCGCAGGGCATGACGTGGACATCCACAACGAGCCAAACGAAGCGATTAGCGCCCTCGCACAACGTCTGGATACCTTCGGCGGGGCAGGCATCGGCGGTCGAACACCTCATCCGTAATGGAGCAGCGGTACTATGGGCGGACGTCGGCGCGGGCAAGACTTCTATATCGTTGACGGCATTCACGGAGCTTCAGAAAGCTGGTGTCGCCAAGCGTGGCTTGGTGATGGCGACGGTTCGTATCTGCCAACTTACATGGAAGCAGGAAGCGGCGAAGTGGTCGCACACGAAGCACCTGAAAATCGAGTTCCTGCACGGCCCCAACAAGGACAAGCTGCTAGCCGACGGTATGCGGTTGCAACCCGGTCTAGGCGGTGTGGACTTGTTTCTCATCAACTACGAGGGCTTGCCATGGCTATGCGGCAAGTACGCTGGCAAGGGCGGGCTGCCCTTTGACACCATCATCGCGGACGAACTGACCAAGCTCAAGAACGCCACCGGCATCCGCTTCAAGGCTCTGAAGAAAGCCACCATTCGTACGGCGCGCAAGTGGGGCCTGACCGGCACGCCAGCGCCGAACGGCTACCTCGACCTGTTCGGGCAGTTCCTCTGGATCGACGGCGGCGCATCGCTAGGCCCGTTCTACAGCCACTACCGCGACAACTATTTCCAGCCTGACTTTGACGGCTTCAACTACAAGATACAGAAGGGCGGCGAGGCCCGCATCAAAGAGCGTATCAAGAACATCGTCTACCGGCTGGAGTACACCGACCTTCCGGCGAGCCGCGACAACGACATCTTCATCGAACTGGGCAGCAAGGCACGTAAGACGTACGACACAATGCGGAAGGAGATGCTGATCCAGATCGAGGGCAGCGTCATCACCGCGGGCAACGCGGCGGCTGTGTATGCCAAGCTGAAGCAGATGGCGAACGGCGCAGTCTACACCGCCGAGATACCGGGCAAGAAACGCGAGTACGTCGTCATCCACGAGGACAAGATCGACGCGCTGGTGGAGTTGGTAGAGAGCTTGCAAGGCCAACCCTTGCTCGTGGCCTACCAGTACCACCACGACCTTGAACGCATCCAGCAGCGGCTTAAGAAAGAGTTCGGCTGGGACGTCCCGTATATGGGCAGCGGTGTGTCCGAGAAAGACGCCATCCGCCTGCAAGACGAGTGGAACGCCAACAAGCTGCCGGTCATGCTCTGCCAGCCGCAGTCGGTCGGCCACGGCCTTAACTTCCAAGAGGGCGGCGCAGGACACCTGTGCTGGTTCTCGTCAGACTTCAACCTTGAGACGTACAACCAGTTCATCGGTCGCATCCGTCGTAAGGGCAACACAAGCGAGCGCGTCGTCATTCACCGGCTTATCGTCAAGGACAGTATTGACGAGGTCGTGTTCGCGGCGTTAGAAGACAAGGATACCACGCAGGTCCGTCTCTTGCAGGGACTGCGACAGGTGCTCCACGGTGAGCCAACAACGCGCCCGACGGCTTCGGGTACTGATACGGAGGACGACATGACCCAACTTCGCAGACTGCCAGCACAGGGCGCGGCTCCGCCGCCTCCGGCACAGCCTACACAACAACGCGCCGCCGCACCGGCAGCGCCCGCAGCGGCTCCCGCTCCGCCTCCGGCACGCGTCGTACCGCGCGGCTGGGGCCAGCAGGCTTCCGCCACACAAGCCGCGCCGCCTGCCAACCCGCAGGCCGCTGCCATCCAAGGCAAGCTGCAAGGCGCTGGTTCGTACGTCGCACCGGCGGCTGAGCCGGAAGTCGAGCAGGAAGTCGAGGAGGTGTCTGTTGCTGACGCTGCTGCCGACCACATCAACGCCGCTATGGGGCTCGCTATCCAGAGTGACGCTGACGGCGATCCGAACACACCACCGGCTCCGCCAGTGGAAACTGCCGCCCCCGCACCCAAGGCAACACGCGCACGTCGTACGGCAGCAGCTACGCCTAGCGCGCCGAACGCCATGGACATGCACGCCCACGCAGAAAAGACTGCTACCACGGCACTGCCGCCGGTCGCCGTCAACGCACAGGCCATCCGTCCGGCGTCGGAAGGCGAGGCGCAAGTGACCATCAACTTCTACGGCTCGCCGTCGGCGGTCGCACAAGCCATGATGACGCTGATAACGTCCTTCAAGGACATGACGCACGATTACTCTTAGCACTATTGACCACGCCTCCACCGGCGCGTAACTTGGGGCCTTCCTAACCGGGGAGGCCCCTTTTGTTTGCCACTGAACACTTCCGCATGGCTGAGTTCCTGAAATCCGACACCGCGCTGCGGCTAGGCATTCCGAACATGCCGAGCAAAGAGCACGAGAAGAACCTCCGTCGTACGATGAAGTACATGGAGGTCGTACGGCAGATGGGCCACGGCCCTATCAAGATCACCTCCGGCTACCGCTGCCCTGTCCTGAACAAGGCCGTCGGCGGCGTGCCTGACAGCGACCACGCGCTAGGCTTCGCCTGTGACTTTCTGTTCCCCAAGTGGGCCACGCGCTTCGCCGCGCCGGAGCTTGCCACGGCCCTAGTGGGGCATCCTGACCTGTGGGTGCCCTTCGACCAGTTCATTCTGGAGGAAGACCGCGGCGTCATGCACATCAGCTTTCACCCCCGCCACCGCCGCCAGATCAAGACGCAGGTCGGCGGGCCGGGCTCGCCAATCATAGAGGGTATCAAATGGTCTGGAGTGACATAGTCGTACGCAGCGTCATCGCTGCCATCATCGCCCTAGCGGGCTTCCTCATCCTGCGCGCCGCGCGCACCGCAGGTAAGACTGAGGCCGAACTGCGAGCACAACTGGCCGGGTCTAAGACCAAGGCCGAGATAGCGGACAAGTCCAATGAAAGCGCTGAAGCTGCTGCTGCCCGCAGCGATCCTAGCCTTCACGATGTTCCTGACATCGTGCGCGGCGATGCCCTCCCCAGTTGGCTTAAACGCTGACGACTACCTCACGAAGTCTGCCGTACGGCGCATGTACCCGCCGATCCTGCTGGCCGACGGTGACGTGCTGACGTACGGCTCTGCCTGTCAGATCGTGGAGCACAACGTCACCTTCTATTGCGAAAACCCCGGCAGTCGCCCGCCGGGGTTTCCAGTCCGTCTGTGTGAGGCCGATCCTACTTCCGTTTGCGAGCAGGTTTTGGGGTCGCCCGCTTCTTCCGCCGCGCCGGTTTCTTCGCCACCTCCGCGCGCCCTTTCGGTGTCAGTTCGAAGCTAGGCTCGTCGGCCACGACCCGTACGTCATAGTCGCCGCTGTAGAACTTCGCCACGTCGGCGGGGCTTACGCCGCACGTCGGCAGCTTGTTGAACGACAGAGGCTGAGCGTGCTTGTGACCGCGCGCCTTCGCCAGATCGTCCAGCCCCTGTTCGACCCACTGTGAGCCGTGCAGGAACAGCTTGTCCTTGTACCACGTCGCTATGGCAGAGCGGTCGCCGCCCGGTGAAGCAAGGTCCACGCCAATGTGAAGCTCCTCGGGGAACCGTGAGCCACGGCCCGGCGACATGCCCTCTGCCTCAAGCTCCTCTTGCAGCAGCGCCAGAGCGCGCCACGCCAGAGCGGCGGAGTGGCGGACCTTGTACTCCTCGCCGTTGTACGTGACGTACTCGAACGTGCCGCGGTCAACGACGTGTCGTACGATGCAGTCTGCGTGGTCAGACGAGTTGCCCCGTGACCAGTGCAGGGGCAGGCCGGGGTTATGCTTCTCGTTTCCGATGAAGCTGTGCTCTGCGACGGCTGCCAGAGCCGCCGGGAAGTAGTCCAGCAGCCCCGCCGCCATGGGCGTGCGCTTTCGCTGGGCCGTATCTTGGGAAATGTAGTTCTCGGTCATTAGAGCCTCCGTGGTGCGTTTGGACCGTTTATGGGACGTGGGTAGCAGACAGGTTAGGCGATGCAGTTGTACGGCGACGTGACGCCGAAGTTGTAGACCGGCAGCGGCTTGGCAAATGCCTTGGCGAGCACAGCATAGGCGTCGAGCAGGTTCAGCCATTCTTTCTTCGCCGTACGCCAGTGTTTCTCCTCGAACAGACTTGGCGGCAGGTCGGGGATGGGTTCGAAGCCCTCCATGCCGTACCACGGCTGGTCAGCCGGACGCATGACGAAGGTGCGCTCGTTGGCGATGATGCGGCGGTCGTACGCGCGAACGATGTCGCTCTCGACCAGAGGCACGTCGATGTCGTAGACGCGCATGGCGAGCCGCAGCGCCGCGCTGATCGGGCGGGCCATGGCGCGGAACTCCGGGCAGCGGTCCTTGATAGGCGTGCGCAGGTCGCCGGTGAAGGCTTCCTCCGCGTCGTGGAACAGAGCGTCGAGGCACAGTACCGGATCGTGTGTGGCGTCCCAGATCGCGACCGACAGGGCGACAGAGTGCTGTGCTACGCTGTAGGGGTAGATGGCCGCGCCGCCGTAGCGGTTGATCGTGGCGAGGTGGTGCGCGATGTCTTCCAGAAAGTAGGGGTTCGTTTCGGCGCTGCCCTCGTTGTAGTAGAACGCCGCGCCGCTATAGGTCTGGCTCCAGTAGTTCGCGTCGGCTGGTTTTTTCTGATCGGCATCGAGCTTGTCGATAAGAGTTTTCGTATCCGTCACCGTGGCCTCCCCGGCTTGGGGTTCGCGTGGTACTCGCGCCCCTGTTTCAGAAACCACCGTGTCCGGCGGCGCGAGTAGTTCGCTTGCAATTTCTTTGCCGCTGCGCGGAACGCCGCTAGCTCCTCCGGGGTTAGCTCATCAGGAGGAGTATCAAGCATGCCATTTTCCATCGAACACCGTCAGCATTTGCCGCTTACCGTTCTCGTGAATGACGCAGAAGGAAATCGACCAATTCCCCGGCGAGCCCATGGCGTACTCAAGCTCAAGTACCATGACCCCGACCTGCCATGCGCCGTTGATTATGCCCGCCCCGTGTCCGTGGCCTATGACCACCTTACGCCCGAGGTTCGACAGGTTCTTGAGGCTGCCACGCGAGCCGCCCGGACCCTGATCGCCATGGAAGCCAAGCTCGATGCCGCCGCCGTCGTTCTTGCAGACGACGTACGACTGGCCGGGCGCGAGCCACAGCGTTTCTTTGATGCCGCCGCCATTGATATACTCCACCGCGCACTGCATCGCGTTGAAGCTTACGTCCTGCCGGAGCGCCCGGAGATACGCTAGGTGGATGTGTCCGCAGAACTCTGCGTTGTCTAGGTCGAAGCGCCAGTCCACCTCGCGCAGGTAGCGTTCGAAGTGGCGGTCGTGGTTCGAGTTGACGATGACGTCCTCGACACCCTTGCGGTGGCCGGACTTGAGGAAGTTAAGCGTCGAGGCGTACTCCGTCTCGATACTCTTGCCCTTCACCACACGCAGCGAGAACATTTTGTAGGGGTCGCGGCGGTTGTGGTGGCCGAACTCGAAATCCGCAAGGTCGTGGTAGACCTGCCGCTTCGGGTTCAGCGTATCGAGCGCGCCGTGTGCGCCCCAGCACAGGTCGCGTATCTGCTGTGTGAGGTGTATCTCGTGGATGTCGCCCCAGATGACGCTGTCGGTCCCTTTGGGCCGTACGACACGGTCAGCGTAGAACGCGATGGGGCCGTCCGGCGTCACGTCGTAGATGCCGCCAGCATTGTCGGTGTTCAACTGCCGGACCCACCAATGGCCCTTGTCGTTCACCTCCACGAGGAGCCCGCCGTAGATGTGGTCGAACTCCGCCTTCTGCCCGGCCTTGCGCTGGATGTAGTTGCGCTTAGTGACGGTCCCGGTCGTGTACTGGAGCTTCGCCGCGTCGGAAGGCGACGTCGGGATGCTGAGCATGTGCTGCCGTACGTGCGGGAAGATGGAGGAGTTGCGGAAGTTGTAGTTGGCGAGGCCGGACAGCGGCTCGCTCGCGGTCGGCCAGTTGTTGAAGTTGCCGTTCCAGATCAGGCCCTTGCCAAGCTGGATCATGGCGTCAGCCACGAAGGGCTCGATACGGTCGTCGTACCACTGGTCGTCGCCGTCGCTGGCCTTTTTCGAGCCGCGCTTGCCGGAGCCGTCGCGGGTCTTGCTGTACGTGAACGTGGACACCATGAGTTCCGCGCCATAGTGGTCGGCGCAGGTCTGCAAGGCCAGCCACGTCGGCTCGTGTAGCAGCGTGTTGTTCTGGGCGCAGGTGAGGATGTAGCGCGCGATCTTGCCCTTCTCAGGCAGCGGTCGTACGACAGGCTTCGTGGCGTCGTTCGAGCCTGTCACCGTAGCGGCCACGCCGCGCTGTTCCGCAGCCTTCAGACGTTTCGAAAACGCGGCAGCAGAGATACCTGCGGCATCCGCAGCGGCTGCAATCGTGCCGAAGATCGAGAGTTGGTTCTGCGCGTCACGCAGTTCCTGATCGGTCAGCTTTACCCCGCCAGCCTTGGGACGGTCGGGGCGTATCTTGATTTCAGGGAAATGTTCGCGGGCTTCGGCTAGCCGCTTGCGCATGTAGCGAAGGGTGATGCCCAACTCCGCCGCAGCGTCTTCTGCTTTTTCGTGCTTGTTGTAGGAACTAACCGTGCGCTGTAGGAGTTTCTTAGTGGTCACGTCTGTCTCCGCTGTTCCGCTTCCATAGAGCGCTACAGCAAGACCTATGCCTCGTCAACGCGCTCGTTGCGTGCCTGTAGACTATCAAGCTGGACGTGCGTGGTCGCGCCCGACGCCATCAGAGCGGCGTGGCGCTCCATTTCGCGACGGTCCTTACGGATCGTGGCCCATGCGTGGACAATGAAGCCGAGCACAGCAACGACCATGGACATGATGACGGCGACATCAGGCACAGACAGACCCCAGAACACGCCGGTAGCGGCGGCTCCTCCGTACATCGCAGCTTGTCCGGCTGTGTCAACTGTTGAGGTCGGGTTCATTATCGCACGTTCGCTGTTGATGATGCCGCACTGC
>Ga0181350_1000019_pt1 | contig 46163 bp, 60 predicted proteins | sample Su13VDMM110DCMD_FD_130105 | JGI IMG/M metagenome (GOLD analysis project Ga0181350, IMG submission 130105) | Freshwater viral communities from Lake Michigan, USA - Su13.VD.MM110.DCM.D | ecosystem: Environmental > Aquatic > Freshwater > Lake | place: USA: Michigan | collected 2013-07-16
CACCACGGTGGGTATGGACTTCGCACAGGGCATCACGGCAGCGCATGAGTACCAGGCGTATGGCTTTGTGCCGGCTAAGTACGAGCTACCGATTGTGCGGGGGTTCTTCCAGAATCCGAGAAGGCAGGGTCAGGAAGTATATCAATTCTACAAGTACATGGAAGACATAGAACCTGCGGCTCTCACATCGAAGCACCTGAGCGAACCAGGTAACCTCGTGAAGAACTCGCAGGCCTATATCAACTACTACAAAGAGAACGCAGCGAAGATTAATCTCATTGATACCTTCACGGAAGCTCGGAAGGATATCGGTGAATACCGCAGGGCCTTGGAGGACATGGATAAGATGAAGGCTATCGTCTCGCAGTCAACGATTGAGTCTGTTAAGAAGCAGTATCTCATGTTGATTGAGGAAAGAGCACGATCGGCTAATCTAGTCGCCAAGGCCATGGGGATGGAGTGATACAATTATGTATCGCTTTCGGCTAGAATCTTAGCTGAATAGATACGATGGTTACGGATCTCAATACGCTTCGCGGCTAGGAGCGTATTGATGATCTCATCCAACTCCTCAATCCGCAAGTTGTAACCGAACTTGATGATGAGTTCCGATCGTGTGGTGCCTTCGCGCCGCATGAGCATGTCACCGAGAACTTGCTCCATGTCGTTCTGTAGGGGATTCCGTCCCATCCCTGCGAACGCTTGGGGCATTTTCTTTTCTACTTCCTCCAGCGTCATGATGGCTTCGTCGAAGTGCTGACGAGTGATAGTCATCTGGTCGGAGTACTGCGCACACATAATCATGGCGAGCTTGATCGCATGGATGTGCTTGCGTTCGTAGTACGAGGCCATACGGGGGTCAGCAGAGCGACCACTACCGGACAAGTGTTCCGGATACCACTCGTTGTTGTAGTATCTGAACGTATCGTCATCCATCTTCATCTCACCAGACATATTAGCAATGGCGGTGAGATCAGCGATGAGTGCATCCTTCATGGCGATCTGTGTGGGAGTCAGGCGCTGGATGGCAGGACGGATACGGGGTTCAGACTCGAACACATAGACGATACGTGAGTTGAGTCCCGTGCCGATTGTATCTAGCGGGAGACCTTTGGATAGCCAGTCGGGGGTGGTGCCGGCTTGGAGGTTAAGCCAAGCGTTCTTGATTTCCTGTGTGCCGCCACCCTTGGTACGGTGGGTCCAGATGTTCGGGGAGTCGAAGATGTCCGTGAGGAACATCACCATGTCCATTGCGCTAGTGGCAACGAATGATGCGAACTCCGAGGACTGAACGGTGAGAGACGAATGTCCATCCACGTTGGTCTGGGAGAGGTCAGTGATCAGTCGTTCACGGGAAGTGCTATCCACCGAGTACGTTACACCAGGTACCACCTGTCCAATCGACCTACCGATACGCATGGCAGTGGACTTCTTACATCTCCCAGGAGGACTCACGAGTACAATGAACATGTTAGGGAACACTTCAAAGTACGCGTGATCGAACCACACCTTGCGGCGTAGCGCAGCGGCGATCGTACTGATGCCAGTCCACAAGTGGAATGACTCGGGGGATTCTTGTGAGTCGGTGAAGGCGAGATATCCGCGGAGCCATCCAGCTTTAATGATTCGGCTCATGCAGCATTCTCCTTCTTCCACTTCTCGTAGTCGATCAGCCCGCGAGGGTTGCTCCCGTCTTTCCCACGATGACCCCAGTTGTATCCCACCTGCACATCCGTGGGGATGTAGAAGGTATGATCGCCGATAGTCATAGGAATCTTCATGGCTTCTTCAATCGCCACGATGGATTCAGGGATACGGTCGATGCGGACTTGACTCACGAGCGCATCGTGTACGTTGACGAGGACTTCCCCACCCAGCGGTTCGAGTAACTTATCCGCACGAATCCATGCCTGGCCACACAGCACACCGACGGCGGACTGAGGGACGTGGGCATACGCTTCATTCAAGGCTTTCTGATTATCCATCCGACCGTAGAACGTCCGGCTCCAGCCGAAGGGATTGCGGAGAGTCTTGGTTGCGTTCAACTGTGCCCGCACACCAGCCCAGAAGGTATCCTTGAGCTCAGGGTAGATCATGAAGTAAGCTTGGAGAAGGAACTCCGCCATCTTCATGTCGATACGGATGCCCGTGGTTTCCGCATCTTGATTCACGATCTGCACGAGGCGATCCGGTCCCATGCCGTAGTTCGATGCGTGGACTACACGCTTGGCAAGGTACCGCTCCTCCGGTGTGACATCTCCACCATTGGCGACTAGCTTCGGAATCTTCTTGTTGAAGATCCGTGCTGCGTTCTCGCAGTGGATGTCGCGAGTCGGATCGGTGAAGAGTTCAATCAGCCCCTTACAATCTGCAAGATACGCCACCACGCGAGCTTCAGCTTGTGAGTAGTCGCTGTATACCATGACGTAGCCTTCATCCGCCAGGTACATTTGCCGGAGTTCTTCCGGTTGGTTTTGGAGGTTGGTTCCGCTTCCGCTAAGCGAAGCGCGATAAGCGAGTCGCGAGGTGCGGGTTCCAGTAATGTCCACGCTTGATCGCATTCTGTTGTCCGCGTCGAGCTTGACATTAAGATACCGTTCAATGAGATCTCGCCGTTCGCGGATCTTGAGGATGGTAAGGAGGGCCGGATTGTTGTGTTTGGCAGCGAGGAGATTAAGGGCGTCCTTATCTGCCGATACAGTTTTCTCATACGTGCCATCTGCTTTCTTCCGTTTGGAGTATTGTTTGGGGAGCTTGAGCTTCTCATACAACAAGTGCTGAACTTCAGGGGAGGACTTCACATTGATAGGTCCACCCGCGAAGATATCCAGCACAGCTTGAAGGCGGGAGATTTGCAGTTCGTAGTCTGCCTTCATCTCCTCCCGACGCTTCAGATCCACACGGAGGCCGCGCCGTGTCGCTTTGAGAACAGGATGCACCAAGCCCATTTCGTGAGCGAAGTGGAACTCCCCGCCAGGGTGAGACTTGAGTTCACCAATCTGGACTTCTTGAATCTCCTTCGTCACGCAGCAGTCGAGTGCGTTGTAACGGTAGAACATAAGCCGATCACCGTCGATCTTCCACAACTTACCGTCATCTTTATAGAACGGCTCATTGGTGTAGATGGAAGTCTGAAAGGCTAGTCCCTTCGCAAAGGCAGACTGGCGCTTCTTACCAGTGAGCTTCGCAATCTCATCACCACCACTTGCAGCTTCCGCAAACAGCGTGTGATGTGCGAGCATGGTATCGTAGGTGAAGTTCTCACAGATGATCCCACGTTCACGTAGCACAGTGTAATCAAACGATCCGTTATGCATGACCTTCGGGATAGCATGCTCACATGCACGCTTGATGCGCGTCATGTTGGAGCCGCTATCCGCCGTGAGTACAAGTGCACGATCTGGGCGATCAGCAAAGCCCACACACGTGAGTTCCCAGTTCCCCACTGCGTTCTGGTGGCACTCGATGTCCACACTCAAGTATGGTGCGGTGAGCATCTCGGCGAGTATGCTATCCACATCGTAGGATTCTTGAGTGTTCACCCACTCGGTTCCGACCCGTCTGGTTACGTTCCCACCAGGGAGATAGAACGTACGGATAGGGTACACAATGTGAGGGAATGCAGACTGCACACGAGCCTTGCGGAGGTCGAACTCCGTGATGGCTTTGTAGTCATACATCTTCATCACATAGCTAGGATGATAAGTACCGATGGTCTTACTCCCAGGGATGAGCACACCAGGAAGGATGGACCCACGGTACTTATCAATCCCAACCTTACCCGTGAGGACTTTGAGCACATGCGATCCGAGTGCGATCACCACATTCGGCTTGTACATCTGCACATCTTGCTTAAGCTGAATCATCCCAGCCATTAGCTGTGGGATGTTGTCCTTCTTGTAGAAATGAAGGAAGTCATTCTTCGGTGCGGGGACATGAGTTACATTCGTGAAGAAGCAATCACGCTTGAGGATCCCCGCACGTAGCAGCATCTTATCCAACAACACTCCAGCACCCCCAGTGAAGGGGGTACGGGAGTTCACATCGCCTTCAGTCGGGCACTCCCCCACTATCATGATCTTGGGAGTCTTGCTGCCCGCTTGTATAAGTTTCATCTGGATTCCCGCCGTTGAGGATCACGAAGGCTTTGGTGAGGATGCGTACAATCGTGTTAGCCGAAGCGATGTCTTGGATGACCCGCATTTTAGCCGCGCTTTCATCCGTACCATACAGCGAGTCGACTATCACGTTACCAGGGAGACCTTCGTTGATGGCAGCGATAAGCGCCGTCAAACGAGAGAAAGATTCTGTGCGGAGTTGCTCGCCAAGTTCACTCATCATGACCTCGTGTTGGCAGCGATCTTGTTGATGGCATAAGCACGACGAGTCGGATCAAGTTCCACTCCGATGTACTTACGTCCAGTGCTTGCGGCAGCAGCAGGGCAACTACCCGACCCCACGAAGAAGTCCGCCACGACCTGGTTGGGAAGTGTAAGACGACGGATGAGTTCGGCGTAGAGTTCGATAGGGCGCTCAACCAGCGTTTCACGCTCTTCATTTCCGACAGGTGGGATACGAAGAATGTTAGGCTTCGACTTCTGCACCATAACTGGATTACCCTTGAACGCATGAAGCGCCACATCGTACCCACGGGTAAAGTAGCGGTCAGGTCGGTTGGTGAAAGTCCGTCCATCGGTTCGGTCCCAGATGATAGGAAGGTCATCGACAGTGAAGCCCGCATCACGGAAGGCCTGGCGAACTTCGGGATACCAAGTCATACCGAAGAACCACACGCAGAAGCTATCGGGCTTCAGCACACGGTACAGATCGGGGACCATGCTCAAGATTCGTCGGTATGACTCGGGAGAGTCTTCGTACGCAGATGCAGTTCCAACCGAGCCGAGCACCCTGGTGTCATAAGCCACACCAAAAGGAGGATCTGTAATGATGCAATCAACAGATTCGTCCTCAAAATGTTTGATGACTTCAACGCTATCACCCAGGAAGATACGGTCCTCGATAGCGACTTTAGCATCAGACTTTACCTCGGTCTCAGCGTCAACCATCCGGCCCACGAGTTGAGCCTTCCGCACAGCCATGTTCATAGCTTGAGACATGTTCTTTGCGGAACTGATCTCGGGGAATAGTTCCATCATCTTGGTGAGCTTAATCGCATCGCTCACGTCAGCACGACGACTCGCACCCACGACTGCGGCAGTTTGCTGCTGGCCCCAGTTCGGATCAGCGACACGCTTGAGTCGGTCGATTTCGGAGATGGCCTTGGCACGTTCCTGCCAGGACATATCCTTCCGGCGGATGTTTGTCTCGAGTTCAATCTCGCGTGCGAAAGTCTCCGACACATCGGACTTCAGCATACCCCCGATGTGAGTCCACCCAAGTGCACGAGCGGCGCTCAGTCGGTGCATACCGTCAAGCAACTCCATCGTATCGTCTACGATGATGTCTTGGAGCTGACCGAATCGCAGGAGCGAATCACACAGCTCATTCAGCGTCGAGTCATCAACTTCACGGAAGCGCTCACGTGAAACTTTGATATCTGTTATGAGTAATTGCATCGCGCTTGGGTACAAGAATGGGGTGAATAGCGGTACGGAATTGTACCACTACCCACCCCATGCGGTTGATTAGGCCTTCAGGTACTTCGCGATCTTGTCGGAAGGCTCACCGTTGTACACGTCGGCTTCCACGACGATGTGGTAGGTGGCACCGAGGAACAGGTCCGTGTCGATGGGGTAGGACTTGCCGGCCTTGAGGGCATCGGCTGCTTCGTCCATACCAACTGCACGGAGGAAGTTCTCGAACTTGAACGCCGCCTTGCCAGACGTCACGATCCAGTCTTTCTTCTTCCGGTTCACGCCGTTGTAGTCCACGGCGGACTCCACTACAACCATCGGGTTACCGGACTTCGACGTAGCGGTCTCGATGGTGAGGCATGACGCGGCGTAGGTGCCAGCGTTCATGGGTCCCATCGACTCAACTTCGGTCAGGTCAGGCTCGATAATGGGCATGCTATGATACCTTGGTGGTGAGTTTGTTTGCAGCCAGAGTGACTGCGACTGCTGCTTGGATCGCTTTGTAGTTCCAAGCCGTTCCGTTCGGGATGTTCAGTGCACGAGTGCCTACAAGTCTGATACCATCAGCTTGTGTTGTGAGCTTACGCGTTACATTGATCCCCTCCTTGATTGCCCGCAGGTTGTAGACTTCATCAAACTTGAGCGGAATACGCTCGGTGGACTGACCAGTGAACAGTGGAACAATATCAACTACGGATGAGCCGTCTTCGCTGTAGTTGGTCTTCTCATGCGCGAGGACGATGACGTTCTTGTTCGCGTCCAGAAGCATAGCAACGAACTGCTCCGTCATGCTACGCTCGGCTCCGAAGTCTTGCTGCTTGAGCGTAACGAGACCAGTGGCAAGTGCGGACTTGTGGGTTTGGGATAGTGACTTCCCAGTCCCAGATCCCAGCACGATGATGCCCTTACGGGTAGCAGCTTCGGCAAGCGTTGTACCGGAGTCGAGTACCCAGGTGTCGAACATATCTGGGTGGACATCGTACGTCTTACCATTGCTAGTGCTGGTCCACTTCGCACCACCAGGCTTCATGCACGCATCGAAGTATCGGCAAGCATCGTCGAAGGAGTTGGCAGTTACATGTACGCCCTTCTGCAGCGCACCACGCTCGGGGAACTGCTCATACATGACGTGGGAGTTATCGCCGTACTCACTCCGCCACCAAGGGGAGAGCATAGTACCGACACCCTTGTCGAAGTCGATCACATTCGGACGGGGGAAGGTGCCAGCACCCGCAGTCTTGCCGACTTTACTCCGACCGTACACGAGCATCTTGAGCTTAGTGTCGATGGAGAGCTCTTGAATGGGAGGCATCAGAGGATGTCCTGCCCTTCAAGCACAGTCTTTGCGACTTCCAGAAACTTCCCGTAGTCGTATGATGCGTACTCGGAAGACTGGCCTTGCTCGAGCGCCCACGCGATCTTATCCAACTCACGCGCGGTGTCGAAGCAGTCATTCTTCCGGAGGCGGATCAGATCGTTACGAGTGATCTTGAGCCGCTGAATCACAGCAATGGGGGAGAGATCACCCAGCACTGCGACTACCTGATCCACCCAGACTTCATCGGTGGAACCTTCGGATTCATCCAGATCCCGTCCGGCGTTCTCACGGACAGTCTCAGCGATCAGTCGAGCTTCAACCTCGTTGTCGGCATCATACGAAGCCACAACGGTTGCGTAGTACGTTGCCACTAGTCATCCCCGTCGAGGAGGTTTGCGGACTTGAGAGCGGAGCCACGAGACTCGTGATTCCAGTGTTCCTTTTCGTACATCATCTCGAGGTAGCGTTCTTGCTGCGTGTTCGAGCCCATCACGTGAACATCGCGGAACTCACAGTTACCATATAGGGTACAGGCACTTGTGAACTGGGGCCACTGCCCACTGTTGTATGCGATGCGGATAAGATTACAAGCGTGCTGGACAGACTGCACCCAGTTCGGGAAGTCATCTTCGCTACGCACAGTCAAGTGGCGCTTGAACTTCGTGGGTGATTTCTTGTACAACCCGATCGCGTTAATGAAAGCACCACCCACTCGACGGTTGGTGAGTTGCGATGCACCCCACAAGTAGCCAGTGATCTGGTTGTTCGGCTTGTACTGGTTGAAGTAGTAATCACCCAAACGCGTAGTCGTCTTGTGATCCATGATGTAGAACTGACCATTGAAGTCCAGCATCAAGTCGAAGATCCCACCGTACTGGATGGCATAGCCATCGTAGGTGTACAGCTGGTTCCCGTTCGCATCAAGGAGTGGGAGTGTGAAGCTGACTTCCAACATGGGGTTGGTCTTGTCGGCATCTACCACCCGCCACAGTTCGGAGGGATACTCCCGAGTGTACTCCCCGAGGACTGAGATACACTTGGATAAGTCCCGCCAGTCATCATCAGGATGGTTGGCAGGCCAAGCTTCCTGCACGGCAATCTCCGCCGCTTCAAGCGAATGAGTGCGATACCACACCTCGATTCCCAGGTGAAGCATCTGCCCGAAGCCAAGTGCGGCGCCCTGCTTTCGGGGTTTCCACCCTTCAACAATGCGCCGCTTGAACTTCGCTGGACATGTCTGGAACATGGACAACATGTAGTTATCCACCACCAGGATTTTATCTTCCGCACTCCCAGGGAGAGGCGGGAACAGTTTACTCTGTTCGGGTAGCACGGGTAGCGGTAGCATAGAGTGTGTCGATTTCCGCTGTGATGAGTTGCTCGACTAGGGTGAGCAACGCGATACGGGAAGCTTTGCCCTCGGGGGTGAGTGGAAGGTTATCAGTGGAGACACGTAGTCGTGTCATGGCGATGCGAGCGCGGTATAGATCCGTGATGTCAGTGAGTTGGATCATCCGCTTGTGGAAGTTCAGATCGTGGGTCATATGGGGGTAGGTGGACACTCGAAGTCCACATCCAAAAGGGTGCGACCCTTTGCTCTGCCTCTTAAGCTACTACCCCAACCTACTGTTACGAGATTGAAATGCCCAGTGCAGCCAGCGTCTCGGCGCTGATCGAACCGTTGGCGATGCCCTCGAGGATCTTGGAAACCTGATCCCCACCGATCTTCTCCGCAGCTCCGGCAACAGCCTTCGTCGCGCGAGACTTCGGGGTGGTGCCGCTCATCCGCGAACCAGGACGGAAGGCAACCTGTGCAGCAGCGATCTCATCCGCAGACTTCTCGGCGGCCTTATACCGACGAGCGATGTTCTGGAAGGAAACTCGCAGGGACGTGCCATCGAGTACATCCATCACACCCTTGATTCCGTAGTGCACAACAGCGGCATCAAGATCGTCCCACACGAGGAGCCGCACATCACCGAGAGAAGTCGTACCACGAGCGGTCTTGACTTCTTCGAACTCGAAATGTGCGCCTTCCGGTGCAGCTACAGTCAGGGCGGTTGCTTCAGACATGCGTCTTACCTCACGAGGAGTGAATGACACGCGGGAGAGTATTCTCCCAAACCGACCCACGGATTGTGGACCGGACATACAATATACGCAGAGCGGGAAGAGTTCGCAATGGTTGATTTTACCCGCTATCACCGGATGTAATGATGGATCATGACTGATACACCCATCTCGTGGAGCATCGTGGTGATAGGGGAGATATCATTGCTGTCGAACACTACGATACGCTCTGGTAGGGTACGGAGGAACAGGAGCAGATCACTCGGCTTGTCGGCTTTCCGGCAGATCGTGATGCGTGTGCCGTCAGCATACCGGAGGATCTCCCTCGCGAACGCGGAGTTATCTTTCCAGTCATTCGCCAGGATCACGAGTACGTGCATCGAGTGCTACCGATTCGAGTTTAGCGACTAGCTGCAGGAGAGGGAGATCACTCGCCACGGTGCGATTGCGGGAGTACCAGTTGTGCATCTCTCGTGCTTCCGCATCGGAGTACTTCGCACCGTGCTTACGGAGGATGTCGTACTCAGGGCGGTTGACACGGCGGAGGACTGAGTAGACAGTCTGCCTGGAGATTGAGAAGATACTAGCAAGCTGGTACTGTGAGGCGCCGGCTAGTGTCGCACCGAGGATGAAGTGGCTACGCGTCGGGTCGACTACGTAGGCTTTCTTGGGGGTAGTCCCACCCGTAGGGAATGGTACCTCCGTTGGGTCACTTGCGAATCCGTCAGGGATGGTGAGACGGAGCAACGCATCCACATCAGCTTCGTCCAGGTGAGGGTATGTGGCGGTGAGATAGCTATTAGCTTCTGCCCGAAACATACCCTTCAACCTTGCCATGTCGTTAAGCGGAATGGGAAACAGGTTGTCCACTAGCGGTTAGTCCTCGAAGGAGGTCGTGACAACAGGGGGAGGAGCCATCTCGACCTTGCTCACGATCTTGAGCACGTAGTACGGACGGTCCTGGCGGGTGAGGTGTGCAGCATGACGGCTAGCTTCCTCCACGTTCTGGAAGAACTTCTGAGGGATCTGGATCTTTCCGTTCTGGATCTCATCCAGCGGGGCGACGATGTAAGGGCGCTCCTTGACGATGGGTACAGGGGCGTTGGCTACGATGATGGACATCTTGGATGAGTCTGAGGTGGTGTGTGGAGTCTGGATACGGCGAGGCCGCGTGTGCGCAGGCAGATACCCGAAGTCTTTGTTCACATACGGAGGTCCATTAGTGAGCCAGTCGAGTTCGGAGTCATCCATATTTGTACCCCTATGTTAAATGGTGGAGACAACAATACGGCGAGTGGCAAGAGGCCACCCACCGGACATTAGCAAGATTGCGATTCGTACTAGTGCACTCCCTCGGGATCGAACCGAGATAACGCTGGAGGACCGCTATGCGCCGACACACGCGGAGTGCAGAGTGGGAGGTGGTGGTTAGCCACCCCCCGAGACTACTACTGCATGCTGAACGTACGCGGAGAGTCAGCGGTGAGCTGTGCCGCCTTGAGCGTACCATCGGCGAGCACACGAGCCGCAACGATGCTCGGGTGTTCCACGATGGGGGTCTTGTGGTTCAGCACATCCAGCTGCTGCTTCATCGAGGCAGCCGCGCCGAGCAGGTCATCTTCACTGATGCTCCCTGCAGTCGGAGCGTGGCCCGTGCGCCAGATGGACTGGAGCTTGGACCGTTCCACCACCTCACGGATCACAGCGGGGATGAGACCGGACAGCTCATGGGAGAGCCGGTTCAACTCGCCATCTTCCACCAGCCCCTTGCCGTACACACGGACGAGACGGAGTGCAGCCTTCGCATCCGGCGGAGTGACTTCCACCAGCACGTCGATACGGCCAGGACGGAGCATCGCAGTGTTGATGTTCTCGAGGTGGTTGGTAGTGAGAACGACCATCACGTCGGTGTTCTTGGAGTCGATGCCGTCGAGGGTGTTCAGCACATCGTCGATCTCCTCGGTACGGTCCTGACCGCCCACGACACGATCCACGTCTTCCGCGAAGATCACGGCGGGCTGGTACTGCCGTGCGAACTGGATGGCCTCGGGAAGTTCCGCGACGTGCTTGATGTAGATGAAGGTGGTCTTGGACTCCACGCAGAACTTGGCGACCTTCCGTGCGAGGAGGGTCTTACCGGTACCGTACTTGCCGGCGAGCAGAACACCACGCTTGAAGGGGATGCCGGCGAGCTTGCAAGCAGCGCGATTCACGATGGGAGCGTAGATGTTCGCACCGACGAGCTGCTCGATGTGATCGGAGAACGTGAGCGCGTCGACTTCGGGGGAATCGAAGTTGTAGAACGTGATGGAAGGCATGGCACGAGACTCACCGTTGTCCTCGCGGAAGGACATCGTGAGCGCACGACCCGAGTAGAACGGCTCGGTCCAGATGTAGTGCTGCATCTTCGCGATGATCTTCTGCACGAGGTGATCGTGCTTCTTCCGGTACTCACCCTGGACCTGGAACTTCACGCGGTCGTCTTCCATCACGCCGCTGGTGTGCAGCCACCCGCCGTCAGGGGAGATCTGCATACGGCCCCAGATGATCTCACGCGTCTCGGTGAGTGAGACGGGGATCGAGATGCGCGAGGGCGGAGTGGTACCGAACCAGCTTTCCACCGCGACTTCAGTCGTGAAGCCCTGGATATCCTTGATCGCGCGTTCGAGGGCCATGCTGCCTTCCCACGGGAAGACATTGAACGTGCGCTGGAACCGCATGAGGGACTCTTCCGCCTTCTGCTGGCGGTCGAGGACTTCAATCGCATCCTTGAGTGCCATCCCCTCAGGGACGAGGAGCTTCTCCCCAGTGCGGACGACCTCCGCTACCGTGGTGGAGTTCTTCTTGTTCACAGCGTCAGTGATGACTGCCAGCATTTCGTGCGCTTCCATGTGAGTACTCTCCAGTACAAGTTGTGCAGGATACGGCCTGCACTCCGTTGGGACTCAGTCCCGAGGTTACCGCTCGTTTTTGATTGACTCATGGTACACATGCGTCATGCTGTGGACGAGGATCTTGAGCACGCGAGTGTGGAGTTCCGCATCCACGAGGTCACCACTCACAGCGAAGAACTCGGAGTTCATCTGGCGCATGTTCTTATTCACGAATTGCATCAAGTCAGCGATGAGCCTCCCGCGCTTGAACTTCCCCTCCACGAACATGTACTGGGAAGTAATCGCGATGAGTTGTGCAACATGACGTGCGGTGCGGATCTCGCAAGTCATCGTGTAGTGATTCGCATCAGGTCCGGCAGGCCCGCAGGACTCCAGCAGGTCTGCGTAGGTCTGAATGATGTCCATGGGAGTGTCGATCTTGGCGAGCTTATTCGCCACCATGCTGATACCGGAGGTAGTGGAGAGCATATACTCCGCCATGTCGGCAGGGATACCGGACTTCTCCACCATCTCCCGATCAAGGGCAGATGAGATGCGATTAACCATTGACGAGTTCCTCCATCGTGGAGATCTGAACTTCCGTCATGGTCATGCAGATGTCCCGCAGGTTGGACTTGATGATCGCGTTAGCGATGGGAGTGTGCATGGCGAAGGTCATCCTCAAGCGCATGAACTCCTGGATGAAGCCAGGATCGAACTCGTTATCCTCGGTATCGTTGAGGAGTTCCATGAGGGGGTGGAGGAGCTTCGCGAGTCCGGTAGTGATCGTGACACTCGCAGTGGCGCTGAGTCCACGCTCGTAGATGTCGTGCTTCTCCACGTCATCGCAGAACATATCAATCTTGGTCATGAGTTCCTCCTGCCGCTGCTTGAACTTCTCGCACATCTCACACATGATTGCCTCCAGGCAAGTTGGGTGTAGTGTGGCAGGAGCGCGCGCCAGGTAGCGGTCGCCCCGTGCCACATAATACAATATACCACCAGACCAACAACTACGCAATGGGTAGTGTATTTTTATTTTGGCAGGGGCTAGCGCCCACGGTAGATCGCACTGGCGATCGCCTCACGATCACCGGAGATGACAGCATTCCGAACTTTCTTGCATCGCGTCTTGATCGGTTCGTAGCACTGGCAGTACCCAGTCTCGAGCGCGAGTTCGATCTCGGAGGCGAGGGCGAACTCCGCATCGGTGTGAGTGGACGGCGATGAGTCTTCCGTTGTGACGAGAGTGAACTCGGCAAGCATTGTCAGTCCCTCGGATCGAGTGGGTGGGTGGCAGGAAGCGATACACCTTCAATCTCTGCGTACTTCTCGAGCTTGAATCGGCGCGCGAGGTGAGAATCAATCTCATCACGGAGCTTCCAGATCTGCGCGTCGATGAGTTTGACTTCCTTCGCGACGTTCTCGGAGACGATCTTCTCGATGTTGGTCTCGAGGATGATGGGGCTACTCACTGGGCAATCCCTCCACGAACTTGTCGAGCGCAGCGAAGATGATCGCCTGTCCATCGTCGGTGGCCTTGGACATATCATCTGCGGCGGTCTTCGGATCAGGGTTGAGTGCAATCACCAGATCCATGATGGACTCGGGGACTCCCTTGAACCCATGCCCAGGGTACGACACAACGAAGCCATCCAGCATGACACTCATCGCAAGGAATGTGGAGGCGGGGACAGTGATGGTGAGGTCCTTCACTGCTTCACGCAGTAGGGATGCGTCTACGGTCTTCATGCTAGGGGTGCTCCGTGAGTCCCGATTCATCGGGGATGAGGGTGTCGTTGATAGTACGGGGGATCAGTTCGAGTTGTACATTTTCGTACGCCTTCACAATCGAATACATCCACTGCGGTCGGGCGATCTGGTTGGACATGTAGGAGAACTTACGCATAGATGTGATGCGACGCTTGACTTCGTCGGGGTTCTCCTTCCGCCGTGTTACTTGCTCACACGCGAGCATGTAGTTCAGCGCGTTGCGGATAGTAGACTCGCTGCAGGCTTCACGCTTAGCGAGAGCACTGACTGATGCTGCAGGCACCACGCGTAGGATATTGAGGATCTTCTCCACGCGTTGCTGGATAGTGATGTGTCCGTACTTGTGTGCCATCATAGTGGATTCCTGAGAGTACGCATGACGGAGGTGCGCTTGAGTTCGTCCAGATCTTTCTGGAGTAGCGCGATCTTCCGCTCGAGTCGCTCAAGCGCGTCGACTACCTGCTCCGATGCGAAGCGGGTGAGGGGCACTTGATCGAGTCCGTTACGTGCGAGGGCTTCGGTACGCTTACTCATCTTTGGTATCATCCTCATCGTTGAAGAGTTCTTCATGTTCATCCAGGTCTGCGAGGAGTTCCGCAGCACCTTCATCACAGTACTCATCGTCAGCGAGGAGTACATATCCCACGAAGTCAGAGTCTTCCATCTTGTGGTGGTGTTGGCAGTAGAAGATACTCACTGGTTAGGTTCCGGTTGAGGTACCGGTTCGATCTGATACCACGGCTTCCCGTTGCTGTTCTCCCAGATAGTTCCGTCGTCACACAGCACAGTCGTGATATGGGCTAAGTCGTTCGTTTCAGACCAAGGGACTACCGCAGTAGCGATCTGGATAACCTTGCGTCTGGTCACTTGGACGCCTCCTCGGGTTGAGTCTCGTCGATACAGTCGAATCCCAGATGGTCGAGCATCGGCATGAGGTCTTGCCACTCACGCTCACGAAACACCAGTGTCCCGCATAGCGCCATGTGATCGGACTTCACAAGTGATCCGAACACTCGCACGTGTACGTGACTGCCGAGGAGCTTGTAGCGGAATCGGAGGTTCATGTTACTGATTCTCCATCATGAGGTGCATGACTGTGTTACAACGAGGAGACTCAAAACTCCCAAGTACATCCGTGAGCTTCTGTGCTTCGCTTCGCTCAGCATGGATGTATCTACTACGATCCACGATCTCGTTGGCTTCCTCGAGTGAGTACACCCCCGCGAAGTGTACATCTGCAGCATAGCCACACTGATCAGCACCCCACCACATGTTGTGCTTGTATGACCAGATGAGGTATGCTGTGTCCCATGTGAGCTTCATGACTTCCTCCGTTGTGCGACTAGCGCTTCCGCAAAGTTGTACTTTTCAGTTTCGAGGTCGGATTTCTCCCAGAAGTGCCAACGTGCGCCACAAGAGAGGCACTCGTAGAACAGGTCAATCCCCCAGGCTACGTGATGCGCGCAAACTTCAAACGCACTATCACACAGGCAAGTATCCGGATCGTTGCCTTCATCCTCCGGAGTGATCTCGATCTCAGGCTCATCCCATGAGGGATCGTAGTCATTGCGTGCTGGGATGCTGTTACGCATAGGGAGTACCCTCCAGAGTGCGCTTCATCATGCGCTTGGCGTCAGGGTGGATGTAGATGCTACCACCGAACTGGGAGAGCGCTGCAAGCGCGATGGAGAATGCCTGTCCAGGATCTTCCGAGTACTGCTTGTGCTCCCCGCGCTGGATTCGGAACTTCCGCCAGAACTGCGAATAGAAGATCCGAATATACTGGGGATCGGGGTTAGACTTATGGGAGCGCATCTTACCGTGCCTCGTCCAGGATGATACGATCCACATAGACCGCACGTACTGTATCGAAGTCTCCCATGATCGTGGCGACTTCCACCCAGCGCCCGTTGCGGTAGACTTGCTTTACAAGCTTCCGACGGTGCCAGGAGAAACAGTACACATCGTCAGTCATGCTCCACACGATCAGCATGTTAGCACTCCTGTCCGTTCTCATGGGTGAGGAACCCACCAGAGTTGAGGATGTGGAGGAGCATCGACTCGAGCACGATAGTCGCACGGGAGCGCTTGGGATGGATAAGAGCGTACTTCCCAGTTCCCATCGGGATGACTTCTGCAATCTCACCGATGCGGTCTGTGATGAAGGTACTCATGGGCGCACACTCGGCATGGTCACGAGGGTGGCAATGGAGGTGGATGATTCCGAGTTGAACATAATCACGGAGTCACACACGCAGTTATGCACTTGCCCATCTTCATCTCCCATAGTGTCGAACATTCTCATAATCCAATCGAGTGCTTGTGACTTCTCAGCCCACTCGGTCACGCGCCAGGTTGGTATCGACACGAGTGCTCCAGACATCCGGAAACTTGCTACATACGTGTACTTCATGTGGACTCCGACTTGAGTTCCATGCGGGTGTTGCAGCCCACCACCGAGGTGTGATGGGCTATGGTACGATCCGGCACGATTAATGCCGGCTTCGCCTAGTTATCCCAGGCAGATACGCGATCCGTGCAACCTCCAGCAGATCGGACACTCGATTCCCTCGGGGAGCATATCCCACGAGGTGGAAGGCTCGAAGGTGTACTCATCAACCTCCGGTCCCTGCTGTGCCTCCCACGGGATGATCTCCATGATCTCCCCCCACGCCGTGGCGAGGGTGATGAACCTCGGATCACCCAAGCGGCAGCGCTTCATCTCATCCATGAGGATGGCTGCGTGCATGATGTGGGCGAGGGTGTACTCGTACGCAGTGTGGTACGACCTCGCCATTCCCGTGCTGTACTCCAGCACCACGTCGAGCACATTCGCTTCCGTACGCTCGAGGATGGCATCGAGCACCCCGACTTCATTGTAAAGGCTCTCCAACTGTACCATCTGCTGCTTCATGTCCGTATTCTCCACGAGTGGGAATATCTGCGGCGTGGCGAGGTCCACGTCCGCGAGTATGGGCGCGATCCGGCCCACATCACAATATACCACCCCTCCCCACACTACACAATGATTAGTGATGATCGGATTTCCATCTGCACGATAGTTGCCGGCTGCGCCTAGCACATGAGTGGTACAAAAATGTGCAACTGACATGATTATGGCCGACTTCGTCTACCACCGACATACTCACATGCGGCCCTGTTGGGATGGCGAGCTGGGCCGTACATGGTGGGATTCGATGTGCGCCGCAGGCCCCGTGAAACGGCGTGAAACGCCCCACCACGCCACGATCGGCCTCCGGCCATACCCACGTATGCCCAGGATCGTTTGTGCCCGCATTTGCGTCAGGACCTCCTTCCCATGCCTGCTGGCTGGTAGTCCTTAACCCACAGTCCTTCCACGTAAGTCGTTGCGGCACATGGGTTTACCCCACCTGCGTCAGGCTGGCTTGCTCACCTACCTGCCCCCCCGATGCACGTGAAGGACCTTACCCCTGCCTTCCTCCCAGCCTGCGTGTGTATGCTAGCTGGCTAGCTGGCTTGCTTGTGCTAGGTCCTTTTCCTCTCTATATACTATCTAAAAAAAAATTTTATAGTGAATAAGAGAAAAGTGTTAGTACATAAGCACATTACACTCGATCAGGCTGGCTGGATGGCAGGCTGGCTCCACGGGTACATCACGGGGGGAGGTAGTAGAGCCAGCAAGCAAGCCTGCAATCGTGTAACCCGTTGTGGCATATGGAGTTACGCATTTTGGACTTCCGTCAGTACTTCCTTCCTGACGTGTGACATTCATCACCAAGTTGTGCAAGTGGTACACATTTGTACACCTCAAGCTCTAGTTCACGAGTAAGCTACCTTGTCAAGGTCATGTGTATTCTTGATTCCGGATATACCAAAAAGCACGACTCGAGGGATGTAAAGTCCCCCAAGTACGTGCTAGTTAGCTCTTATTACCTCGCATCGTCCGCAAGAATGCGTGCACCTCATGCAACTTGTACACAAAGAACGCATCAGTCTTGAGACAGCTAAGCACAATCCAGACTGTCCCGCTTAGCACTGTCACATCCTCCACACGGCAATCTTGCCTCTCGATCGCGTTGAGTTCGGACACCTCAAACGTATCGCGTACGAGTACTGACGACATATGGCCTCCAGGCCGTTCGGTTAGTCGTTATGTCTGACTCCCCAAGGTCACATCCCTTAATCACGCGAGAGTCTGGCTGCTAGCCAGGGCCGTCGCGATAGCCGCCGGAACACCTGCTTCCACGAGCGCAGCCGCGTACAGCTGCTGGAACTCCACCACGTCACTCCCATTGTACAGTTCGCCGTTCGGGAGCGTGTAAACCCGCACCTGGATCGGGCTAGCTGTCGCCCGCACGCCACGCATAGCGTTGTACACAGCGTTCCGCAAGTTCTCAGTATCCTTGTCCCCAGCTTCCAACCGAGCACGGTTGATCGCCTGAGCACGGACACGGATCGAGTTGCTCGCGTTCAGCATAGCCAGCACCGCCAGCTTCCCAAAGTGCGCCTCGAACTTCTCGAAGTCAGAAATCTTCGGGAGCTGCGCAGGCGTCGCAAACGCCACGCGATCAGTCTTGTTCGGACCAGCCTGCTTGCTGACCGTTTCCGTCTCCCACGTCATGCCGTAGTCAGCCCAAACGTGAGAAGCGCTAGAAGTTGTTGCCATGTTGATATCCTCCAGGGATATTGACCTACATGAGTTTCCTACGGGAACCAGGACGATTTCCTAGTTCCCCACACTGGAGGATGTGACCTTGAGTTGTCAAACAGCGCGTCCAAGTCGCCCCACCATGATGAGGGCTACCTGGTCGGCTCGTGGCCCCAACTCGCGACGCGCACCTTCCGCACGTCACGCTCGCCACGTCCGACACCATCAATGTACTACATCCCGCCGGAATGTCAAGCTGCCACCATGCCGACGGGGGGCACCCCCCACAAAGACATGGGGTGGCGGAGAAGCATATCCTCCCCAAATCGCACCACTTTTGAAGCTATTCAGTGGTACAATAATGTACAAGTGGCGGAGGGGCAAGGTATAGTCGCTAACGTCCAGTTGCGGAGAAAGGCTAGATATGGTATGTTGGGATATGGCGAATACGAGGAAGCCCGACTGGGCGCGGACATATGGGACACAGGTGGAGTACGAGCGCCGTGCGAAACGCACTTCGCTTAGCCCCCGTGTGGAGCACGCGTTGCGGTTGTACAGTATGGGCACTGCGCCAACCAAAAAGAAAGCTGCTGAGATGGTGGGACTCACGCCGGCAAGCTTGTATGGTGTGACTGGAGCATTCAACGGGAACAATCTCGCGAGGCGTTTCTTGGAAGATACTAGCGCACAAATCCATGAGCGCGCGGTAGATGTGGGAGCGCTCTTGCATCGGTTGAGTCTGGAGGCTATCGGAACCATAGATCACATTCGCAAGAATGGGACTACGGAGGACATCCGCCTCAAGGCTAGCATCGACCTCGCCGATCGTGGTCCGCAGACTGGAAAGATCCAGAAGCACCAAGTCGAATCGTTCACACTTGCTGGTAAGGATGTGGAGAACATCCGACGTGCGATGCTCGAAGGTGCAGATGTGCAAGCTCTGTATGGTGAGGTCGCCCAGGATTTCGAGCAGGTCACATCTACCACGGTTAGCGATGCTAGTCAGTCAAGCTGAAGTCGTGCTAGCGCTTTTCAGCGCAGCCCTCGGTGGTATGGCTGGTGCGGTGGGAGGAGCATTCGGAGCAACGAGAGCACTCCAGAAAGAATTGCAAGATCTTAAGCTCATTCATGGGGATAGGTTGATCCGTGTTGAGACTCGTGTGGGGATCACAGAGGAAGGCGCTCTCACCGGCAACGGACTGATCGGCACCATCCGAAATGTAACAAGACGCATGGACGCTCGTAACGATCGACAGCACCCATTCACTGGAGATGGTAATCATGGCTAAGAAGATACCGTTCGGGAAGAAGGCAGTCAAGGGCCCGAAGCCTGAGAAGATGTGCGCGAAGTGCAAGAAGCCCATGAGCAAGTGTAAGTGCTAAGATGAGCACTCTAGCCGAGCATTCGAGCAGCAAGACCGAGGTACTTCAAGTGCTATTCGGTCCCGCTTGGCGTGAGCTTATCGCAGCCATCGCGTGGGAGTTGCTCGACCGCATGGATCCTAGCGCCACTGCCATCACGATCCAGAAGTGGTTCATAAATGTACGCGTCACATGGGCGGATATCGCTCACGCGGTGAACATACTATTTGGTCCGCACCCATGAGTCTGATGACACTATCACCTCGTCGTGGGGGAGTGGCTAGCGCACCTGTCGTGGGTGTTGCGGCGGTTCTTACACAGCAAGGCACTCCAACAACTGGAACGCTCCGTTTTACAGGAGGATTCTGGTTACCGGAAACTGGTAGTTATTCGATGAGCGAAGCTGACGTAACTGCTAAGAAGTTCAGCGTGTGGATCGGCGGCGTTGAACAGGCTATTCATGCTGAAGCAATGCGTGGCCGGCATCCTAACGGAAATGTGCGATGCGTTCGATACGATCTTGATTACACCTGCGCATCCACGGCTGACGTCGTGGCTAGTGTAGTCATCGGTGTAGCCCGAGGAACAACTGATATTTCCCGCCGCGCCATCACGCAGTCTGTGAGTCAGGCAAAGCGTTGGCTTGTCGCGACTGATACAGACTTCACTACGTCGACAAAAGCGACAGGGATGCCGCTTGCAAAGTCGTCTTTGTGGAACGCAGCCGAGACAGCATTCTTCACCACGATGTTCGATTATGCCATTTTCTACACTGACACATATCAGAGTGGAAGCAAAGGTGCAGCAACGTATGATCCAGCGCGAGCATGTGTGAGTGCTTTTCTTTGTACTGGTAACATAACGTACTTAAGCCAAGCGTATGTTATCGCTACGAAGTGGATGACAGAGTACCACTTGCAAGCTGGAACAGACAACAACTACGGTGGCACAACACAGATTGATACTGAGTCTCTTGGTGTGTACGCTGTGTCATTCCCTGAGCAGTACTCCCTCATGGAGTGGTCCTTTGGGCTAGCGTATGAGTTAACAGGGTGGTCGTACTACTGGGCGTTGCTGAACCAGTATTCACAGCGATTCTTCTGTGCGGCTGGTGTTGAGGCGTCACAGCGCACAACGGGTGAGTTTCTTTACCGTGCGACTGCTGGTGATAATTCAATTCGTAGAGCGTATCGTAACCTTCGGTGGATGCTTGGTGGGTATACGTTTGATACTACGTATGCCTACGGGGATGCAGACAGTGGTCCACGCAATCCAGATTGGGCTGCGGAGCTGCCTTGGCATCTAGACTCAATCGAGTACAACAAGTACGACACGTCTGCTGGGGCGTATAAAGTAAACTTCCGTGGACAGAATCCCGCGCAGATTATCGCGAGTGGTGCTTGGTCAGCGGGTGATTTTCAGAATTTCGCGGTATCCATCGTAAACAACGCACTGATTGATTATCTGGAGAACATCAAGACAGATGCACGTTTGGTGGGATGGGTTAAGATAAACATGGATATCGTGTTAGCGAACGCGAGCGAACTGCCCGCGCTGCACTACTACCACAACAACGGTGGCGCGACGAGTGGGAAGTACGCGACTCCGTATAAGAATACATCTACCGCCGTGACATCGTTATCTGTCGATGGCGGACCAAGTGGCTCAGGTGAATTGAATGATCCGTTTGACTTTTGTATGCACGTTCGGGCACTAGCATTTCTCGCTGTTGAGTATCCTAGCGACGTTGTGAATGGCAAGACGTACGCCCAGTGGCGTGATCTTGCTATGCGCCCAGAGCAGATGGAAGGTATGGCGTGGAACTGGAAGTTCATCGGCGAAACCGTGCAGGCTTTTGACGCTCCGTATCGTCGCATTTATGGTAACCCGTCGCGTCCTGCCACGATTCGTACTCCCACAATCCACACGAATCAGCCGACATGAGTGTACTCAGAACCGACTTCAGCGGCGCATTTGATGCAGCGCTTTTTAACAAAACAGAAACTGCTGGTACCGTCACGCAAACAGGTGGAGAGATACTCTTCAACTATAATACAGGGTATCCTGGTATTTGTTATGTTGAAGACGTTACAGCAGTAGATATGACAGGGGAAGATATGGTGATCGAGATGAGCACCTTCCCTACGACGAACCCGTGCTATATGCGGTTCTACTTAATGGATTCGACAGGAAAAGGTTGGGGTTTGCGCTTTAACTACTCCACCACAGCTTCTGGTGGGCTTGGTATTACTAAGCTTGTTGGAGGCACAGCATCAGTAGTAAGTAGCTTAGGTAACTACGACAACGTTACGCACAAGTTTATGCGCTTGCGAGAAGCTAGCGGAACTGTATATTTTGATCGTAGCCCTGACGGTACAACGTGGACTAATATGTCTAGCTTCACTATCGCGGCTGAGATTAGCGGTGTTGATCTGACTGCTATGAAAGCACGCTTTGGGCAGTTGGACAGCGATGGTAATGGCATCTACGGTGTGTCTAGTTACTATGCTCCCGCGCTTGCTACTGCTAGCAACGTCTCCGCGCTCATCGGTGGAGGGCTCATCACGTGAGTATGATGATGATGGGGACGAAGCCAGGTAAGCGTGGATCCTACATGTGGGCACGTAAGCCTGTTGTACCCACGCCGACTGCGCCAACTCCTATTCGCACATTTTACGTAGACGCAGCGAGTGGTAGCGATGGTAATGCTGGCACTATCGGCTCACCGTTTCAGACCATCGGTAAGATCAATACCACAGCTACAGCTGGGGATTTGTTCTATTTGAAGGGCACATTTACTGGCACCACGTCACTTGGCATCGGCGCGGCGTCTGGCACATCGAGCGATTGGATTCAGGTAGCTAAGTGGCCAGGACAGTCATACACGCTGAACAACGGTGGTGGCGGGTCTGAGTACTACAGCATCGACCTTTCAGCATCATACTGGTGGCTATCCGGTGGTACGGTTACTCCAGCTGCAAGTGCGTATACAGCTGCGCGCTGGACTGCTGCGAATCATCGTCTGGTAGACATGACGTTCAGTGGTGAGCCTCGCATTGGGTGTCAGGTGTACGGTGCGGATAATGTGGAGTTCTACGACTGCGCATGGAGTGGTTCGCACGGTGGTACTGCGTCAGCGGCGGAAGGTAACGTCGGTGACATCATCATGGTGGGTCAAGGTAGTGATAACTTCAAGCTGGTGCGGTGCTCGTTCGATGTGCGCTCATACCACGGTACAGTAGGTATCGGCTCGTGGTCTGGAGCATACGTGGGTGCAGATAACGCCTACATCTTCGATTGCTACTTCCGCAACACCGCAGCAGGTGGGCTGTGGGCGGGCTATGGCGCAGCATCCAACACGGTGGTAGAGTGGTGTACGTTTGAAGATATGGCAATCGCTCAGGATGCAACGTATCCACCCGCGTCAGTCGAAGCCATCCTGTGTCAGTCACCCGACTCCACGATTCGCTTCAACACGATCCGCAACGGCGGCGGACGCGCAGTGCTGTTCTCGTCGTACTACTTCGGTGGTGAGTTGCAAACGTGCAAGCGGCTGAAGTTCCACAACAACACGATCACGGGCTGTGTGGGCATCGGCTTGTATTTTGGTGGTGGCCCAACCTCCAACGCAGCGACGGATCTCACTGACAACATCATTGAGAACAACGTCATCTGGAACAACAACACGGGCGCAGCTACAGAGCAGAACGGATTTTACGAAAGCGAGTGGTATCCGATCTTTTTCAACCTGTTCCAGAACGGTACAGGCGTGTACGGCGCGGGATCGTTGGGCGGCAACATCTTCCGCAACAACTTGATTGGGCGTAGTACAGGTGACACCAAGATGATGCTGCTGATCCGCAACTTCGACGGCGGCGGCAACATCAAATATACCAAGGCGCAGATGGAATCCACGTTTGCGGGACACGCTAACAACATCAGCGCCACCGATCCGCTCCAAGTGTCGAGCACGGACGCGCATTTGCAAGCAGGTTCGCCGTGCATTGATGCGGGATATGCCACCAGCGGCGTGAGCTATCTGGGGAGCGCGGTGGATATCGGCGTCTACGAGTACGGAGGGAATGACTGATGGCCGCACCAACCATTACCGGCACGCCGGTCAGCGCATCGCCATATGCTACGGCTGGCCCGATCACGATCTCATCGTACAGCACGCACCCAAGCGGCGATGACATTTTTGTTTTCGTCGGCCACTCGTACAACGCAGGTGCTGGTACTGCTACGGACGTGACGTGGAACGGCGCGTCGATGACGAAAGTGGGCGAGCAGCAGCACGCAGGCGCTGACGTGAACGCCTCGCTGTGGCGCATTGCCGCTAGCACCAACACGACGGGCAACATCGTCGTCACGCTGCCGGGATCATCGGACTTTATAGGCACCGTCGTGGTATTCTCGGCGAATAACGTCGGCTCTATCGGCACGCTGGTAAAGCTCACATTCAGCTTCGCCGGAACGGCGGGCGTGGTGACGACGGTAACCGACGGGACAACCGATTCGCTAATTCTCGGCATGAGCGTGGCGCGACGCAACGGGACCAATACCTCGTTAGCAGCGTTCACGGTGACGTCAGGCGGTACGGACATTGTGAATGCGGGCGTCTCAACTTCGAACAACTTGGGTGACCGGACGTGCGTGTTCACCGAAGCGGGTGCGGCGAGTGTCGATCTCGACTTGACGTACGCCTACGACTCCGACCGTATCGTGATGCTGGGACTAGCACTTAACGGCGCCGCCGCCCCAACATCCTCCCGTGCAGGTTTCTCTCGCGGTTTAATCTTCTAAACAGGACAGCACATGGCATACTATGGGGATTACCTCAAGGGAACAACGGTGTACATTCCGTTCAACTCCAACGGGGGAGATGGTGCGTCGATCACACTCGCGACAAACGGTACGCCGAAGGCGTATGTTAATGGTGGGACGACGGAGATTACAACTGGAGTATCGCTCGTGGAAGATCATGATGCGATCACGGGTAGGCACTTCATTTCAGTTGATACGTCGGGGAGGGGGTTCACGGCTGGTTCAGATGTGGACGTGGCTATCGACGCGAATACTGTGGATGGTAAGACGGTAAATGCGTGGGTTGGGAAGTTCTCCATCCTGCGTGCGAAGTACGAGACTCCAGTTGTGGGCCTGGCGGTTGCTGCGACTTCCACAACCGTCACACTTCCCGCTACCGCCGTAGCAACGAACGATTACTACAACGGATCGGTTATCACGATTGCCTATGGTACAGGTGCCGGACAGTCGCGGGTGATTACTGATTACGCATCCACAAAGGTTGCGACGGTTGAAGGTTGGACCACCACACCGGATACTACGAGTGTCGTGATGGTGACTGCGGTTGCACCGGCTGCTGCGGCGGATTTGGATGCTATCTCTAACGCGGTGAATGAAGGCGCGTGGGATGTGTTCAAGACTGTCAAGCGTACTGGAACGAACGGAAACACTGGACTGAGTGCAACGCTTCCCACGACTGGTGCGGTTACTACGACGCTCGATACGGACGTGGCAGCACTTCCGATCATCGAAGTTGACACTGCGAGCTAACCATGTTGCTACTACTTTGGTTTGCGCTGTTCGGCGCGGGTGGAGAGGAAAGCGGTGGACCTACAGTTCCTCCTGGCTCCGGTAACTTGTACTGGAAGATCTACCGTAAACGTCGGGGATAGGGGTACAAAAATGGATAAGGATATAGACCTCCCAGGACAATCTAAAGCCATCGTGGAGCTCCCAGCGGATCTTCGGGAGGATATGCGGCAGCGTGGACTGGGAGATCTGTATTACTTCGACAAGGCGGTGCTAGGGTATTCGGATATGACTGTCGGCGCGCATGGACATCTGTGTACGTTCGTGCAGATGAATCCCAAGCGGTTCAAGCGGATGCTCATGCCGCGAGATCATCTCAAGACATCTGTGATTACTATTGGTGGTAATCTGCAGATGGCGGTGAAGAATCCGAATCACCGGATCTTGATTGGTAACGAGTCCGCGACAAACAGTGAGCGTATGCTCCGTGGTATCAGGCAGCACTGTGAGTCTAACCGGATGTTTCGAGCACTGTATGGGCATGTGATTCCTAAGGACACTCGGAAGGTCCGGTGGAATGACAGTGAGTTAGACTTCGTACGGCAGGACATCTTCCCCGAGCCGACGTTCGATACTATCGGTATGACGGGTAGTGTTACATCACGACACTACAGCCACATGTGCTTCGACGATCCGATTTCGGAAGAAGCTGTGAAGTCGGAGAAGGTGATGTACGATGTTATCAACCGTATGAAGGCGATCACATCGCTGCTCACCGATGCGACGAAGGATACTGTTTGGCTGGTTGGGACCAGGTGGGCACTGTTCGATGTGTACAGTTGGTTCGACTCGAGCTTCCCACCTGAGTGGTTGGGGAAGTTCAGCCGGAGTGTTATCACTCCCACGGGTGATCCGATCTGGTTGGAGCGCTTCCCACTTGACCTGATCGCGCTGAAGCGCAAGATCATGGGGGAGTATAAGTTCTCCTGCCTCATGATGAACAACCCTCGCAATGCCGAGAAGCAGATCCTCCCAGTGGATCAGATTCGGTACTGGGAGTTCGGTGATGCGAAGCAGGAACAGATCGTGTTGTATGATCTCGAGAATCTGCCAGTGCAGATCATCGCAACGCATAAGTTAGACATCACGATCTGTGTTGATCCTGCGCCGGCGGAGAAGATCACGAGTGACTTCAACGCGATCACTGTACTCGGTATGACGCCGGAAGGTCAGGCGATTGTGCTGGAGGCAATCCTTACCCGATGCGATCCGCTCGCACTGATCGACTTGTTGTTTGATCTGCAGAAGCGCTGGAGACCTCGAGTGGTTGGTATCGAGTCTGTGGCGTATCAGAAGATGCTTAAGTACTTCGTGAAGAATGAGAGTACTAAGCGTAACGAGTACATCAACGTGGTGGATCTCAAAGGATCCACGGTTGGAAAGTCGAAGGACTATCGGATTAAGGGACTCCAACCCATGATTGCAACTGGGCGGTTGTTCTTGCATAAGACGCAACAGTCGCTAATCCAGCAACTGTCCGAGTACCCGCTGGGCGAGCATGACGATGGGCCGGACTCGCTCTCCATGCACGCGGAGATTGCGACTTGGTGGTACTCGAATGAGCGCGTGGAGCAGTTGAAGGCAGCGGAAAGGGCGATGGCGAAGGAGATGACTAAGCAGACGAAGTACCTGTCATCCCCATTCGCTAAGACTCGTGATGAGGAAGATGAGCAAGAAGATCTCTGGTTCGGTAACTCATTTCACAACGTGGAAGAGGTAACTCTCGATGGGTAAGCAGTGGACGGAGCACTTCAACGAAGTTGAGTTCACGGTATCACGCTCGCATCCGGACCTAGTTGTTCGGATTCCATCGAAGTACCAAGACTCCATGAAGCGCGTGGCGGTGGAACTGTTCGAGCCGATCCGATCTGAACTCGGACGGACAATCAAGATTCTCAGCGGTTACCGTTCGCCAGAGCTCAATGCCGCCGTAGGCGGTAGTCGCACTTCCCAGCATGTACTCGGCCAGTGCGCGGATGGGACAGCGGTTGAGCTTCGTGAGGTGATCTACCTCATCATCGACATGGTGCAGGATGGGAAGCTTGATACAGCGGGACAGATTATCTACTACCCCGATCAAGCGTTCTTCCATATCGCCCTAGCGAGTCGGCGTTATCCGAAGCCTACGCTCTGTATTAAGTGGCCGGCGCAGGACTACAACTACACCCCGTGTCTCATGACGCGAGAAGCATTTGACGAGATGGTGCCTCCTCACCTCGATCCGAACTACGACCTATGACCATCCCGTTTGATATGCAGGACATGAATCCTGCGCCGCCCTTCATGGAGGAATCCATTGAGGACATGGGGCGGGTAGCTGCGGCAAAGCAGGAGGAGTTCAAGAATCCGAAGGCGATCATGCGGATGTCTACGGATACACGGAAGGAACTCAGTGTGTGGCTCAGCGATCAGCTCACCCAGCTCACCGATGAATACGAGGGTAAGCGTGAGGAGTGGGCTCGCTACGAGCACGCATACAAGGCGTATCCGGAAGTCGCGAAGTCGATTCCCTTCATTGGGGCTAGCACGGATAACATCCCGCTGATCGCGAGTATGGTTGATCCAGTACACGCGCGACTTGAGACTGGCATCTTCCGTCAGTCACCTCCCTTCACCATGACTGCTCTCCGCAAGTCCATGATGAAGTACGAGAAGCCCTTGCAGAAGTTTGTCAACTTCTACATGAAGAACATCATCGACGCGAGGAAGGTAGCGAGTCCTAGGTTGCTGGAACTTGCAAAGCTGGGCACCGCAGTGTTCTACATTGATTACCGTATTGACAAGAAACCCCGCATGTCTTATATTGGAGGTAAGGCGGAAACCGAAATGGTGACGAACTTCCAAGGCCCTGTGCTAGAGGGAGTTGATCTAGGGGACTTCTTGTTCCCTGCATTGTACCAAGATGTGCAAGCTTGTCCGTTGGTAGCACGTCGCATCCGTACGACTATTCCGCATCTGAATAGCATGGCCCGTAGCGGGTGGCTGGTGAATGTGGATAAGGTCACTGGCTTCGGTGGGCGTGAGCGTACTACAGTTGAGGAAGCACTTGAGGACACCCAGGGTCTCGCGTCGATTCAATCTAACGAATCTGTGGAGATCGTGATCTATGAGGTGTTCTTCCGGTACGATGTAGGAGATGGGGTGGAGCAGATGATGCGTGCAGTGGTTCACATGCAAACCTCAGATGGCCATGAGGGATCACCGCTGACAATTCTACAGCTCCGCCCTAATGATGCCTGGCACGGGAAGTACCCGTTTGTGTTGATGAACTACACCATCAACAACAATAGTTTGCTAGGCACGGGGTTGTGTGAGATGGTGTATCCCTTCCAAGAGTCCGTGAAGCGGTATCACCAACTCGCACAGGATAACGCCTTCATCGCGAACGCGAAGATGTTTATCGCTAAGCGTGGGATTCCTGGACTGGAAGGCGATATTAAGGTGTATGCAGGGCGGACGATCTACACTGATAATCCAGGTGCTGATCTGATCCCGCTCAGTATGGGTGACATCTACCCAAGTACGCTTACCGAGAGGCAGAATCTCCTCGGGCTCGCGGAGAAGCGTACAGGCGTTTCCGACTACATGGTTGGTCGTGAGTCACCGATTGTAGGAAGCCGAGCCACTGCGACTAGTACCCTCGCGCTGATTCAGGAAGGCACCAAGCGCGTTGAGCAAGTAATGGAAAACATCCGAGTGGGCTGGAACGAAATCCACGAGATGTTCTTTCACCTATGGGCTCAACACGGAACATGGGATCTGAACGAGATTCAGTTTGGGGATGAGGAAGATGTGCGACTAGTGGAGGAATTCTTCACTACCGTCGCCCCGAAGGCTCGCCTCACAGGTGCGTTCTCGATTAACATCGGCGTGACTGACGCCACCACGAACAAGCAAGTGCAGCAACAGATGCAACTTGCCCTCATCAACGTGATTCAGGGCTACTTGAAGCAGTTGCTTGAGATGGGTCAGCTTGTAATCCAGACCCAGGGAATCCCACAGTTCGTCGGACTCGTAAAGGAGGTGATCGAATCTTCCACCGCGATGTATCGTGATCTGCTGAGCAAGTACGACATCCCTAATTCAGAGGAATACCTTCCAGATGTACTCGACCTCCTCGCATCCGTGGGTGCCCCAGGGGCTGAGCAAGGGGGAACTGGAGGAACTCCACCAGGAGTTAAGCCAGATACTGGACTCTCCGGCATGGACGATCTTCTTGCGATGGTTAGAGGATCAACTGGCCAACCACCACAGGGTGTTGCTTGATTCTGGTACCGCAATCGAGCAAATTCGCATCGCGCAAGGCGCATATAACGCGATAAAGCTGGTGCAAAGCGCACCAAGGACCATGCAGACAACACTTCTCGCACTGAGAGCTAACACAGATGAATGACAGGCACCCGTTCGATGATGGCGTACTGCTTGAAGATCTGGATAAGGAGTTCCCAGATGAAACAACAGTCGTCAAGCCGGCTAGTATGGACCCTTCCACCATGCGTTTGGAAGGCGATAACATCCCAGAGGACCTCCGTGGCAAGTCGGTAGAGTCACTTCTCACCGATCGCGCTCGGATGGAATCCCTCATGAAGGAACTTGGGAGCAATCTTAACCGTCCTGCTCCCGCGCCAGTTGCCCCGATCGAGCCCGATCCTGTGTATGATCGGAATGCTATCAAGGAACTGCTCGAGAACGGCAACGTGATGGAAGCAATGGAAGCGATGATGGGCTTCGCGTACAAGCGAGTGTCCAAAGACTTCGAGACTCGCATCGCTCCGCTGGTTAGCACGACGACAAGTGTAGCGGAAAGCTCGATGCGGGCAAAGTATCCGGCTGAGTTTGAGTTGTTCGGTCCGCAGATTGCTGAACTCGCACGAAACGCGGGACAGGCTATGAGTAACCCCGAAGCGTGGGACAACCTGATCGCGTTTGTGAGAGGTCGGGGGGATAACTTCGACAAGCTGGTGGAACATAAGGCACGGAAGCGCAGCACTCCGAGTGAGATTCCACCGAGTATCTCCAGCGGTGCACTTCGTGGATCCTCGGTGAGCAACCGTGAAGGTGTGAAGGCGACAAAGGAAGAGTTGGCTAACGATCCCGCAGTCCAGAAGATGCTTCGCGCTTCTGGTATGTCTATCGACGAATACTACAGGTGGTTCTAACATGGGAAAGTACGCAGACAGTCTGATTCCTGGCAGCACGGAATCAATCGACATCAGTGAGCCTACCGCGAATGACCGTGCGGCTAGCTCGAACACCGTGGAACCTGCCACGCATGTGAATCGTAGCGCTGAAAAGCGTGGATACACTGTGCAACAGCAGCGTGCGCTTGATCGACTCGAAGGGAAACTTGAGGGTGGTGCGATTTCGCTCACCCCCAAGGAGCGTTTGCTCGATGCGGAAGAAGCTAAGAAGCTGAATCCCGATTCTCACGTTCGGTGGCTCTCCCTCCGGAACACTGAGAAGTTGGACAGCCGTAAAGAGGAAGGGTATGTCAAGCTAGCTGAGGAAGACGGTGGACGCCAGCTAGGCGACAGCATGGCCCTCTTCGCAATTCCACGACAGCTTCGCGATGCACGCGTGAAGCGTCAGGAAGAAAGCACTCGTGCCAGAATGGGATCGGTGAAGGAACTGTACGGGGAAGTTGGTGCACGCCTCGCACATGAACTGAAGCGCTCTCACGGTTTGTCGGACTCGGAAGTCCGGCGTCTAATCATCAACGAGTGAGGCAGAGATGGCAACGAGCTTCCCTATCACCTTTTCGGTAGGTGATAACCACCCGTTCGTGCGGAACTATCCGGTGTACTCCGGAGAGACGTTCAGCGCGGGTGATCTGGTGTACTACGATACGTCGGGTGTGCGGCTGTGTGGCGCTGACCCTTCGTTGATCCTCGGAATCGCGATGACTGGTAGCGCGGACGCTTCGGCGTTGCTTCCCAGTGCGCAGATTCCCGTGGCGATTCTCACTCCGGACATTGTTTGCATCATGTCCAGCGCGACGACGCCTGCACTGGCTAATCTCTTCACCGCATACGGCTTGGTTCGCACCAGTGCCGGACTGTGGCGGATTGACACGAGCGATACCTCCAACACGCGAATCAGTGTTGTCGATTACTCTCCGCACACTGGTGTGTTCGGACAGGAAGCCTGGATGGTTAAGTTCACGGCTGCTAACCTTCAGGGCGACGCTGTCGCTAGCTAAGGAGAATAGATCATGACGATGTTCCGTGGTGGGTTTGCGAAGACGATTTCCCCACTCTATCGCAAGGTGCTGTTCAACACCTTCAAAGAGCGGGCGTTGGAAGGCAACATGCTGGTCAACATGAACACGGCACCTAACCGTGCGTATGTTGATGACTTCCAGGTTGCTGGTTTCGGTACCCTGACCGAGAAGGCTGAAGGTGGCCCGTTCGCAATTCAGGATGCCAAGGAAGGCGGGACGAAGCGTTACAACTGGACCACGTATGGTCTGGGCTTCCGCGTGACGGAAGAGATGTGGGAAGACGATCTGTACTCGCTGTTCGGAAGCAAGATGACCGCTGCACTGGGTCGCTCGGTTCGGAACAACTTTGAGCTCGTCGCTCACAGCCCGTTCAACAACGCCTTCAACACGTCGTACAGTGGCTTCGTGTCGGGTGAGTCGCTTTGCGGCACTCACACCACGATCCGAGGCGGTACCCTCACCAACACGCCGACGACGCAGGCAGACTTCGATCTGCTTACGCTCCAGGCTGCGTTGGAGCACTTCCACTCGCTCACTGATGAGAGCGGCCTCCCTGTGGTGTACATCCCCAAGAAGGTCATCCACTCCATCGGTGATTACTGGACGGTGAATCAGATCCTCAAGACTGATAAGCTGCCTGGTACGAACCAGAACGACATCAACCAGTTGGCGAAGGAAGGCCTCACGCCGCACCTCTCGCACTACCTGGACGATCCTGATGCGTGGTTCGTGCAGTGCGACATGCACGATGTGAACTACTACGATCGAGTCAAGCCGACTTTCCGTAGTGGTGATGACTTGAACACGGGTGATGCTGTGTTCATGGTTCGTCGTCGTAACGGAGCGGGTTATGGCGAGTGGCGTGGCGTGTACGGCTCGAGCGGAGCGTAACCATGCCCCTTCCTACGAGCGCGCTTGGGGGCCGTATTCAGGCCCCCTTGCGTGTGAGTGGTATCAAGGCACAGACTCGTTTGCTGAGCCCCACGCCTGTTGCTACTCTCACGCTATCGGATACGTTTACAGATGTCGCGGCAGGCAGCACGACGGCGATGTTGAGCACCGGAGTGGCTGGTCCTAACACGACGACTAGTACGGTACTCGCTGCTTCATTCGACGGAGCGATTGGCGTTACTGGTGTTATCCCAGTGGGTCGGAACGTGGTGGTTACTGTGACGCACGGTAGTTCCGTGGTTGCGGTAAGCGGTACGATCACTGGGACGGATAAGTACGGTCGGGTGATTACGGAAGCATGGAGTGTCACCGCGACTGGTACGACGAAGACTTTCACTGGTGCAAAGGCGTTCAAGTCTGTCGTGAGCATTTCGATCACTGCAGCGGCGGATGCTAGTGCGAACACGGTGAAGCTGGGTACCGGCAACTTGCTGGGTCTCAGCTACCCTGCTGCGGCTCCGAAGATCATTGCGGAGACTCAGGACGGTGCGGCTCCGACTGCTGGTGCGCTTGTTGCGGCATCCAGCTCGGCAAGTGCAGATCGTCGTGGAACCTACGCACCAAACGCAACTCCAGATGGATCGAAGGATTTCGTGGTATGGTACCTTGTGGATGACGCCACAGGGATTTAACCACCACAGGCGTACAAAAAAGGACACCTGACATGGGACGTCGTCTTGCTATGGTCGCTGCGGAAGGTAACTATACCTCTCCGTGGATTCTCGCGATGGGGCGGGAACTTGAAGTACACGTAACGGGAAGCGGTACGATTGTCATGGAGCTGGAGAGTCGAGATGGCACCGTGAGATTGCAGTCACTACTAGACGGCTCTAGTAAGCTGGATGACATGAAGGCTGTTAAACGCTATCGTGTGCTCAAGACGGCCGTAGCAAGCGACACCCCAACTACTGTGGAGGTTATCTACTGATGGCAAGATCACTGGTGGTACTCGGGACGCTAACAGTGGCCAGTTCGGGCACGACTAGCGGGTGGTTGAATAGTAAGCTCGGATTCGGTCGTGCTACGGACATCGTGATCTACGGACCGGCTGCGGCGACTGGTACGTTCGGGGTGGAGGTTAGTTGGCTCGATGCGCCTGGTGCATCGGACTACGGGGCACTCAAGATTGACGGTACTCAGGTCACCGTTGGTGCGTTGGATGCTGCGGTGTGTCCGAGTTCTTCATTCAAGTCGCTTCGTGTTAAGAGTTCCGCGAGCGAAGGTGCTGAACGGACGCTTATCGTCATGGGACAACTGGAGGTGTAGCATGGATAAAAAGATCCTATCAACACTTACAGGAGGTACTCTTGGCGCAGCTGGTATTGTCGGATTGGCTCTAAATGCCGGATTCACGACTAACCAGCTGTTTGTTATTTTCATCGTAGCACTTGTGCTTACAGCTTTCGGTGCGCCGTTGGGAGAGTTGTTCAAGGATAAAGCTAAGTCGGAATCCCCTACTGACGAGAAGTAGTCATGGCAACAACTACGCTTGATCTTAAGACAAGGCTTAGGGCTAGAATTGGTAGTCCTAGCCTTGTTGCGTTACCGGATGCGAGTGCCATCGCATATGTGAATAGGGGATACCAACACACGTTGGATCACTTTATTCACCCAGTTACTCGCGCTGAGTACACGCTTAATACCGTTAGTGGAACTGCCACGTATACGGTTCCTCGGGCGTATCGGGCACTCATGCGCTTGTGGAATAAAGACTACGGAACGAAGATTGCCAAGGTTACTCACACGCGGTTGTTTGAGTTCCGAGATGGTGACAACCGCACAGCGACTGGGAAGCCCAAGTGGTACTACAAGAATGGAACTGAGCTTCGTCTTATGCCCACCCCAGACGCGGCATACGAGTTGATTGCGCTGTGTAAGGTTAAGCTAGATGATCTTACGCTTGACGCAGATGAAATCCAGATCGACGACTGGGATGACATCATCCTGTCCCGTGCAGTGTATGCGTACTATCTGGACATCGGAGATGAACCGAAGGCTAAGTGGAGCCTCGCGGTTTGGCAGGAATCAGTTGGAAGCAAGCCTTCACAACTGGAAGAAGAACAAGTGGACCAGGAGATTCCGAATAGTGCGGTTGATTACTACCGGAGTCCATCGGGTAACTATCGCCGGCGCATGACTACTGATCCCTGGGGGGCTTGATGGCATACACTAGAGTTTGGAGTGAAACTCGCCCACTCGGGACACAGCGAGTTAAAGAGTTGGATGATGAGATTCGGTATCTGCGGGTGGACATCAGCGAGCGTCTTGTTACGCTCCTCGGTGTCACGATGTCGGCAGATCCACTTCTCGTCACGAAGGTTGGTGCGGCTGTAACGTTCAATGGGACTGGGTATCAGGCTAACCAGCCGATGACAGATCTGGGGAACATCAGTGGGACAGTTGCACTAGACTTCGATGTCCGTGGTAACTACATCAAGTGCGTGTTGACAGGTAACACTACGTTCACTGTTAGCAACATGCGAGTTGGCACCACGTATGTACTGTACATCGTACAAGATGCTACCGGTGGTCGGACTGTTACATGGCCAGCTGGACTTCGTCCGCCTGGAGGCACAGCACCTACCCTCAACACAACGGCCAATCGTGCAAATCTTCTCACGATTACTCCATACACTACAAGCATTGCTGCGTTGGTTCTTGCGGGGACTAACATCAATGTTTCCTAAGCCCATCGGGAACAACCGTAGCGCGCCAGGTACTTATAATGGCGGGAGCTACGGTACGTCGTATGAGAGCTACACTGGTACGACTGTTGTAAACTCTACGCTTGCAATCAACAACCAGGATGCTAGCGATGTGGAGGAGTTTGAGTACTGGAACGGATCAGCGTGGGTAAGTATCGCATCGTTCGGTGCTTACATCGCGTTGGGGTACTTCGTGGGGACAAAGATTCGTTCTCGTATCGTGAATGCGTACTTCGGTAGCGCCACTGCATATGTGGAAGGTACTACAAGTGGTCATGAGGATACCGGTGGTTCTGGTTCGATCTCACTTGTCGCCCCAACTGTGCCGTTCAAGCCTGCATACATCAGCCCAGGCTTCGTGCGGGTGGAGTATACTGTCGACACCACCATGACAAGTGCGCGTAACTTGTATGGTGCGACTGTCTTCGTCAACGCATCGTATGTAGGTGTGGATGCTCTCCAGCACCAGGTCAACGTTACGTTGCCTTGGCCGGCTAGCACTGCTACCCAGCTGGTTGACATCGCCACGCCAGATGCTGCTGATCCTGCTACTACCGCTAATCCGATCTGGTTCTCTCAGGTTGTCCAGACTGCCTCGTGGGTGGATAGTGGACCCACTGCAAGTGTTACCACCACGACTCCGTGAGGTAATCCATGCCTGAGAATCGTGTCAAGAGGTATCCGAATCAGGGTAGTATTAACGTTCTCAGCACGGATACCTCGCAGACAATCGGTGTTACTCCTACGGATGTGGAGTACTTTCCCATCCGTGGGATGGTACGCGATAAGCCTTCTACGCAGCTAGTCCCAGGCGAAGCGTGGACGGTGAAGAATATGTACTGGCGAGATGGCCAATACAAGACTCGGCCTGGAGTTAGCGCGATTGGTGGGGTGCTCACTAATCCGGTGTGTGGAGTTATCATCTTCACGAGTAGCTCCACGGGTGACCAGTTCGTTGTAGCACAGCCAGCGGGATTCTCGTACTACGACGGATCAGCGTGGACTGCGCTAACCGGAACCGCACTAACCGCGACAGTTGATACACTATACTCATTCACACAGTGGGGAAGTTCTCTCATCTATGCGAATGGTGTAGATGCCATCGGCGCGGTGGATATGACTGGTCTATCATTTGCGGTACTCACAGGCGCACCAGTTGCACGGACGGTATTTAACTTCGGTCGTCGTATTATCGGCTGTGATGTCGGAAGTAATCCCGAGCGTGTGCAGTGGTGTGTGAGTGGTAACAACGCGGACTGGAGTGGACTAGGCTCTGGGTATGAAGATCTCCGTGCTGCTCCAGGTGGTGTGGTAGATGATGCACTCATCGGAATCCCTATTACAGACGATAGTGCACTGTTGATTAAGCGCCGTAGTATCTGGATCATGACGAGGACGGGATTCTTTGATACTCCGTTCGCGTTCAGCAGGCGATATCAGACTCTCGGTACTGAGTCTCCGAACACGTTCAAGTTGACTCCCATTGGAGTTATTGGGTTGTTTCTTGACAACGTGTACGTGTTCACAGATGCTGAACCCCCTCGTGCGATTGGTACCGCAGTACGTAACGAGATCCTCCGTGGGGCTAATCTCAGCAACGCGGTGGGTATCTACGATCGGTTCTTGAATGAGTACCGCTTGTTCGTACCGAAAGCTACCCGTGATGGGACTAGCGCGGTGTGGCGTTACTCGATCAGCGATGCCAGATGGACCTTCGATGAGTTCCCCTTCGACGTCGTGGACTTAACCGCGGAGTACTACACCATTGATCCGACTATCGACGGAACAGAAGATGTGGTGGATTCACTTGATATTCCCGTGGATGCTATGGAAGGCGTCGGGAACACATCGGGGCTACTCATTGCTCAGTACGGGTCGACTGGTAAGGTCGTGGGACAACTGCTCGACGGTAATACAGATGACATCACCCAAGGTTCCGTCACGCAGAGTGCGGCGATCGAGACGGATATTACGCTCGGGGAAATTACGCCAGGAACATCGCTTCGCAGAGCGAACATCATCGAAGCGCAGATTGAGCATTTCAACTCTGCAGAGGTTACTCTCGATGTGAACTATAGCGAAGACTTCGGGACGAATTGGAGTGTGTACGATCAGTGGTTGACTGGTCCAGATGGTGTACCGACGATCTCGAGGTTCACGAAGTATGTGGAAGCCAAGAGACTTCTCATCCAGATTACTAGCGCAGATGCCGCTGGACTCGCGTTGAATAGTATCGTACTCCGCCTCAACGTCGGATCGAAGCATGCTCATTGATCGCTATATATCCGATGTTAAGCTCATGATCGACCAGCTGGTTCGTGCCCTCACGAATCGGCTAACCGTGGAAGATAACATGCAGGCGAAGCAGGTCACCGTGACCTCTCACGCTACGCCTGGAACTGCCTTCACTGTAACACACTCTTTAGGCAAGGTGCCGACGATATGGATAGCTATGCCACAAGCCAGCGCGATAGTGTACGAACACAGTCGCTCGACCTGGACGGACTCGACCATGCAGTTAAAGTGCAGCGTGTCATCGGTAACAATCGTCTTGACAGTCCTGTAGCTATGGATGGGGATGTTATCATCTACAAGATGGTAGCATCGAAGGAGAAGCTGGAGTACATGTGGAGACAGTCCGTCAAGCACAAGTCGTTGTTCTGGCATAGCAAGATGGGCTCGCAGGAGATGTTCGCTGATGCGATGTTGAATCCCAGTTGGGTGTTTTTCGAGGTGTACAAATTTGGATACCTCTGTGGGTTCGTGTACTTCACGGATGTAAAGGAGCTTGAGTACGTCCAGATGCACGCGATCTTTTTCGACCGTGCGCTGACGGATAAGCTGATTGTCGGAAAGCTCCTGATTCACTGGATGTTCGACCATTATCCGATCGAGAGGATCGAGGCCGCTATTGCAGAACCCTTCCATGCTACTCACCGGTTTGTGCAGAAGCTTGGAATGAAGTACGAGGGTATCCGAAGGAAGGGCATTCTGCTTTACGACGCGTGGACGGATCAGAAGATCTTCAGTGTAATCAGAGAGGAGGTATAACATGGGTGCAGGCGGTATGAAGGGCCAAGAGGGGACAATTAACACTATGCCCGAGGATGTTACTGGCCTTCGCGGGGATGTGATTAGTTGGCTCCAGCAGGCTAGTGGTGGTAACCCAGGTGCGGCAGCCGAAGCATCGTTTGAGAAGATGTTTGCTAAGGAACGCTTGGATTACCTCGCACAGCTCCAGAAGAATGGCGTCACTGGGCCGGCGTTACTACAAGCCGGTGCACAGTTTGACTCAAATAAAGCCACACGGAAGGAAGCTTATGTTAAGCAGAATCCAGGTGGTAGCTTCGGAGCTATCAATGCACAAGCTGCTCCGATGTACAATCCCGCAGCATCCGGTGGTTCGACTATCGGGAATCTTCCTCAGGCACCCAAGACTAACCTGGGTCCTGCTTCGCTTAGCTCGTTTGATCCGATTAGTGCTGGTGCCGCTGCGAAGGGCGATCCGGTGTCTATGGGAAAGACTAGCGGACTGCAGCGAGATAAGAACTTCGATGGCATCATCGACATGATTGTAGGGCGTAGCAAGGGTGGCAACATGGCTGGACAGGCCACCGCTGGACAAGCAGCTAGCACCGTGGGTATGGTTCAGTCAATGGACCAACTCGGGAATAGCTTCTTTAAAGAGAATGTCATGACGCCCTATCGTGACATGTTTGCGCAGACACGGAAGGAAGGACTTGCCGCTGCGAATGAGGCTAGCGGAAATCTTACGGGAAGCGGCTTTGCGAATAACCTCGGCACGACTGTGAACAGGAGCATCGGTGAAGAGAATGCTGCACTCAGTGGAATCCTTACCCAGCTCGGACAGTTCGAAGTCGGGCGGCAACAGCAAGTTGCGGAGCGTGAGCAAGGCCGACTGCTTGGAAACGCGGGTTTCACGACTCAAGCTGAGATTGCTAACGCTGGCAATCGGACTACTGCAAATCTGGCCGGTACTCAGAATCTTGCTCAACTTGCTGCTTTGTTTAGCGGCGAGAGCATGGATGCGGCTAAGCGGGCGGACGGTATGTCTATGTTCAATGCGGGAGAGTCGAACAAAGCGCTGATGGACTTCCTGGGACGTAGCGATACGATGTCCCAGTTCAATACGAATCAAGTCAACACAAGCAAGACTCAGCAGTCCATACGCAATGCGGAGCTTGCAACCCAGCAGGCGATTGAGCAGGGCCGTATCACGAGTGCAGAGGCTACGAACTATTACAACCAGCAGCTGCAACTCAACACGAAGCAGGCTGAGCTCGATCAGAACAACAACCAGTTCAACGCTGGTGAGACGAACAAAGCTGGGATGTTCAACACGCAGAATCAGACTAACGTCAACCAGCAGAACGCACAGAATTTCTTGCAGCTTCTGCTTGGCATGAGCACGACTGGCGTTGGACCGAATCAGCCTTCGTACAAGCCTGGCGGCTGGGATGCAATCTCGCAGATTCTCCCGTTCATCGGAACGGTAGTGGGTTCATACTACGGCGCGAAGAAGAACTAAGGAGAACTCATGGCTGATATCGTACAGTTGAACAACCCGCTGGTCAACATCATGAAGGCGCTGGGGCAAGGTGGGACGAACTTCCTCGGTGCTAAGACTGGGATGGAAGATCGTCGCCGTGCTCAGGAACAAGAGGACCTCAAGACCTTCATCGCACTCATGCCGTATCTGAACGGTGGTGGTGCGGGAAGTGTCGGTCCGAATGGGGAGTTGTTCCCTGCTGCACCTATGCAAGCACCGAAGAACATCCAGAACATCGTGAGTAAGATGACTGGTATGGAGAATCCGATCTTCGGTCCCAGTGCTGCAATGCGGAAGGATAACGCAGGCGCCTACGTCGCGGAGGCGACTAGTGGAAACACGGTTAAGCAGTCGGGACAGGCAGTTGCTCTTGGCGACAAGGCGATTACCTCTGCTGAGATCCAGAACCAGGCTGGACAGTATGGGGTGGATACGACACCCATTAAAGATAAACAGGTTTACATCAAGAATGAAGCCCCCAACTACGTGGCGAATGCGATTACTCCCGAACTCCCCGCCACAGACAAGAACCGACAGAAGTTGATCCAACAGGCGTATAAGGCGTTCAACATGGGAGCACCTGATACACTGTATAAGAAGTCTGTCCGACCGGATGACTTCGCGGGAGCAGTGGATGCTGCAATCATGGCGGAGAAGAATCTCGCTATGGAACGTGCGCGGGTTAGCGCGTACGCACGACAGGTATCTGCGAGTGGTACTCCGGACTATCTGAAGGCGGCGAGTGAGATGCGCATGACGCTCAACAATCGGTTGCAGGACATGAAGTCCGATAAGAACCTCATGAACATCGTGACGTTGCAGGAGTCTGGTCAGGTCACAGATGAGAACGCGCTACCGCCTGAGATTCTCAGCAAGTATCGCGTGTACAAGGGATTGCTCCAGCAGAGCGATGCCCTCATGCGGGTGCAGAGTGACATCATGAGCAACGGGGGTGTGCCGAGTAAGGAAGGCATGAAGCTTCTCAGTGCTGCACTCAGCGCTACTGGTGCCGATGCGAGTACGGATAGCGGTATTGGTGCAAGTGGTGGTAGCGGTATGGATGCTGCAGTTAGCCAGTTCACTGACGCCATCCGCTCGTTGCCCGAAGTCGCACGTATGGCGAAGCTCAAGGCTGCAAAGGCAGAAGGCTTGCTGACAGATGAACAAATCCGTGCGATCAATAAGGCACTCTCGGGAGGTAAGAAGTAATGCCAACCCAACAGGATGATCCCCTGGAAATTCTGCGGAAGAACAAGCAGCGTCAGGCACGGTTGCTGGCGCTGGCATCTTCCGACGATGATGAAGGCTACGATAAGGCTCTTCAGGAAAGCGCAACGGGGCGAGATTACCGTCGTGAGTCCTACCGTGCGAGGCAGCTCAAGACCACCGAGGAAGGACTAGCAGATCCGAACATTACGCCTAGCGCACGGCGTAGTCTCACGATTCTGAAAGACTACATCACCTCTCCAGACTTTGGTAAACTCCCCGCTAACCACGGGGAGGACATCAAGGTTGTGAATGAAGATGGGATGGTAGTGAGCGGTGGATCGGATAGGGCGAGATCGCTAGTTACAGGCTTCGCAGATGCGATTCCACAGCTAGTCGATTTGCCCCTTGCGATTGCGCAGAAGCTCGGTGTGCATACGGTAGTTGATAAGATGCGCGCTGGGTTGACGGAAGGCCGAGCGATGGTACGGGAGAGCATTGACGCACGGACTCCAGGGCTGGAAGGTACAGCACTGGAGTTCCTCGGTGCGCTCAGTAATCCCGCTGCACTCAAGGGTTACAACAAGAGCACCGAAGCATCTGGCAAAGTGATGTCTGGTGCAGCGAAGGCAGTGGGACTGGAGAAGCTTGGTCAGGGAATTACCTCCGGACTGACTAGCGCTAATCCCTTCGCACGTGCTGCCACGAACGTAGCTACGGGACTTCCGCTTAACATTGCACAGCAGGCACAACTGCCAGATGGTGCAAGTGGAAGCGATCAGGCTAAGCAGTTACTCTTTGGTGTGACTGCGGACGCGCTAGGTGGTGCTGCGTTTGGTGGGCGTCGAGCGTCGGACCCCGTGCGAGTGATTGATCCTAACATCCCCAAGCCTGATCTGGAAGCTGGTGGGGTAGTCGAGGTTACCCCTGATAAGCAAGCTATCCTTGATGCTATGGCGCTCAAGGCGAAGCAAGCCGCTGCGCGTAAAGCAATCGACGAGGAGGCAAAGGCGTATGACTCCGCATCCCGTACACAAGCCGCAGCGGAATGGCAAGCTGCGAATATGGGAGAGAAGTGGCGCGATGTTCCGAAGGATGATCGAATCAAGATTGTCACCGACTGGCAGAAGGAACACACGATTGACTGGTGGCGCGAGAAGGTTGGCAAACCTGCACCGGTGGTTGAGAATCTTGCAGAGGGTGGCGTACTTCCGACCACTGCGCCGGTTGATCCTCCACCTGCACCTGTGGCTGCACAGGAAGGGGTGGCGATAGTACCACAGGAACCAGAGGTTGTAGTTCCAGTTAAGTCCGAACTCGAGTTGATGCAGGAGAAGTTCGCTGCAACGAAAGCGGCTACTGCAATCGCGCGTGGGGAAGTACAGGCGCCAAGTGTAGAGTCACTCCGCACACCCGAGATGCGAGCACAGGAAGTCGCATTGGGTGATGTGAGTGCTATCCCTGACATCATGGAAGTCGTAGATGCGCGAGTAGCGATTTATAAAATATTCGATACTCCGTATGCAAAGAAGACTCCAGAGATGCTGGCATCGGCTAAAGAGAATCTAGCGATGCTAGAGATGTCACATAAGGTAGCACAGGACTATCCGGAGTTGGTATCGGGTAACTTCATCGCTGAGGCTAGAGACTCACTCAGTGAAGCTAAGAAGTGGGTAGATGTAATTGAGGAAGCTGTCAACATGCGGGTGACAGCAGCAGCAAAGACAGCTGAGACTAACGCGTACTATGAAACACGGCGAGTACAGCTAGCGGATGAGTTAGCTGCTGCCAGCCGACCGAAAGTCGAAGCTCCTGTACCAACGAAGCTCCCCAAGGAACTCGAGAAAGCATCACCGAACTATAGCTATGGCGAGAAGCGATTCACGCTCAAGTTCGATAGTGATGTGGATAAAGCTGCGTACATCACTGCACAGGCTACCAAGTCCAAGCGCGATAAGGACTTCCTAGAGTTTGCGATGAACGCAACTGGGATGGATGAAGCAGCTGTCCGTGCGTATGGTGCGCAGGTTAAGGCACGCATCAAGAACATGGCGAAGGATGGTACAGCGGGTGTAATGCAGGTGGACGCCGGTACTCCTGGCGTTGTCGGGCAAGAGCAAGGATTCCGTGGGCTGAAAGTCGTATCGTCTATGGACAAGGCTACAGCGGAGATTCCCAAGGTAGCTGAGCCTATCCCTGATGTCCCGCCAGTGGTACAGAATAGTACCCCTGCCGCACCGACATTTAAGGAGCTGGACAAGCTGGAAGATAATCTCATGAAGAAGATCTCCAAGCTTGAGAAGCGTTGGCAGAGTGAGAATCCTGGCAAGTCGCTGCGCTACATGATTGACTGGAAGGATCCTGAGTACATCGCTACACGGAATCAGCTTAACGAGGTCAGCACACAGAAGGATCTGCTTCCGGATGAGGATGATCTAGATGATGTGGTGGAGATCGTTAATCCGAAAGCCCCTACTGGTGGGACTGTACGAGTTGCACCGAAGGTTGATCCGACTGCACCGACACGTAGCGTCGAGCAGAAGGTAATCACACCGGCTAGCAAGGATCTTCGTGAAGCCCAGATCGACATGCGGAAAGCGATGTCGCCACGGAAGCTTACCGATGAGGAACTAGTATCGTACGTGAGTGGTATCCAAGAGCGCATCGGTACGCTCGGTGATCCGGATGCAGAGAAGCAATACATGAAGCTTCTCGAGGGTGTGATCGGCGAGCAGACTGCACGGAAGGTCACGAATCAGATGAAGTCCCAAGCCAACATGCCTCCAGGTGTGCTTGGTGCAGGTGTGGGGTTTACCTACGGAGTCGCAACGACGGATGAGAAGGATCCTGAGGCTGCGACTCGCATCATGATGTGGACGCTAGCCGGCGCCGCTGCGGGTTATGGTGCAGGGAAGCTTGGTGAGAAGATCCAGATTCGTCAGGAGACCAGGAGCAAGATTAACAACTTGTTTCCTGGCCAGTCTGCAATGGCGAAGGATCAGGCAGATGTCATCGGGATTGGAGATAAGGTAAAAGCCAAGCAGCCGTTCACTGCCATGATGCGCAACTGGTACAACGGTGGAGTGCGGAGGATTGCATCGTTTGAGAATATGGTTGGGAAGCTTCCTGTGCAGAATAATCTTCCCCTCGCACAGAATCCTGTCAAGCTCGCCGAGCACTTCAATCGTAGCATCGCACGTACGGAGAGCTGGAATCACCTCGCTGTGGTAATCGACGGGCCAGATGGAGAGCCGATCTATATTGGTCCTACGTTCTTCGGGGAGGAAGTCAAGCCCGCACAGCACATCCTTGCGATGGTGAATCAGGATAAAGAAGGACTCGGGAAGGTGATGGTGGCACTTACGAGTCTGGAGTTGCACAGCATGGGGCATGAGCGAGTGCCGTATGCAGAGGACTTCGCTACGCTGATCGTAAAGAACGCACCACAGAACTACATCGACGCGGCAAGGGAGTTTCGTAAGTTTAACCTCGCTATGCTCAAGGTCATGCAGTTCAGCGGGCGGCTTAGTCAAGAAACCTTCGATGTGATCTCCAAGGAAGAGTGGTACGCTCCGTTGTATCGGAGTGTAGAAGGCGGTACGACTCGTAACATTCGTGATCTCAAGAAGGATCGCATCAACACTGGTGATCCGTTCAAGGCTCGACAGGGTGGAAGTAAGAAGCTGGATGTCATCAATCCAGTCGATCAGACTCTCACGCTTCTCCCATATGTACTACGTCACCATGAGTACTCACAATGGGTAGACGGCACAGTGAAGCTGCTCCGTATGCAGCCACCGGAAGTTCAGCGTCAGCATATTAAGCTCGTCAAGTCATCCGACAGCGAGACTGTCAAGAAGATCATGGAGGAAGCTAAGACTCTCCGTGAGTCTGTCCCCATGACGAATGCAGAGAGCGATCGCCTCATGGCGTTCAAGGATGATGGTACGAGTGCAACAGGTGGGGGTGGGTATATCACGCACTGGGAGCAGGGTGTACTCAGCACATACAAAGTATCAGATGTGGTCTTTGACACGGCGAAGTCGCTGCTCCCGTTTGAGCGAGATGTAGTGAACAACTTGCTGTTCCGTGCTGCACGGGGGACCACAAGGCTTGCCACGAAGGGCGTCGTGATGAACCCGAAGTTCGTTGTGGGACAGTTCATCGTGGATACCTTCGATGCAGCGCTGACTAGCAAGTACGGCTTCCGTCCTGGGATTGATAGTTTCCGTGGATGGTGGTCACAGGTTGCACGGACACCGGAGTACTTGCGCGTCATGGACATGGGAGGTCCTGGTTCCATTCAGTCGCTTCCATACCAGAACGCGGAGAGTGCTACCAAGATGTTCGCGGCGGAGGGTAAGAGTGCCCTCGCGGTGAGCTGGAATCACATGAAGGAGATGCACCCGATTGAGGCGTACAAGGCACTGGCTATGCCACTCGCGGATGCAAGTCGGATGGGTGAGGCGCTTCGTGCGTTCGATCATAAGGCTAGCACAATCGAGGCTGTATTCGCAGCACGGGAGGTGGGCTTCAACGTATCAATGGAAGGTTCGTTCACTTCCATCCGTGCGCTTCACCAGTTGTCTATGTTCACACGGCCTGGGTTCCAAGCCATTGACGCACTCGCACGGGCGGCTATGCGAGACCCTGCGAAGTTCCTCGCGAAGGGTACTGCATACATCGCACTCCCGACAGTCGGTCTGTGGTACGCGAATAAAGACGATAAGGAAATCCAGAAGTGGCGCAAGACTCAGGTTGGTAAGGCGTACTGGTTCGTGAGGGGTCCGAGTGGAGATGTCATGCGGATTAGAAAGCCTCACGTTATCGGACAGTTGTTCGGCACCGCGATGGAGGAAGCACTCGACAAGGCGTATGGGCAGGATCCTCAAGTCGCGGAAACGCTGAGCCAAGTGTACCGTGATGCAGCGGCTAACATGCTCCCGTTGTTTGGAGTGATTCCACTCAGCTTGCTCGCGGATAAGGACTTCTCGGACCTGGGCGAGATGCGTCCAATCACTACCGAGTCAGACCAGGGACTCGATCCGAAGTATCAGGGTCGTGATCGGGCGTCACTCCCAGCGCGTATCATCAGCGATGTGTCGAGGAACATCCTCAGCCCTGCACAGACGGACTACATTATCCGGACTGTGAGCACCACGGTGGGTATGGACTTCGCACAGGGCATCACGGCAGCGCATGAGTACCAGGCGTATGGCTTTGTGCCGGCTAAGTACGAGCTACCGATTGTGCGGGGGTTCTTCCAGAATCCGAGAAG
>Ga0181350_1000020_pt1 | contig 45744 bp, 76 predicted proteins | sample Su13VDMM110DCMD_FD_130105 | JGI IMG/M metagenome (GOLD analysis project Ga0181350, IMG submission 130105) | Freshwater viral communities from Lake Michigan, USA - Su13.VD.MM110.DCM.D | ecosystem: Environmental > Aquatic > Freshwater > Lake | place: USA: Michigan | collected 2013-07-16
CGCCGAGCTTGCCCGGCTGAAAGCGGAGCGGAAGGCCCTCAAGCCTGTCGTGTCGCTCTCGCCGGGGTTCAAGCGGTCACGCTCGTTCCGCCCGGAAGGGGAGGGCCAGCGCCAGCCGAGGGAACGGGACAACGGCCATCTGGCCTACATCCGCCGCCTTCCTTGCGCCTCCTGCGGCACTTCCGGCCCCTGCGATGCGGCCCACGTTCGGATGCCCGATCTTGAGCGAGGGAAGCGATACACCGGCAAGGCCGAGAAGCCCTCTGACCGCTGGACGGTCCCGCTCTGCCGGCCATGCCATGAGCGCCAGCACTCCGGGTCGGAGGCGGCGTTCTGGTCTGCCCTGGGGATCGACGTGATCGCCCTCTGCATCCGTCTTTACGAACAAGGACAAGCCAATGACTGACCCGACGCTCCGAGCCTTGGCCGAGGTGTTCCGGCCTCGCTCTCTCTTTCTGCTGGCCGTGGTGGCTGGTGTCGTTTCGTTGTGGTGGCTTACGTGAGTGCCGACGATATGGAGGCCCGCACCCCTGCACTAGAGGGGGAGGTGGGCGCGCTGATTGCCCGTCATGCGCTTCTCGACACCCTTGAACGCCAAGCCGCTGAGATAGAGAGGCTGCGGGCCTTACTGATGCTCGCCCGCCCGTTCGTTGCTGATGACACGGAAGCAACGTGCGACCTTGCCGACCGCATCGACGCCGCCCTTACAGGAGAAGACGCCGGGGGGAAGGGATGACCGCCGCAAACGACAACCGGCTGTGCGATCTCCTGGCGTATGGCATACCCGAAGCCGCCGCGGCCTTGAGCGTGGGGCAATCAACGATCTGGCGCTGGATCAAGGCCGGCCAGCTGCGGACGATCAAGCTGGGCGGCCGGACTGTGATCCGCCGGGAGGAGCTTCTCCGGCTGCTTGACGAAGCGGCCTGAAATGCAGCCTGTGGGGTAACTTGTGGGGCGAGGGGTCTGGGGCGGGTCCGGTTTCCTTTTGGAAACAACGCCCAAGCCCCCGAGATTTGGCTCCGCGGGTAGGGGCCGCATTGGTATCCCAGCCGGTCCCGTTTACCCCCGTTCAATCCCGCCCCGCGGGCTTTACAGGGGCCTCGGCCTCGGCTTAAGCCCCCATGTTACCCCACACGCTCCCGCTCAATACCGTGCGCGCCTGTGGGGTAGATTGTGGGGCGCCTATGGCCCGAGCCATCAATCGGCTGACCGCCAGGACGGTCGCGGCCATGACCCGGCCGGGCCGTCATGCGGACGGCGGCGGGCTCTATCTCATAGTCGACAAGGTGCCGGCCAACGCGGACGACAAGACCGCTCCGGCAAAGCGATGGGCGCTCCTCGTATCCGTCCGGGGAAAGCGGCGCGAGATCGGCCTGGGGGGCGTGACCTCGACCAACGGGCTGGCGGAGGCCCGAAAGAACGCCGCCGAGGCCGTCCGCGCGATTGAGCGGGGCGACGACCCGACCCGGCCCAAGGTGGCCGCCCCCGCCTTCCGTATTGCGGCCGAGCAGGTGATCAAGGACCTGGCCCCCGGCTGGCGCGGCGCGAAGACCGAGGACGGCTGGCGGCGGAACCTCCTAACCCATGCGGCGGATATCGGATCCGTGCCGGTCGATCTGATCACGACCGACGACGTGCTTTCCGTTGTTCGCCCCCTTTGGACCGAGAAGCCGGAGAGCGGCGGGAAGCTGCGCGCCCGGATCGAGGTTGTCCTCGACGCCGCCAAGGCGCGGGGCTGGCGGGAAGGGGAGAACCCGGCGCGGTGGCGGGGGCATCTCGACCGACTCCTCCCCAAGCCGAGGAAGCTGGTCCGGGGCCATCACAAGGCGCTGCCCTACGCCAAACTCCCCGCGTTCATGGCGGCCCTTGCCGAACAGACGGCCAGTTCCGCCCGGGCGCTCGAGTGGACGATCCTGACCGCCTCCCGAGAGGATATGACCCTCAACGCCCGCTGGGGGGAGGTCGAGGGCGATATCTGGACGATCCCCGGCTCTCGCATGAAGATGGCCCAAGACCTGCGCGTCCCCCTGCCGGCGGCGGCCCTGGCGGTGTTGGCCGCGGTCAAGATCGGCGAGCCCCGGCCGGAGGCGCTGATATTCCCCGGCAAGAAGAAGGACCGGCCAATGTCGAACGCGACGATGGACGCCCTTCTCGACCGCATGGGCGTCCCCGTCACGGTCCACGGCTTCCGCTCAACATTCCGCGACTGGGCCGGGGATATGACCGAACACCCGCGCGAGGTCGCCGAGGCGGCCCTGGCCCACGCCGTAGGGAACGCGGTCGAGCGATCCTATCGCCGGGGGGATGCGCTGGAGAAGCGCCGGGCGCTCATGGCGGACTGGGCCGCCTATTGCCGCCCCGCATAAATACGCGCCGAGTGCGTAAATAGGCGTTGACATTACACTAGCGGAGCGTAATATCCCCTTATTGAAACGGGGCATCCGCCCCCACCCAGCCGGGGGGAACCGGCAAAGGGGGTCTCCCATGACCTACTTCTCCGCCACCGACCACGCGATCCGCGCGGCCAGCGCGTCTCAGACCTTGCGTCTGGTCGAACGTCCCTCGCGGTTCGGCGGGGCGTTCGTCGCCATCGAAGACGGCTTCGGCCTAATCGAGGTGGCCGACGATATGCCGGCGGCCCAGGCTCGTGTCGCACAGTGTGCGGCATGAGCGGGCTAGAGGAGCGAAACGGTCGGAAATTCGCCTCTCCCAAACACCAGGCCCTTTACGACCTATTTCGCCGCGATCCGCCGACCGCCGGCTTCGGCGGGGGCAACGCCGCGGCCTATCGCTTCGGCTTCGCCAACCCCGAGAAGCCCGCGAAACACGTTCGCGGGTCGACCGCATACGCCGCCTGGGCCGCTGGCGTGGATACTGCCCGCGCCCTGGCCCCTAACCCTTAAGGAACCCGAGCCGATGACCCGCCCTGACCTTGTTTGGCATCACCGCGCCCTTGTGGCGGAGGTCGCCGCCCATAACCTCGCCGTCATTGTCCGCCGCCGTCGCGGTGGAGATTGGAGCGCGCCGGAGAACCAGTATCGCAACGCCCTGGCCGAGATCGAGGCGCTGGCATGATCCAGATGACCGAGACCAGCACCGGCCCGGCGTTCTCAACCGAGGCCCGCGGCGTGACCTATTATCTCCGCACCGACCGGCTGGGCCGTTACGAGTTGAGCAGCCAACGCATCTCCCTTCGCGCCTCGCGGACGGGCGGCACCGTTCGTCACTTCGCTTCGCTGGATCAGGTCGAGGCCGAGGTCAAAGCCTTTGCCGGCCTTAGCGCCCTGATTGGAAACCCCGCATGACCCCCGCCGAGATCACCGCCGCCCGGGCCGCCCTTGGCGCGCAATGGGGCTTCCCCCGGCCGCTCCTCAAAAGCGAACTGGGCCGGGCCTTGGGCTTCGACGGGCGCGACCCTGGCCGGCAGATCGCCGAGCTCGAGGCGGGAACGTCGGCCTTGACCGGATCGACCGCCCAGCTTCTCCGGGTCTATCTCGCCGGGGCCCAGCCCCCGGGCGGGGTTGAGACGATCAAACGCTGAGACGACAAAAGGCCCCGCCGCCCCCGAAGGAGCAGCGGGGCCACAAGTCCCTTGCAGGGAACGGGGTTGCCTATCCCGGGACGCTGAACTCGGCGGGTTAGGAGGGGGAGGCGAGAAGCAGCCTCATGCTCTCCGCCACCGCTTCGGCCCGGTCGTGGCTCATCGGCACGAAGCCCTCAAGCTCGGGATCATGGCCTTGATATTGCCCCATCCCGGTCATGGCAAAGCTACCGGGTGCGATCTCGACAACCTCGATCTGATGCATTGTGACCCCTCACACGACCATGCAGCGCATGACGATAGTCGACGTGTTCAGGATATACTGAATGAACCGGACCCCGGTTTCGGGCTCCACCACGTCAAAAGCTGTGTCGCCGAGGATTGCCGCACCGGACGGATAGACGTTGACAGACCAGCCCACCATCGACTGCTCTGCGAAGTCGTATCGGAACCAGCGGCCCGTCGCCTCCTTGGCGATGTAGAGATAGCCGTCCGCATAGACCCATTTCGTCCCGGTCGTGAAGGTCTCGGCCGCCGGAGCATAGGTGACGCCCGAGACCCAAGTGTTTGCGGCGATGTCGTAATAGTCCAGCACCGCCCCAGCCCCACCCCGGAAGGAATAGATGCGGCGGCCGTTGATGATGCTGTTCTCATCGGACCAGCGGGAATCCCGGGCCGAAGGGACGTTATAGACCCAGCTTCCACTGGCCCCGAGCCCAGGTGCAGCCGCGCGGGCCGCTGTAGGGGAGAGGGTCGTCCATGTGTTTCCGCTAATCGAGTAGCGATACAGCGTGACCGCATTATTCCCCATCAGATATAGGAAGTCGTCGTTGCCCTCGATGTGATACTGGCTGGTCGCGTCGGGGGTCGTCGTCCATGCCGCCGAGACGGTCAGGGCCGTGCCGGTGTTGCTGGCAATGGTGCGGATTTGGCCCGCGCCGGTGCCGGCGACGATCTTGACCTGAGAGTTGGCCCACTGGTTCGCGGCCCAGGCCTTCGCAGAGTTGCTGAGCGTGGTCGATGTTCCGCCGGTCGCCGTGCCAGTCGCGAAATTGATGTCAACGCCGTTGTCGGCGTAGCTCGGCGTGGCCACCATCCGGCCATCGGTGCCCCAAGAAGCGGGCAGGCCGGTGATGGTCAGCGTGGTCCAGGCGTTCGTGGCGAAGTCATAGACCCGGAAGGATCCGGCTGCGAGCGTGCCCGCCCCCAGCACATAGTAGCGCGGGGTGATCAGTCGATAGGTCGAGGAGGCCGTGATCGCCGCCGAGAACGGGACCGTGGGCGTCACGACGCCGTTCGCGCCGACCGTATTGAAGGCAATGGTCCGAACGTCGCCCGCGCCGGGTCCGCCCGTGATCTCGACCTGATACCCGGCCAGCGAACGCGCCAAGGTCAGGTTGGTGTTCAGCGCCGTCGTGCTGCCGCCGGTCGCCGTGCCGCTTGGCCCGATGGCAGCGCCGGTTCCGCAGGCCCCGGCCCCGAACGTGCCCGCCAGAGCCGCGGACGGGATCTGGATATAGCCGTCCTCAGCCGGATAGTAGAGATACTGCACCGTGTTGCTGACGACATACAGTTGCCGCTGCTGCGAAAGGCGCGAGGAGATCACAAACGTCCCCGCAGCCGTGGCGGCCGGCGCGGGCGAGGTCATCACCGTCCAGCGTTTTTGATCGAGGATTTTGCGGTTGAAATTGGCAACGGGCATGGGCTTCGATCCTTAGCTGATCACGATGTTTTGGCGCAGACTGGCCTCAGCCATCTGGGTCAGGGCGACGACTTGCTGGTTGGCGGCGATGCCGCCGATGTTCGCCTGGTTCGTCACCGTGCCAACGGTTGTCACCGTCGTAATGGTGGCGATGTTGGCCACAACCTCGGCCGTGACCCGCAGACGCCCGGCGATGTCAGGAGACAGATTGCCCAGACTGTCGGCGATGTCAGACAGCCGGACCGCAAGCTCCCGAAGAAGCCCGGTCACGTCTGCGTTTTGCGCCAGCCCGGCGAAGGGTTCTTGGTCGGCCATGTCAGGTCCCGTCGTTGACGATCAGATTGATGATGGCCCCGCCCGCGTCCGTAACCCACCAGTGCCAGGGGCCGGGCTGCGTCGGCCTGATTTGCTGCACATAGACCCCGGTGGGGCCGGCTGGCCCTGTCGCGCCGGTCTCGCCCTGCGCGCCTGTCGGGCCTTGAGCGCCGGCGGGGCCGGTGGCTCCTTGCGGCCCTGTCGCTCCGGTAGGCCCTGCGGCTCCGGTGTTTCCTTGGGGGCCAGCGGGGCCTTGCGGGCCGGCGGCGCCCTGGGGGCCGGTTGCGCCGACATCGCCTTGGGGGCCTTGGGGGCCGGTGCCGCCGGTGCCGCCGGTGGCGCCTTGGATGCCTTGCGGTCCCGTGTCTCCGGTGTCGCCTTTAGGTCCGGTCGGGCCTGTCCCTCCGGTCGCCCCCGTTGGCCCGGTGCTGCCCTGAGGCCCGGTCGGTCCTGTAGGGCCAGCCGGTCCGGTGTCGCCCTGCGGGCCGGTGGCCCCTTGCGGGCCGGTTGCGCCCGCCGCGCCGGCTGGGCCTGCCGGGCCTTGGGGGCCGGTCGCACCCGTCGCTCCCGCCGCCCCTTGTGGTCCTTGGCTGCCCTGCGGCCCTTGCGGTCCTTGCCCCCCCGGAGCGCCGCTGACCACGTTGAGCTCGAAGGTCGGAGCGCTGGCGACTTCCAGTTCAGCCGAGGCCGCGGGGATTTCGAGACTGGTCGTCCCGCCGTCGACAATCGAAAGGTCCGGGATCACAGGCCGAACTCGATCTTGACCGGCCGGGTCGACTGACGGACCCCGCCCGAGAGGTAGGAGACGGTCAGCGCATAGGCCCCTTTCGTCATCTCCTCGGTCGTCTGGTATTGCGCCGTGAAGCTGCCCGGGCTGGCGGTCTGGTTCGCCAGCGTCACCGTCATCGGGATCTTGGTGTTCGTTGCCGGCTCCCGCAGCCAGGCCTCAACCGTGATGCCGGCCGTCGTCAGATTGACCAGAGCGCCGTTCGCGTCGCGATAGGCCCCGGTGATCGACAGAGTGTCACCGAGGGTCAGATAGGGGGTGGACATGGCGGGCTCCAGAAAGGCTTTCGCGGTTTGGCGGGGCAGGGGCCGGGGAGGTCAGCCCATCTCCGGGTCGCCGTCGTTAAGGGTGCCAGGATCGGGCCGGCGGTCTGTCGCTGACCTTGGAACCGGGTGGCCGACGCGGGCCTGATAGCGCGCGAACTTGGCGCTGGCCCTGCGGTTCAGCCCCCGGTTCGCCTCCATGAACAGGAGGTGGGCGAAGGGGGCGAGGGTCATGCTGCGAACGCCCGGCGCTCTTGCGGGACGAACGAGACGCCCTCTGCATCGTGGCCGCGCCGGATCGCGTCATAGACCATCTGGATCGGGACCGTCCGCCTTCCGATGTCGCCGTAGGTCCGGCTGCGGAACACAAGGCTCATGCTCTGCCGGGCGCGATAGCCGCTCTCCTTGTGCCACTTGTCGCCTCGAGCGAGGGTGTTCCATGACTCGATGATGATGCCGTTCCGCTCCTTGACCGACATCTTGTGATGGATGTGGCCGACGTCGACGTAGTGGAAAACCGTCTCGGCGAAGTCCTGCTTGAAGTCGGACATCATCACTTCGGCCAGCCGCTCAATCGGGCAACGGTCGCTGTGGTGGGTCATCACCAGCGTCTTGCCCATCCGGTAGCCGATGAAGACGCTCTCGTTGTCGATGACGTGGACTCGCCCGCTCTCGGCATAGGCCACCGTCAGCAGTTCGTTCATGTAGAGATCGCCGAACCGGCTGTGATTGCCCTGGTTGATGATGACATCGACGTTCCGGGCCTTCGTCAGCGCGAGGTCGATCACGAACCGCATGACCTTGCTGGACGTGCGGATCATCAGCCGGGGCCGCTGGGCGTCCAACGGAACGCGGGACCGGGCCGTCAGCTTCTCGGTGTTCTCGATGTGGTCGCGGTCGCCGAGGTCGTTGACCACGATGCGCTCGCAGGGCTCGATCTGGTCGATCAGCAGCCGGAACGCCGCGCACATTTCGCGCTCGGCAATCTCGACGTTGAAGTCTGCGCCGGCCTCCGCTTCGTGGGCCAGCATCCCGATATGAGCGTCACCGATCTGAATCCACGGCACCACGTCGTAAGACGGGTCCGGGCAGGAGAAGGCCGGGACGACAATCGGCGTCTCCATGAAGGCGGCGACACCTTCGCGGATCAGGTCTTGCGCCGCGGCGTCCGGCGATTGCCTTTCCCAGACCCGCTCGACCCCACCGGGACCGCGCTGGATGGTAACCTTGCCCATCCGATAGCCGGGGGCCGTGCCGTCGTTGAAATGCCCCGGCGCGTGGCCGTGACGGGCGGCGGCTCTCTTGTAGGTGTCCAACGCCTCCCAGACCGCGTTGGGGGCCACACCGAGCGCCCTGGCCGCGGCGCGTTGGGTGCCGTGTTCCTTGACGGCTTCCAGATATTTGATCTGGGTCTCGGTCACCCAGCGGGGATACTTGTCGTCTTCGAGGGGAACGAAGGACAGGGCCATGATTCAATCCCAGAAGCGCCAGAAGGGCCGGGAGGGAGGCGTCAGCGCCCGCGTCTGGGCGTCGAAGGCTTGCACGGCCAGATCCCGGCGACCGTCGCACACGGCCAGCGCAGAGGCCCGGGCGGCATAGGTCGCGTCGAGGTCGGCCTGTGTCGGGCTATCCGGCAGAACCGGCAGTCGGCACCGCTCCCGCGCGGCCGGCGGCAGGGTCAGGATCGGCGCAGAAGCCGGGGAACTCGTCGCACAGGCGGAGGTCATGAGAGCGAAGGCGATCAGCCCGCTCAGGGGCAAGAGGCGTGTCGGCATCGGGCGCGTTCCTCGCTTCGGTTTCGGCCTGAGCGGCGATCTCGCGCACGACGACCTCCCGCGTGTGAAAGGTCTCGGTGGCGACGGCGATCTCGGCCTGCCCGGCCGCCTCGCGCTCCAGGGTCGAGACCTGGCCCTCCAGCCGGTCGGCCTTGGCTTCGGCGCGATGAGCGGACCACTGCGGCGTGAATGGTATGAACCGGGCCGCGTGGTTCAGCCCCGCAAGGATCAGCAGCCCGGCGGCGATGTAGCCGAGCAAGGCCCACGGGATGCGGGCAGTCACGGGTAACGCTTCCGGTCGAGTTCGACGTGCGGGCCGTCCCTCAGGGAGCGCCAGTCCCCGCCCCAGATGATCGGGACGTTCAGCTCCTTGGCTGCCCGCTTGAACGCGACCGCGACCTGACCATAAAGCGGCCAGTCCCAGCGAACCTTCCCTCCCACCAGGACCGCAAAGTCGATGGCGTGGCCGGTGATGTGGCGCGAGTTCATCGTTTGGGATGCGCCCGCCGCCTTGAGTTCACGCTGGCGAGCGACCGACCGCAGGCCCTCGGTGATGGTAAAGTCATGCGGGCTGTAGGTCAGGGCAAGTTCAACGACGCGCACCAGATCCGGGTGGACGCCCTTCAGTCGGGACAGGGAGCGAGAGCCGAGAACGAAGGTCATGGTTTCTTCCAGCTTGCGACGATGCGGGCGAGGTCGGACGCGGAAGCCCCGGCCATGTAGAGCAGGGCGAAGAACGCTTGCGAGCCGATCAGGGCCAGCGCCACGTCACGCAGCGGTGCGCTCTCGGTCATCTGGGAAACGATGAAGGCCAGCAGGCCCGCCGTGACGGTCAGGTAGCCGATGGTGACCCAGCGCCGCCAACGGTGCGACGGCTCGGGAACGGGGTTGTCGGGGTCGATCACGCCGGGGGCCTCCGTCGCGTCGTATTGGTGAAGTGCTGCTCAAACAGACGGGTCAGGTGCTTCACCGCCTCCTCCACCCGAATGAGGGCGTTCGAGGTTTCGCGGTGCGCCATCGACTCCGCGTCGGCCTTGGCATTGGCGGCGGCGAGATCAGCGTGAAGCGTCACAAGCTGCTCCTTCTGATTGTTGACGCGGCCCTCCAGCCGGACCAGCCAGATGATGACGGTCACGGCAGCAGCGCCGAGCGTGACGATGGTTCCAGCGTCCAGCGTCATCAGGCTTCTCGCAGGAAAGAAAGCGCCGAGACCAGCATCCGCCCCCGGACGCTCTCGGCCTCGGGGATCACCGCCAGGTCCACGGTGGGGTCGGTGTTGAACTTGGCCTCGCACATATAAGCGTTGCCGGTCCAGTTCTTGACCCAGACCGCCGGGTTGCTCACGACGTATCGCAGCGGCGAGGTGTAGGCCGCGCCTTCGTGGCCGTCCTTGTTGGTGCCGCCGCCCATCATCAGCCAGTAGGACCAGAGGGGCTCGAGCGGGATGTCGACGTCCACCCATCCGCTATCGGCCACATATTCGGTAGTGTTTGGCGCATACAGACCGCCGCCGCCGAAGCCGAGCTCGTCGCTGATGCAGGTTGCCTGGTTGAACGCGTTGACGAACGCCACCGACCCGTTGCCCGCCGGGTCCGCGCCCCAGTTGTAGGTTCCGATCCTGGGGGCACCAGGGATGCGCGTCTGGAAATGCTGGAGGATCTTGGTGTTCCGACCCATCGACATATTCTGGGCCCGCATCCGCCAGCGCATCACCCAGCCCGACAAGTCATCCGTGGCAGGGCGGCCGATGCTGTTGTTCAGGACCGAGAAGTCGGGATAGCCGAGGTTCGGCGGCGCGAAGGCGTCGCCGTGCGCCGAATAGGATTGCAGCAGCAGCCGGATCTGCGCGACCCGGCGGTGATTCTCGTCGTCCGCCATCTTGGGCGAGACGCTGCCGGTCCGGGCGCTCAACGCGCCGCCGGTCTTCGTATATCGGCCGTGCTTCGTGCTGTCGGTGCTGTAGCAATACAGGATGTCCCCGTTCGCCCTTGCCCCGATGTCCGCCACCATCTTGGCATAGGCGTCGTTGCTACCGTCTGGCGTCGAGAAGTATTCGACCGTGGGAACCTCGGTCCCGATGTTGATCTCGATAGCCGAGACCGCATCGTCCGCCGTCACCACGCGGCGGGGGTGCGCGATGTAGGAAAGCCCCCCCGGCGCGGGCGAATAGAAGAACTTTGCCACCTTCGCGTCGGTGTTAAAATCCGTCCGCCAGTGTTCAACCAGAGCCATGCCAGGCCTCCTATTTGCTGAAGCGCGCGAGCGCGTAGATGCGGCTGTTGGCCATTGCGTAGAAGTCGGTCTGACTTGAAGCTGCGGCCTCGTCCGCCGGAACCCGGCGGTCAACCCTGACGAGGTAGAGCAGGCTCGACACGGGATCGCGGGCGATGACGCCGACGTCCCCCGCCAGCCAGCGCCCGGTCGCAACCTGGTCGACCGCGTTGAAGTCCCGGATCTGGAGATATTCAGCGTCGTTGAAGCCAACGATCTTGATGAGCATCCCGCCCTCTGCGGGGCGGTCTGCCGGGAACCTGACGTGAAGGTAGGTGTTCGCAAAGCTGTTGTTGGGCAGCGGGGTCAGCAGCGTGACGAGCAGTTTGGTCGGATCGCCTCCGTCCGCCACCGAGGTTCCGACTACATGGTAGGAGGGTGTCTTTGCCGGGACGAGGGCTTCGCTGGGGCTGACCGTGTAGTTGGTCATGACGAGGACGAACTTGTCGATGTCCGGCCTGTAGCGCATCAGCACGACCCCGTTGTCGCCCCAAGCCGGCACGGGAAGCAGGTCGGCCGTCGCGCTCATCAGGGGCTTGGCCCCGATGCCGTCGATGTTGAGCGTGACGGTGCCCGAACTGTTCGACACCGCCATCGGGCAGAGGAACAGGTCGTTGATGTTGTAGGCCCCAAGGTTGCCATACTGGGTGGTCGTGACGATGGCGTTGGCGGTTGATGCGCCCGTCCTGAAAATATAGGCGAACCGGCCGTCCTGGCTCAGGTTGTTCGGGTAGACCAGAAAGTAGACGCCGCTCGCCGCCGCATACTTGAGGAGGGCGAACTGGCCGGCGATCAGGGAGTTTGCCAGCAGGGATATGCCGGACGCGGCACGAACGGGGCGCGCGATCCCGCCTCCGACGTCTGGAACGGTCAGGGTCACGGCCCCGGTGTTGTTGGCGGTGATCGGCAGAAGCAGCAGCTGGTCGGCCGCCCCGCCCACGATTGGCGTTCCCGTCACGGGGCTGCTCACCAGGGCGTTGGCCGTCCCCGTGGGCGTGTTGAGCGGCACAAGATACCGGACGGCCCCGACAGCCGTTGCCGCTGACGCCGCCGCCGCCGCCGCGCTCGCAGCCGCGGCAGAGACCAAGGGGGCCAGCAACGCCGTGCCGGAAACCTCGACGGCAACCGCGTTGTTGACGACGGAAATTTCGGCAATAGCCATCAGACCGTGACCCCTTCTGCGATGATGAACCGACCCTCAAGCCAGCGGGTCTTGGCGACGCCGCCGCCCGTGATGATCAGGTCGTAGAACAGGACCACGTCGGTCCCGGCTTTCTGGCCGTTGGTCGAGGCCGGCAGCAGCGTGTCGATGGTGGACTCGTCGATCTGGATTTTCAGCGTGGAAACGCTGACGCCGCTTTCCGTCGTAACCACGACCGAGAGGCCTTGCGTCCCGGCCGTCTGGTTGGTCAGGCTGATCAGCGCCGATCCCGCCGCGCCGGGCAAAAGGCGGACCTGAAGCGCGAACGTGCCGCCGGTAAAATTCAGCCCAACGAACCGAATGTCGTCAACGAAGGGCGTGTTGCGATAGACAGTGATGTCTAGGGTGCCAGGCGTCATTTTTCGGTTCCTCGCGCGGGCGTCGGGTTAGGCGGGTTTGGGCGTCACGCCCCGTAAAGGATCTCGATCAGGTATCGCTCGAGGGTCAGGGTGTCGCCCGCGTTCGCCAGCAGCCCGGTGATCCGAATGTCGAAGTTGGCCGAGGTGTCGATGGCAGAAGTGGCGTTGGCTCCGCCGTTCGTGCCGTAAGTGCCCGCGCCTGCCGTGGCCGCTATCTGCGAGCTCTGGGAGTTCCGGTTTATGATCGTTCTCAGGCCCTCATGCGTAAGGGTCGAGGCCAGCGAGAAGTTCTGAAAGGCGCTTCCGCCGAAGCGGTAGCGGATGTTCTTGGCGTTGGCGTTGTTTGCCCCGGCCGAGGCCAGAGTCGTGATCTGGATCGCCCCGTTCGGCCCCATCGCCCCGCCGGGCACGGTGACCAGAACAAAGTCCGTCTCGGTCGTCGTCCCCGTCAGGGGAATGGCGACGTTGCCCCGGGCCAGCACCCGCCAGCGGTCCCGGTCGACATATTCCGTCGTGGCCAGTTGAGTGCTTCTGGTGCCGGCGGCAGCGGTCGGGGCGGTCGGTGTTCCCGTGATGGCCGGGCTGCCAAGAATCCAGGAACGAACCGCCGACCAAAGCCAGCGCGCGTTCTGTCCGCTCTTGAGCCCGACGACGCTGTCGGCTCCATCGACGACCGTTTCCGCCCACGATGCGTCGCTGAACTTCTCATTTGCCATTGGTCAGCCCAAGTTGATGAATGCGCCGGACTCGGCCAGCAGGAAGTCGCCCGGCTCGGTCAGCATCAGGTCCGCCAGGACCGCGCTCGCTGGCCCGACCGGCACGGACTCATTGCCGTCTGCATCGACGCTGGTGACCCAGTAGAACCAGGTCCCGGCCCCTGGCGTGTCCGTTGCCGTCCGGTTTTCCAGAAGGGCCCCGACTGACCCGCCGATCAGTGTCGCCGACCCGAAGACGGAAGAAGCGCCCCGATAGCGGCGCGTCGCATCGAACAGGGTGCCCGGGTTCCGCCACTCCAGCGTCACCGTCGCCCCCGCGACCGACACCGAGAAGCTGGACGGTGGCTCGACATAGGGCCCGGGAGGAGCGTCCGGGGTCACCGCCGGCGGTGCCACGCCGACTTGTGCCAAGGCCGCAGCGTGTTTGGCGTCCGTCTCTTGCCGGAAGGTGATCTCCACGCCGCCGGTCATGGGGTCATAGGACCGATTGAGGCAGCGAACCTTGACCCCGTCCAGCAGGAAGCCGGGCTCGGCGAAGGTGAAGCAGTCGCCCGGCTCGATCCGGCGCATATGAGCCCGGAACGGCACGGTGCCCTGGATCGGCTCGCGCCGGTTGGCCAGTTCGTAATAGGTCAGCTGGGCGGCTTGATCTTCGTCCGGCACATAAGGGAGGTCGAACCCGGTCCCGCGCTCCCCGCCGTCCGCCGCAACCCACGCTGCGTCGGTAATCGGCTCGCGGGGCGTCATCTCCCAGTTGGCGGACTCGAGCCAGCAGCGCGGAATGGCGGTGTTGCGCCGCTTGATCCTGGACTGCCCGAAAGACAGGCGCACCGGCCCGTTGGTATCGGCCCCCGTGACGGTCACGACCGACGCGACCTCCTCGGTGTGGACGATGCAGCTGATCCGGCCGGCCTTGCGCGAGGGCTCCGCGCCGCAGGCGGCCAGCAGTTTGGTCAGGACCTCATATTTGTCGTCGGTCGAGGTCGGGACCGCGGCGACCGTCCATCCGTTCGCGTCCGAGACGTTCGCGGCGGTGACGAAGGCCGCGACGTCGATCCCGTCCAGCGAGGAGCCGATCCCGGCGACGAGAGAGCAGTCGTAGGGCACCCCGTAGCGGTCCGGGGTGTAGGAGGCGGACAGGCCTTCCCAGCGTCCGATGGCCCAGTTCAGCGCGGCGAGGCCGGGGTTGTCGATCCAGACCCATGTCGTCGGGTCTTCAAGCCGGCAGGAACCGGACCCGCCCGGCCAGGTCGTATCGAGGCGGGGGTCCCATCCATAGACGCCCTCGAGGATGAAACGCGGCTTGACGATCCCGCCGGGGAACTCGCTGAACTTCGAGTTTTCCAGCATGGTCAGGCAATAGACGGCCCGGCCGGATGCCTTGTGGTCCGCCGTCCAGTTCGGAGCCGGGATTCCCGCGCCGCTTCCGGTCGGGCTGGTAAGCGCCGTCTGCGGCTGCGTCCCCAGTTTGGTCTGGAGCCACATCGCGCCGGAGTGTTCGCCGTTCGTCGCCTTGTTCAGCACCCCGTCGAAGGAGGTCAGTTCATCGTCGGCCGCAAAGCTGACGATTGACTGAATTGGTCCCGAGGCCGCGAGGGTGGCGAAGATCGACTGATATCGGTTCGTCGCGTCGTAGGTCACGCGATAGTTGACGTCGCCTGCGTATGGCACTCGGCCGAACGGGATCGGGAGGCCGGCGTCGGTGCGATAGCTGAATTCCGTGGCCCGCGTCTCCGCGTCGAAAGTCGGGCGCGAGGAAGCGATCAGGAAGCCCGTGACGCCGAAAAGCAGAGTCGCGCCGACCGTCCCGAGGCCACCGATGAAATCCCCGACCGCCGCAACCGCCTTTCCCATTTTAGACCGTCCTCCAGGCGTGTAGGGCGTCGGCAATCCGGGCCACGACCGCGCCATCGTGCCCGTCGAGGAAGGTCAGCATTGCGCCGTTGCCGGTATGGACGGCCAAGGCCCCAACGCCGCAGGTTGAGGGGATGGCGATCAAGTCCCCCAGACGGGCCGAGGCCCAGCCGATGCGGGGAAGACCCAAGGCGTCGACGGCAGCGTGAAGGTCGTCAAACCCCTTGCGCTTCAAGAGGCGCATCCCGGACCGCTCGCAGGACCATTTGCAGCCCTTCAAGATTGGCACCGCGACGCCGAGGTGATGAAGGAGATGCGCGGTCATACGCACGTCGTCGTTCTTGCCCGGGGCGTAGGTTTTGCCCTGGAACCGCGCGAGGCAGGCCGCGACGGCGGCGGCCCTCAGTTCTTGAGGCGTCATCCGAGGGAGTTGTTCGGGTCGTCGGCCCGCCAATAGACCTTGACCTTGGCCCGGGACTGGAACTCGTAATGACGCTCGCCCGGCCAGACCTTCTGATGGAACGCATCCGACTGGATCCGCTCCTCGTTCGGCTCCAGCATCCGGGCCTCCTCGGTGATGCACTCAAGATTGAGGGTCAGGTCCGCAGAGACGCCAAGGCTCGCGACGTCGAGTTCAACGCGCTGCAAGAGCTCTGGCTCGCCGACCAGAAGGCCAGTCGCCCGGTCAACGGCCCCAAGGTGAAGGGTGATCAGCGAGCCTTGAGCATCCTCCGCCGCCAGGTCCGCGACGGCCGCAATCGGCGGCATGATCGTCATCGCCCAGCTTGTGGCCTGATCGCCAGCCCCGTCCTCGATCTTCTCAAGGTCGGCCATCGTCCCGAACGTCGCGCTGACCTCGCGGTAGGTTTGGCCGCCCCAGACGACGAAGCCGCCATCCGTCCAGCGGATCGTTGAGCCGGGCAGGATGACGGTGACCAGATGAACTCCGAGCGGCGCTGGGCCCTCGAGTTCGTCGATCAGGTCGGGGTCCATTTACGCCCGCTCTTTGATCGAGAAGGCCAGCCGATAGAACCGCTCGGTCCCGGAGATCGACCAGGCGTCGTCGGGCAGGGTTACGAAGCCCTCGATCTTCGGCTCGCCTAGTTCCACGACGTCGTTGTTGCCGTGCGGGGCGCGCAGGAGCGTTTGAAGGGTCACGGTCACGTTGCCGGACCCGTCCGCTACAGCCTCCGAGGCGGCGCGGTAGAGGTAGATCAGGCCGCCCGTGGTGATGTTGAGCCATTGGCCGCGGCGGATGACATAGCGCGGGGTCAGGCCGTCAAGGATCAGCGACGTCCCGGACTGGCCGGCCCCGTTGACCAGCGGAGCGCCGGGCGCTCCGGTGTCAAAGTCGATTTGCGGGATGGTGACAACGCAGGTTCCGGCCTCGGTCTCGATAATCGACCAGTCCATCGCCTCCTCGGGCGTCAGGGGCTCGGTCTCAAAGTCGAAGGCGTAGCGCGAGCCCATGCGGGCGAAGCGGGATTCCGAGGAGCCGATAGCCGGGCGGTTTTCCGTCCGGGTGGTGATCAGCCGGTGCGTCATGGAGACGAAGCCGGGGGAGGTCGGGAGAACAACAGATGTCATCGGCCGCGGCCCCCCAGCGTAAAGGCTTCGGCGCGGGCGCGATCCGCCGGGACCGAGGCGCGTGAGGCCTGGACCGCCGTCGACCCGACCGCATTGGCGTAAGGCTGGGTGCGCTGATCGACATAGGCGTTGAAGCGGCGGTCTTCGGTCGTCACCCGGACGTCAACCCGCTGCGAACCGTTGGCCGTCGCGCCTTGCGAGGCCGAAGCCTGGGAGCGCGCGGTCGCGATGCTGGAGTCGCGCGAGTTGATCGGGGCCGGGTTGTAAGAGCCAGACGACCCGCCGCCGCCGCCTCCGCCCGTCAGCTTCACCCCAATGGCAACCAGAGCCGCCAAGGTCGCCGCGCCGGCCGCAAGGTTGAGAGGGAAGGGGAGAGAGGCGAGAGCCCGCGCGACGGCCACGACCCCGTGCGAGGCCGCCCGGATAATGTTCTGGCCGACCGTGAAGGCCGTTTCCTGCCCGCCCATCATCATGGCTTGGACGCTCATGGCGAACTGATAGACGCGATAGGCCTGCTCGGCCGCTTGCAGGGCCTGGTAGCCGTCCGAGCCCTCTTTGAAGAAGCCCTTGGCGGCCCCGATCATATCCCCGTAGCTCTGGACCTGGGCCGAGGCCCGTTCCCGGTCGGCTTGGGCGGCGTCCAGCTGGCCCTCTTTCTGGGCCAGATTGATCTCCGCCAACCGGGACTGATAGCCCGTCATGGTCGTCAGCAGGTCGCCCATTGCCCGGCCGGCGTCGCCGAACGCCGAAGCCATGCCCCGGGCGGCGTCTTGGGCCAAGGTGTCGATCAGGCGCAGTTCGTCGGCGATGACCTGGAGCGGGTCGAGCATTTCAACGACGGCGTCGAGAGGGCGCAGGTTGATGCGCTCGGTCGAGAACATGACCTCGCGGTCGGCAGCGTTACGGGTGGCCGCCGCGCGGGCCGGATCCCCTTCTCCAGCCTCGCGCCTGATCCGCCTGCGCGCCGCGTCCTGGATGCTTTCACCGATTGCCGCGAGTTGCCGGTCCACAATACCGGATGCGTCGGACAAGCCGCCCGCGAACTCCCGCGCAATCGTCTCACCGGCGGTCCGGGCCGCGCCCGCGTTGGCGTTCGCCATCTCGGCAAGATCGACGGGCGAGAGGAGGACAAGCCCCCGAGCCGCGGCAAAGGCCGGGTTGACCTCCGCCAGCCGCTTGGCGGCGGCAATCACGACGTTGAGCCCGACCACTGCCTTGTTGATCATCCACTCGATTGCGCGGATCGCCCCGTTTGCCGCCGAGACGGCGAGGTCGCTCATCACGGCCGGGAGAGTCCCCCAGACGGCGCGGATAGCCCGGAACCCGCCGAGGAAAGTCCCGACGATCACCTTGATCGCTTGCACGGCGAACCGGGTGGCCTTGTCCATCACGTCGGAGAACCAGTCCCCGATCTTGGTGATGGCCGGGCCCAGATTGTCCCAGATGATGTCCTTGACGTATTGGAAGGTGCCGACGAGGACGTCGCCCATCGTCACGCCCTTGTTCTTGACCTTCTCGAGTTGTTCCTCGGTCAGTCCCAGCCCGGAGGCTAGGTCGCCGTTCTCTTTGTTGAGGGCCCGGGTGGCGAGGGCCAGCCCGCCGCCGATTACGGCCGCCGCCGCAGCAGCAGCAGCGATGAACGGCAGGAGCGGGGCCATCGCCGTCCAGATCGCGACGCCGGCCTGAAGCATGACCGCCTTGACCGAGGTCCCCGTCCGCTGGGCCGCCATCTGGAAGGTGTCGAGGATTTGCGGGCCCTGCTGGATCGCGATCATCAGGGGGTTCATCCCCATCGCCGCGGTCACGCCGATATCGGTGAACTGGCGCGAGAGGTTGAGGCCCTCGGTGGCCGTGAGGCCAATCGCGCCCCGGGTCGCCCCCAGCGCCGCCTGTTGGGCCCGCAGCCCCGTGTTCATCGTAGCCGTTGCGCCCCCGGCATGGCGCGCGGCCGTGGCGAGGCTATCCGTCGCCGTCTCTGCCCGGCTGGCGGCCTGGGCCATACCGTCGAGCCGGTCCTCGGCGATCTCCGCCTGTTCGGACGTGATGACGATGCCAAGGCGGGCGAGGTCGGTCATGCGCTCTCCTTGGCCTTCGGCGGGTTGTGCTTGGCGGCTTGGCCCCGGATCAGCGACAGCACGCCCTTTCCGTCACGGGCAGAGACCGTGTTGGACGCGGGCGCGGGGTTGAGGATCGGCAGGACGGCTTGATCGAGGCGGCGGATCAGGCGGACGGACCAGACCCCGAGGGGCGTCATGGTCTGGCGCTTGAAGGCCTCGATCTCGGAGAAGGTGATCGGATTGGCGGCCATGCCGACCTGCCGGGTGCCGGCAAGGTCAACGAAGGCCTGCCAGACCGGCCCGAGGGGCTCGGGGAAGTCCGGCAGGTCCCGGCGGTTCGCGTAAACGGCCTCGGCGAAAGCGATCAGGCGCTCGGCGAGGCCTTCATGAAATTTGCCCGGTCTTCGATGAAGGCGCGGGCCTGGGCCGTGATCCACGGGAACCGTGCATAGAGCGCCCGGGCCTCGGCCTCCGTGCAATCCGGGGTCTTGCCGTCGATCTTGATGCCGTCCCACGCCACGGTGGCGCGGGCCAGATATTCGAGCTCGTTGGCGCGGGCCAGTTCCGCCGTCACCCGCATCTGGCCTTGGTTCTTGAGGTAGCGGTTGGTCTGGCGCGTCGAGATCAGCGTCAGGGCGTCGCTATCGGCCCCCAGGAGGGTGATGGTGATCGGCTTGCCGCCGTCTTGCAGGAGGGGGGCACCGTCCGGGCCGCGCAGTTCAAGCTGCGCGCCCTGGTTGGCAACGTCGGCGGTGTCGAGGGTCGAGAGGTCCATACGGGGTGTCCTTGGAAAAAGGACGGCGGGTGCGACCCGCCGCTAAGGTTGGGGGGAGGCTGGTTCTTGCGGCCGGGCGGTCTTAGGTGCCGCCGGTGACCGCGGTCGAGGGAACCTCGTCAATCTCTGTGTCGATTGCACAGACGATGTTCCGCATATTGACGGCCGAGGACGAGCCCCGGTTGACCTTGGCGGAGAGGACGCGAGCGCCGAAATAGACGACCGAGTCGGTGTCGTTGGAATCGGCACCGTCCGCGGCCACGACCTTGATCGGATAGAGGCGGGCCGTTGCGGCCGCAGCGATGGCGGCGATCTGGCCGGCGTCGAGGGGGTCGTCCGCGCAGCCAAAGGTGATGTTGCCCGGGTTGACCGCGCCCTTGCGCTGGCGGGTTCGGCCGTCAGCCAGAGGCGTGTGGGAGATCACCGCGCCGTCGTCGCCGAACTCGGAGACGGTTTCGACGCCACCGATCTCGGTCCAGGTCAGGGAGGCATAGCCGGACGGGGTGCGGTTGGTTTCGGTGACGGCCGCCGCGATATAGACGCGGGTGCCGATGCCATCGGAGATTGCCATTGGAGGGGCCTTTCAGTTTTGAGGGGGACCGGACGTGAAAAAGGCCCGCCGGAGCGAGCCTGTTTTGGCCGTGCCGTGTGGCCGGTCCAATGCTGAGGCTGGGCCCTTAGCGGGCGGTCCAGCCTATCGTGACGGGGACGCGCGTGTCGGCGTCGTCGAGCAGGGGCGAGGCGGCGTAGGGCTGGCGCGAAATCTTGACGCCGCCGGTCAGGCCCAGGCCCTTGGGGAAGTGGTCGATCACGTCCGAGGCCAGCCGCATCAGGGCGGGGATGCCTTGGCCCTTCGGCCCAACGACCGTGACTTGCAGGAGGCCTTGATCCATCCGGCCGGCGGCGAGGCCTTCCCATGCCGGGCGGTTGTAGAAGATCGACACCTCCAGATATTTCCCATCGGCCGGCGGCGTAAACGCGACGTCTGGATAGGCAATCGGGAGGGCCGGGGAGCCGACCGAGAGCGTGGCGGCGCGGGCCAGAAGGCCGGAGGCAATCAAGGCGGGGTCGGACATAGGGCTTAACCTCCCGCCCGGGCCTGCGCCTCGGTTGCGACTTCGGAGACGATGCGCTGCCACTGTTGGGCGGCGAGGGCGACGAAGCGATCCCCGGGCTGGCCGCGCGACCCATACTCCCGGGGCCTGGCGTAGTTGGCCGTGTAAGCGACCGTGATCGTGTTGGTGATATCCGCCCCGTTGATCACAAGATTGATCTGGCCCGCGTCATAGGCGAAGGCGGCGACCCCGTCCGGCTTGGCTTGCAAGGGGGGCAGGATCCCGGTCGTCGTGGCGACCAGCGAGGCGCGGAGAAAGCCGGTGTCGACCCTCATATTCCCGCCGGCCGCCCGAGGGACCTGCATCGTCTCGACAACCCGCTGGGCGCTCTCGCGATAGACCGCGTCCGTCCGGGCTTTGGTTTCGCGGACCCAGTCGCTGACCTGGGCGGCGAATGAGCCTTGGGCCATTAGAGCGGCTCGAGCCCGTCCGATTGCGAACCGAGGACCGCCAAGGAGAGGACGTCCGGCTCGATGAGGTCCTTGTCGTCGCCTGTGTAGGCGGCGAGAAGCTCCTCGGCCCGGGCCACCTTGTCGCCGGGTGCCGCCGCCTCAACCGCTTCGAGGATTTCAGCCAGCGTCATATTCGCCATCGTATTTCCTGAAGATCGCCAGAAGCGCCGGGTGGATCCGGCCGTGTTCGGCCAAGGGGCGCGACATATAGAGCGAGAAGGCCTCGGCGACATATTCCTTGTCGTTCGCGCTGCTGTAGTGCGAGAGCGCGTATTGCCAGCCCGTCTCCCGGGGCTTGAAGGCCGCCAGGAAGCGGTCGATCTCCGGCCCGATCCGCTTGTCGACCAGATGCAGGACGTGCCCGAACTCATGATAGGTCGTCACCGACCGGGTGCGGTCCCCGGATAGGGACGAGATCGACCAACCGTAGCGGCCGGCCTCGACGGCGTTCATCGCCGCTTCGGCGTCCGGGGCGGTCTTTCCGGGCGACTTCTTGCGCTGCTCAAACGCCAGCCGAGCTTCTTTCGTATATCGAGGCGAGCCCAGTTCGCCCATCGCGGTCTGGCGGTCGGCGTCTTTCTGGTCGCCGAACTTCGTCGGCATGTGGAACGCGGCGTAGGTGTTGCCGTCGCGGAGGCGTCCCGAGAACAGGGCGGCGTTCGCGTTCCTGGGGGCGCTAACCCGGAACGGTGCGCCGCTGCGGGTGATCGGACCCATGAAGTCCAGCGGCGCGAGGCCGAACCGCTCGACAACCTCATGGGCCGCGTTGAGCGAGGGAGCGATGTTGCGGATCGCCATCCCGGTCAGGTCGGCGTTCAGAGCGATGCCGGCGGCTCGGATATAGTCTCGGGCTCCGGCGGCGTCCTTGGGAAGCCTGGCGTCTCGGTAGCCAACCCGGCGGGGCGGGGCTGGCGCAGGTTCCGGGGCAGGGGGCACGGGGGCGACCGGAGCGGGAACCTGGGCCGGCGGCGGTGCTGGGGCGACCGGCGGGGCGGGAGGAGCCCGCACGACCGGCGGGACGGCCGGGGCGAGGTTGGAGAGGAAGTCAATGCGATACTCAACGTCGCAGCGGCAGTTGATGATCTCGCCCGCCCCGGCTCCGAGGCTGGTGTCGAGGGGGTAGAGCATCCGGGCACCCGAGGGGGTGACGAACGGCTCGCGGAAGGCGACCGAGTCCCCGTTGAGCGCGCGATGGGTATGCCGGACCCGGAAGTCGCCCGCCGAGCGCCAGACCTTGCGGACGGCGCTCTCGGCGACCTGACCGGACTCGATTGCCTGGCGGTAGGCCTCATGCTTGGCGGCTTGGAGCGCGGACAATGCCTCGACCCGGCCGATGGTATCGCCCCGCAGTTTGAGGAGGCGGGATTCATAGGCCAGGATCGCCTTGCGGATTGTCGCGGCCGGCGGCGCGGTCTCCTCGCGGATTGCCCGCTCGATGGTCCGGTCGAAACGCTTGTCCCGCTGTTTGCGCCCCAGATAGGCGCGCAGGGCGGTCGGGTCGCCGGAGGTCAACTCCTCCCGGGCGTTCCTGACATAGCCCTCCTGGGGGCCAGAGAGGCCGAGGATGCCCCCTTCGCGCTTGCCGGTCGCCCGGTTGAGCGTCCCGACGATGCGGAGCGCCGCGGTCCGGGGGTTGACCCCTGCCTCGAGGCTATCGCGGAGAGAGGCGCGGGCGGCGGCGCGCTGGTCTTCCGTGATGCGGGTGATCAGCTGCGAGGAATGGTCCCGGAGCCATTGTTCCGCCGCCGGGTTCCGGCCGGAGAAGCGCACGACGAGGGCCGAGCCGTCCGGCTTGCGCTTGGGGAAATCTTCAATCGCCGCCTTGCCGCCCTCGGTCTGGGCGTTGCGGATCGCGTCGAGCATGTCCTCGTAGGCTGCCGCGTCGATATTGAGGGCGGCCAGGGCCTCCTCGATCTGTCCCGCCTCAATCGCCGCCGTGACCCTCTGTAGCGCGGCCCCGGCCCGGATGCTTTCGACGGCCGCAAGGAACGCCGCCGCGACCTCCCGGCCGTAGCGTTGCGCGAGCGCGTCGAATAGCGCGCCCTTCGCCCGGGTGTCTGTCATGGGTTAGCGGCCGAGGATCGCCAAGGCGGACCGGACGACGGCTCCGTTCAGGTCGAGGCAGATGTCGAGCATATCGTGCGCCTCCTGCCGTATCTCTTGAGCCGCGGCCTCGTCGCCCCGCAGGAGCGCCGCCTGATAGGCATACAGCTTCGCGCTGACGTCTTTCCACGCCGCTGCCGCCAAGGCTGCGGGCTGGGGGTGGTCGTCTATCGGCGGCACTGGACTTCAAACATGACCGGGCTCCCGGCGGGGCTCAACTGCTTGAGCGGAGGGACGATCCTATAGACCGTTCCGTCCGCCTCAACCAACTTGTCATCCAGCGCCGGGGTGATGGTGAGGGAGCCAACGGCGAGGAGCGCCTTCTTGTCGGTCGCCAGGACCCTCGTCCCGTCGATCTCTCTGGCCGTGTAATCCATGACCGCGAAGAAAGCGGCGTAATCGACCTCGGCCCCCGGCGTCGGGTCGTAGTCCGGCCCGGTCGGGGCCACGGTGCGGCGGATCGCGCCAAGCTGGCCGAACTCGGCGATCAGGTCGTCGGCGACCGCGGCCATTTCGGCGTAGAAGGTCACGACCGGGAAATCCGAATGCCGTTGCCGGCCGTCAGGAACGGGGCGAGCAGCTGGTCGATGGCGTTGAAGGTCCGGCTTTGCCGGCTGTGGTCCTGGTATTCGATCTCGATCTCGCCGACCCGCTTGCGCTTCACGTTCTGGGTCTGGTCCGGGATCAGGTCGGTATCCGCCCGGTTGGCCGCCTCGATGTTGGCCCGTTTGACCGCCTCGGGGACTTCGTCGCTCGGGTAGTAGGAGGCGATCTCCCCGTAGCCCGGGCCGTCCTTCATCGGGACGTCGTAGCGGGGCCAGTCGAGGGCTTGGGTGGTCGAGGTCCGGGTGCCGGCCCAGCGGTCGCGATAGACCGTCACCAGATAGTCCGCGCCCTTGCGGAGCCGCTGCTCGATCACCGTGTCCGCCGGGTAGCTGATCCCCCGGGCGTCGCAGTAGGCCTTGAACTCCGCGAGGGTGGCGTAGGAATCCGCGTTGGCGGCCCCCGGGGTGACGATCAGGGGCATGGGGTCAGGCTCCGGGGCAAGGCGCGCGGCGGGCCAGTTCGGCGGCGATTGCCGCGACGGCTTGGCGCTTGTTCAGGATCGGGGCCGGGCTCAGGGCCGAGGCGAGGGCGCGAAGGCTTGTTCCCCGGCCCGTCTGCGACCACGGCAGGGATTGCCAGTCGTCGGGGATCGGAACGGCGGCCGGATCCTCGGCCTGTCCCGTAATCAACCCGGTCGTGGCGGGCTTGCGGTCGAGTTCGGGCCGCCCGTAGTGGTTCACCGTCACGCCCCGGGCGAGATAGGCGTCTTCGATCTCCGGCCAGTCACCGACGAGGACGACGCGCGAGACGCCGGCCTCGGGTTCGGTGAAAAAGCGGGGGTTACGCTGGGCCTGGCCGCCGTTGAGGGCTTGCGCCTCCCGGGCATAGACCAGTTCCATGATCAGGCTTTGGCCTTCGCAGCAGGGGCGGCCTTCTCGGCGGCCGGGGCCTTGGCCGGGGCCTCGCTGTAGAGGCGGTGGACCTTCGCGTCAAAGTCCGTCTCGTTGATCACCACATATCCGCCGGGGACCTTGTCGTCGGCGACGCGGACGGTCGGGCAGGCATCGGACATGGCGTCCTCCAAGGGTGTTTCGGGGGGGGAGAAAGGTGGGGCCGAGCGGTTAAGCCCGGCCCCGGTCTTCACGCTTACAAGCCGGAGGTTAGCCCAGCAGGATGCCGAGGTGTTCCGGCTTCACGCACTTCACGCCCCAGGCCAGGCCGACCTCATACTTGATCCGGCGATACTGCTTGTAGACGGCGATCTGGAAGACCAGACCCGACACCGGATCCGTGACAGTCGTCACGTCGTCGGCGTCGTCGCCGCCCGCCGGCATGGCCGGGGTGCGGGCAGCCAGCAGCAGGGCGCTCTGCGAGAAGAACAGGTTGGCGGTGTAGTTGCCGCCGAGCGTGATCGCCGTGGCGGAGGCCGGGATGGCCTGGCGCAGGCCCGGAGCGGCGAGGGTGATGGTGCCGCCGCCCGAGACGTCCGCATCCCCGGAGGCGACCACATACTTGTTGGTGTCGCCCGCGAAGGTGATGACGTCGCCGGCCAGGATCGTGCCGGTGCCGGCCGAGGCGAGGGTGATCACGGTAGCGCCGATGGCATAGCCAGCGGTGTTCGTGGTCGCCGACGCACCCGTGCCCTTCGTGACGGCAGCGACGCCGCCCGAATAGCCGAGGTTGAAGCCCATGAGCTGGCGCTGTTGGCGCTGGCGCAGGAGGGCCCCAGCGTCGCCCGACTCGTTGACCTTAAACAGTTCGCTGTGCTTGCCCTCGAGGTTGGCGCGAGCGGCACCGCCGAGGATCATGGCGCGACCCGAGGCGGGGGCCCCGTTGTCGTCCAGGATGCGGTTGGCGTTGGAGAAGTCCGAGAGGTCGGCGGCGGTGGCGAACGGGGTCGTGCCGGCCGTGCCGTATGCGCGCGAGGAGGCGACATACAGGGCGGCGAGATCGGCCTCGACTTCGTTGGCGGCGGCACGGAAGGCCTGGGCAAACTGGTTGCTCAGGATCGTGTTGATCACGCCGTCCTTCGTCACCGACAGCTGCTCCTCGCCGGTCCAGCGGATCGGGAAGGCGCGGGCCTTGGTGATGGCGAGGTCGACGTAGCCAACGGTCTGGTCGCCGGAGTCCGCGGGCGTGTTGCCGGCGGTGATGTTCTCGCCAGCGATGGCGGGGACGACGGGCGAGCGGACGGTCTGGTTGACCGCGCCGGACTCGGCGGTCGCGTCGCGCTGGACGTTCGGGATGAAGCCGATCAGTTCGCGCGAAACGACGTCGAGGCCGTTGTAGATGGTGGGGATCAGACCCGTGAGGGTGTTGGCCATTGGGGTGCCCTTTCAAGGCTTGGGGGGAGACGAGGGGGAGAGGCTGAGGTTCGGAGGGGTTCGGCCTTGCCTGTGCCGGTAGGGAGCCATCCGGCTCAGGCGCCCCCCCGCATCCACGGGACGGCCTTGTCGTAGGGGTGGTGGCTTAGTCGACGATTGAGACGTCGGAGGCGGTCGCCGCCTTCATCCGGTCGCTTGGGGGGAGAGCGTCAAACTCGGCGCGCGTGATCGTGCGCTTGCCGCCGCCGCCACCGTTGTTCTGGGCCCCGCCGCCGGGACGAATGTCGCCCTTGAGGATCGAGTCGCGCGTGGGGTGAGCGTCAACCAGGAGCTCCAGCGCCTCATCGAACCCAGCGACCTCGCCGGGCTTGGCGCGGCTGTAGATTTTGTTCTTGTCCGGCCCGTAGGCCACGACCTGGCCGTCCTCGATCTTGAAGTTCCCGCCGAACTTGGCTTGCAGGAAGTCGGCGGGGATCGCGACCTTCTCGGCGATGAACTTGGACCGGGCGAAGGAGCCGCCGATCTTCTCGCCATACAGCTGGCCCTCGAAGTCGTCGCCGCGCTTGTTGGCGGCGGCCAGCTTCTCCTCGTAGCCCTTGGCGATCTCGGCCTTGACCTTCTCGACCTCGCCCGCGTCGATCAGTTTCTTTTGGTCGAGGGAGCCGACCGTTTCCAGCGCCTTGATGGCGGCGGCCGGGTCGGTGATTCCCTCGAATGCCTTGAGGGCCCGCTCGGCGGCTTCCTTGCCCTCGCGGTGGCTTTTGGCCTCGCCGTTGAGCCGGGTGATGGTGCCGATAGTGCCGGGCGCGTCGAAGGCCACGTCCTTGCCGGTGTCGTCCGTGAAGACCGGCTTGCCGTCCTGGACGGCCGCGTAGGTGACGCCGTCGATCTCGATGGTCTTGAGCTTCATGGTGGGGTGGGCTTTCTCCGGCATCCGCCGGCCTTGGGTGGGCTATCTGGCCCGGACGCCCCGCCGATCCCGGCTGAGGGCAGAGGTGGTTAGGACGCGAGCCAGTCCGGCGTCGGGCGTCCGAGGAGGTCGGCGGTCCAGCCGCTCATTGAGCGGGCGCGGTCGCCGATGGCGGGGAGGGCTTGCCGCCAGCCGGCGCGGAGGATTTCGGCGGACCGCCAAGGCCAGGGCTCGGTGATGTGCCGGGCCTGCTCATCCATCGGGACGCCGCAGAGGACGGCGCGGTCATATCCGAGATCGACCAGCGCGACCTTGAGGGCGAACAGGCCGGAGGAGCCGGAGCGATCCTGGCCGGGGAAGGCCCAGCCGTGGGTGAAGACTTGGGGAGCAGGGGGGTAGCCTTTGGATGCCCGGCGCTCGGCCCATCCGGGCCAGAGATCGGGGTGAAGGGTTGCCGCCGCGTCTATGGGGCCCGGCCAGTCGGCGGCGATATCGTTGCAGGCGACGATCCCGTCCGCCTCGGTTAGCGCCAGTGCGGCCTCGACGTCATCCCAGACAGTCGTGGCACCGCCCAGCACAAGGGCGAGGGTCACGCGGCGTCGGCGTCCTCGTCCGGGGCGTCGCCGGGCATGGCCGCGGCGATATCCGCCTCGTCGTCCAGATCCGGCATTTCCTCGGTGATCTTGTCCTGCTCGTCTTCAAACTCAACGTCGGCCGCGAGTTCGCCGCGGCGCTTCATCTCGGCCAAGGCGGTCTTGCCGGAGATCAGGCCGGAATCCTTCATAGCCAGAACCAGTTGGCCGGAGGCTTGCGAGAGGCTCGTCGCGCCGAAGTCCTTGAACAGCGAGGCGTGGCCGCCCGAGCCGAGGTTGGCGTAGTCGGCCATCATTTGCAGGGCCAGGTCGAGGCTGTCCTCGAAGCCCTCGGTGATCCGTTGCAGGTCCGATTTGTTGCCCTCGGCGTCGTTGGCCGATTCCGTCGCGCTCCGGTCGCCCGGCTTCTTGACCAGCAACTCCGCGCCGGCCTGGATCATCTGCTCCTCAAGAGCGTCGAGCGACTCCTGCCCGGCCTTGATCGCCGCCCCGGTATGCTCGACCCACTCCATCGTGCCGCCAACGGGGAGCATGACAGCCGAGGAGCCGCCGATGGTCAGGGAGGTTTTGGAGTCCGCCCCGGAGATCGCAAGGATCGGCACCCGCGCGACGTGAAGGATCGTGTCCTGATCGCTCTGCGACTGCCAGTGTTTGACGTTGAGATAGGCGAGGTCCAGCAGGGGCGGCCGGGCCGTCATGTAGCCGGTCCGCCAGCCGTAGAAGGGCACGAACGGGATATAGGGGAGGCCGGTCAGGCCAGCGTCGATCCTGCGCCATTCATCACCGCCGGCTGCCGTGACCCGCTCGGTCTTTTCCCAGACCTCAAACGCGCCCGGGGTCAGAACCCGCACCCGCTTGACGGTCTTCTCGCCATAGAGGCCGTCCGCGACCGTTGCGTCCTCGGCGATCCGCAGCTGGGCCAAGGCCCGCGCTCCGTTGGCCGAGGCGATGCGGTAGCCGAGAATCTGGCGGTGCATGACGCGGACGAAATAGGGCCGCATCCCGGCCTGTTGCTGTTCGGCCCTGGTTTGGACCCTGCCCGATCCCGCGCCCTCCTGCTTGGGGGCCTCGACCAACACGCCGCAAAGGCCGTGCGCCAGGGACTCGCCCATCATTTCGGCGCAGAAGACGTGAAGGTTGACCCCTTCGCGGTCGATATCCTCGGCCCATTCCCTGATCTGGGCGGGGACGTCGTCGCCGAGCGTCAGGGCCTTGGAGAAGGGCTTGCCGACCATGACCGAGACGGTGCGGCGAAAGGCGGGGAACAGGGTCGCGGTCTCGAGGCGGGACTTATAGGCGTCGTCCTCCTCCTTGGGCCATTTCGGCAGCAGGGTCTTGGCCGCGCGCATCGCCTCGGTGCCGCCCATAAGCGGCTCGGTCACGCCCCAGGCCTTGCCCATTGCGCCGATAGAGGGCGAGAGCGCGTCCACCGTTGCGGTCATGCGGTCTCCTTACAGGCGCAGGGGGGCGACGGTGGCAGGCGCGGGGCCCAGCGCCAGTTCGTTGAAGGCGTCGGCCGCGGCGTCGACCCGGTCGTCGTGGGCCCCGGCCGGGAAGCCGCAAAGCTCGTCGACGAAGGTCTCGATCCATGCGTCCCGGTCGGGATCGCCGGTTGCCAGGATATAGACGTTCCCGGCCTCGGCTTGGGTCGCCAAGGCCAGCGCCCGGGTTTCCTTGGAGCCGGTCGGGCGCTCGACCTTGACCGCGTAGCCGGGGAGCATCTTGACGAGGGTCTGGACGTAGCCCTTGCCGGCCGCGCCGGGGTCTTGGGGGAGGCGGATGATCACGTCCGGGGTATCGGCCGCCGCGGTCAGTTTCAGTTGGGCTTCGAGGTTGGCCGGCGACCACTGGCCCGCCCGGCAGTCCGTGAAATAGAAGGTTGCGGCCTCGCCGTTGCCGACCTTGGTGCAACGGACGCCCGCGCTCGGGTCGCCCCCGCCTTCGGTCGCCCCGATATCCCAAGCCCGGACCGTGCGGCGTGTCCCGGCGGGCAGGGTGTTGGCGATCTTGAACCACGACCGCTGGAATAGGCCGCCATCGCGCGGCGCGGGCCGCTGCTGATACTGCCCCGCCCAGGCATAGGCGCCCTTGCCCCTCTTGAGCGTCTCGACCTCGGCGGCCGGGAAGCGTTCGGGGAACAGGAGCTCGCCCTCGATCCGCCGGGGATCCTCAAAGAACAGGGCCCCGTTGACGTAGGTGCGGCAGGGGCCGGCGGTTTGTTTGCCGTCCGCCCCGATCCGCGCCGCCTCGTATTCCATCGGCAGGTTGAGGTGGACGAACCCGATCTCGAGGCCCATCGCCACGGCCGCCACGTCCTTCGCGTGAAGGCGCTGCATGATGATCACGATGGCGCTGGTCTGCACGTCGTTGAGGCGGTCGGTGATTCCCTCGCGGAAAATCCGGGTCGCCGTCTCGCGCTCGACCTCCGACTCCGCCGTCTCGGTAGAGTGCGGGTCGTCGATCTTGACCCTATCGGCCCGGCCCCCGGTCATGGAGCTGAACGGGCGGGCCTCCGAGAAGCCGTTGGCCGTGTTCTCGAATTTGCCCTTGGCGTTCTGGTCGCCGCGGAGGGCCAGCGGCCAGAGGGCTTGAAACTTCTCGCTCTCGACCAGACGCCGGAGTTTGAGGTTATCGCGAAGCACGTTCGCTTGGCTGTAGCTGGTCGCCAGGACTTGCAGATGGGCCGCGCCTTGCGGTCCCCACTCCCAAGCGGTCCAGAAGACCAGCAGGAGAGACTTCATCATCCCCGGGGGGACGGTGATCAGGAGCCGCTTGATCTCCCCGCGCGAAACCGCCTCGAGGTGGGCGCACATCGCCCGGAGCGCCCAGCCCCCTACGAACGGTCGCGCCGGCTCCAAGGTGTGCCAGAACTCGGCGATGAACCCGTAGAGCGGCCGGCAACCGGAGACGATTTCCGACCGCTGCGTCTCAACCCGGTGGCGATCCGCCCGGGCCTGCTTCTCCCGCAAGGCGGCGAGGAGCCGCTCCCGGTCAGTCCTCGTCAGCGGGCGCGTCATCCGCATCCCCGCTCAAGGTGGCGATCTCCGCCGCGAGCTCTTCGTCCGAGAGGTGCGAGAACGTATGCGCCACGCGTTGAACCGGGGCCGTCTTCGGGGCCATCCGAGCCGCGGCCCACTTCAAGGCGTCGAGGTAAACGCGCGCGCCGGCCGGGTCGATCTTGTGACCGTTGACCGATTGGCCGAGCGCCGCAGCCTTGGTGACGGTCAGCCCGTCCTCTTGCAGCGTCTCGGCCCGTTCCTCGCGCGCGCTCGCGTATTGTTGGCGGCGGCCCTCGTCTTGATTGATCCAGGTGTGCGCCGACGACGGGTCGATCCCAAGTTTGCGACAGGCGGCACGAAGCGACTTCCCGGAGCCGATGATCGCCATCATGGGGGCGAGGTCTTCGGCGGTCGGGCGGCGCTTGCCTTCCTCCGCGGCGTCCTGGACTTCGTTGTTCTCGCTCATGCGACCTTGACGAGCCTCATTCCGTATTCGTTGGGGGCGGGGTCGAGGTTGAGGTCGGGGCGGCGGATCAGGCGTTGGCGCTTGAACCGGGAATAGTCGACGTGATGGTGAACCCGGCGATAGCGGAAGATCACCTCCGCGACGTCGGGATGAACGGCCGCCAGCATCTTCGACTTAGCGACCGTGCCCGTGTCCGCGTATTTCTCGCCGGCCCGGACCGTCCCCTCGGCGTGGTAGAACTCCGCAGTGTTCCCCCCCGGTAGCTTCTGGGTCTCCATCTTCTCTTGCAGGAAGGCGTTGAACTGGATCGTGCACCAGCCGGCCTTGAGCATATCGAGCGAGAGGATCGTGTCCTCGTTGTATCGGCCGCGCCAGCGGAAGGGGGCGTCGTTGCGGATCAGGTTGCAGGAATAGATGCGGGTGTTCGCGACGAAGGGCGGGCGCTTACATTTTCGCTCGGCGAACATGAAATAGTTGGGGCCGGCCATCGCGACGTTGAGATAGCGAAGGGTGAAGTCCTCCATCGCCGCCCAATAGCCGGGGCTAGTCGTCCTGACCTTGAGGTTATGGTTCCAGCGGAAGAACCAGATGATGTTGTCATCCATCACCCAATGCCAGGCGTGGCCCGCGGCGATGGAGTGTTCCCAAGCGAAGTTGCGGGCCGGGCCGGGGCCGGTGCTTTTCGAGAGGCCGAGGTCGTCGCAGAGCTCGTAGCGATCCTTGAAGGAGAGATCGAGCGGGAGGACGGTCGCGAGGAGGTCCATTGACCGGATCGCGGTCTCGTATGCCTCGACCTCCTGGGGCTCAACGACAACGAAGTGGGGGACGCCCATCCGGGTTAGGGCCTTGCTCGTCACCATATAGGCGGAGCGGCCCTTCGAGACGATGTAGAGCGGGAAGCGGGGGTTATTCATACCGCTTGTCGGCGTATCGCTCGATCTGGATTTCGGGATACCAGACGAAGCGGGTCTTCGACGTGATCGCGAACTCGGTCATGGTCGTGAAGGCGTCGACCGCGGCTTGGTCGGGAAAGTGAACGACGAGCGACCGGAACGCCTTTTTGTCGGTCTGGGAGAACTCCGGCATCCCTTGCCATTCGGCTTCGGCGTCGTTCTCGCCTTCCTCGCGCGGGAGGAGGAGGTTCTGAATCTCCCCCGCGTCGAAGCCGATCAGGTCCAGGTCATACCCGCCCTCGGCGAGCGCCTCGATTTCGGCACGGAGGGCGTCGTCATCCCATCCGGCGTTGAGGGCCAGCTTGTTGTCCGCGATCACATAGGCCCGGCGCTGGGCTTCGGAGAGGTGGTCGAGGACGAGGACCGGGACGGTTGCGAGCCCGAGGGATTGAGCGGCGAGAACCCGTCCGTGCCCGGCGATGATCCCGCCTTCGGCGTCGACGAGGACCGGGTTGGTAAACCCGAACTCGGTGATTGAGGCGGCGATCTGCGCGACCTGGGCCTCGGAGTGCGTCCGGGAGTTCCGGGCATAGGGCGTCAGGTCGGCAATCGGCCGCTGCTCGAGGTCTTTCGGGGTCATGCGTCCTCAGGTCTTCGCCCCGACCGCGCCGGTTGGATCGCTGCTCTGTCGGGCGTAAATCGGTCGATCACCGCGGGGTCGGGGCGAAGGTGAACCAGTCCCGGCTGTGACCGCCTTGCCGGGCTACATGAAACGGCCGAAGCCGCCCCGCGCCCCCGGTGCGCTTCCCGCGCTAAGGCCGGTCGGAATCAGCCCTCGGCCGGGGCAGGACGCTGCGAGAATAGGCGCGGGGCAGTAAGGGGTGAGCGCCCGTCCCCGGTTCGGCCTTGCGGCTAGGGGGCGATCTGCGCTCGTGCCGGGGCCTGTATCGCCCGGCGGATGCAAAAACGGCCCCGGCCGGTGAAGGCTGGGGCCGATCTGGTCGCGTCTTGCGCGTATGGGCTTCTGCACACGTTACCGCTCCGCTGTCAATCCGTAGGGGGTCGGGGCGCACAGGACGCTAGTTCTTGCGCCCACGCCGCCGGGGACAGCTTGAGGGCCATTAGGACCGCCCTCGCCGCAGGACCGGACGGCCCGACTGTGGCATAGTTCTGTGCGGTCTTCGGGCTGACCATGAGCCACCGGCCCGCAGCCTGCTGCGACAGGCCGAGGGGTGCGAGGGCGGCGCGGTATTCAGCGGGGGTCATTCGGGCAACTCCGAACAAAACACGATTTCCGCACCGGGCGCATAAATCGCGACAAGATCGCGGGCGGTTTCCTTCATGTCGGACCAGCACTCTCCGTCCACATCAAACTGACGACCATCCTCTAGGGTCAGCAGCGCCCATTTTGCCGTTTGCCGCTCAAGGTGAACCTCACGCATGAACGTTGCGTCCCGTTTCAACAAAATGCCGAGCGTTGAGCGCCGAAGCATATTCCTTGCGAAGCTGCGCCAGACGACGCTCCTTGCGGGATTCTTTGTCGTCCGACGCCTTCACGGCTTCCGCTTGCTGCACGATACCGGCCATAACAGCGGTCCAATCGGTCTTGGCAAGCGCGCGGCGCTGGACCTTTCCCTTAGCAGCGTCCGAAAGGTCAATGTATCGGGCCATCTGTCTGTTTCCTGAAGGATGGAGAGGCGGGGCCGAAGCCCCTGCCGGGTTAGTCAGCCATCGCGCGTTGGTAAGCGTAGGCTTGCGAACCCTCTAGGTCGCGAACGATGCGGGCGAGACCGGGCATCGTCGGACCGTCAGAACCGCAAAAGTATGTTTTACCGGCGACAGACCGGAGCATCAAATGAATGTCGGGCGAGGTCGGCGGCCCGGCCCAGTTTGTGCAATGAATGAGAACGCCGACGCAGGAGCCGTCTTGCATCAGGGCCGATTCTTCGGCGTTCAGGGGGATGGCGTTATAGCTGGTCATCTGTCTGTTTCCGTCCGGCTAGTGCTTGATTGCCCTGCGCCGATGAAGTGACCCTAAGCACATTTTACGCAGGTCGCAATAGGCGGTTGCGTATTATTTACGCAGCGGACAAGCGGGAGGACAACCTGTCCGCCACTGTCCCCCCGTTTTGTCCCGGCGTCCCGCTATTCCAGACCATACGCGACGGCCGCGCAGTCCAGCGCCAGGACCAGGGCCACCGAAATGCTAGCCTGCACCGAGCCGCTGTTGCTCAACGAGCGCAGATTAGAGCCCTTACCGGCGATCTCTCGCAAGGCCCAGACGGCCCGGCCGGTGCGCTCGACGGCGGTCCTGCCGTTCGCGCCCTTGAAGGTCCGGTCCTCCTCCTGGATCAGCTTCTCCAAATCTCGGACGAACAGTTCCCGCTCGGTCCGCTTGGCGGCCCAGCCTTCGCCGCCCCGCGTGATATTCCGCGACTGGTCGATGGCCGGCGGGGTGAGCCCCTTCTCCGGGTCGAGGAGTTCGTAGTCCGTGCGGAACCGGAGCCCGGCCGCATACTGGTTTGGCGAGAGCGACCGGGTGGTCATCAGGGTCTCAAGCCCGTCGCGCGAGGCAATGCGCTTCCGACCTTCGTGTTCCTTCCGGTCCGAGGTCTCGATCTGCGAGCCCCGGAGGGCTTCGAGCCCCACGGTCTCGGCTATGTCGTTTGCCACCCGGATCGCCTGCTGGGCCGCCGCGATCTCCTCCTCGAGGCGGAGCATGGCCTCCCGGCCTTCCCGGCGCTGGCGGAGGTCTGGGGACGCCTCGGCTTGGACCGCCTGACGGAACCGGCGGGCCTGGCCCTCGGTGAGCGTCTGGCCCGATACGGTCAGGGAGCCGTTGTCGTTGGCAATCCCGGCCCCGTTATCGTTTGCCCCGATCATCCGGGGGGCGGAGGCGCGGGCCTGGCGCTTCTTGCGTTGGCGGGCGGAGGTCATGCGTTCGGCTCCTGGGGGGTGGGGTTGGCGGCTTGGCGGGCCTCGGCCTCAATCGCCCGTGATACCGCGTCGGCGGCGTCCATCAGGGCAAAGCGGAGGGCCGATCCGATACGGGCGGCGGTGATCCGCCCGACGATCTCAGTCTGGATGGCGTGGAGGGTCATGCGGCGCGCTCCTGTTTGGCTTGGGTTCTGTCGTTTGCGGCCGCGACGGCGACGCTGATCCGGCGCTCGGCGAAATACCCGGCCAGTTCGGCCTTGAGCGTTTCCGCCACGGTCGCGTTGATGGCGAGGATCGTCCGGTCGGCCCCCCGCCAGCGGCAGTAATGGTCAAGCCAGCGCCGGGCGAAGGCGTCGTCCTTGAGCGCGACGATCCTGGCGCGGAGTTCGGGCGGGCCGTCGAAGGTCGGGGCTGGACCTGTGGAATTCGCAGGGCCAGCCTCGGCCCCCCAGTTGAGGTGCTTCCCGTCCTTGAGCCACACGGCCATATCGGGCGCACCCTTGCCGCCGCACGTCTCGCCGACGTTGGGGGCGAACCGCCGGATCGCCGCGACCAGGCCCTCGCGCTCGTCGGCCGGCAGCTTGGCCCAGACCGCCGCCGCGTTCGGCTTGGAGGATCGGCCCTTGTGGTGCGGGTATTCCTTCCACGCCGCCTCGAAGGCCTCCGGGTAAGACCTCGCCTTCGGGGCTTTCGTCGCTCCCGGCGACAAGGAAGCGTTAGCTTCCAATTCTATCTGGCTTCTAGCTTCTAGTATGGCATTGCGGTCGCATCCGTTGTGCATTGCATCCGCATGGTCCGGGTCGTTGTTTTCCTTGGCTTTTGCCCTAGAGTTTTCCCACCGGGCGTTTGCCGCCTCTGTCGACTTTTCAACGAGTTTCTGACGACTTTCGAGCGATTTAACCGCGCGGGCGTTGGTCAGGAAGCCGTCGATCAGGGTCAGTTTCCCGAGGTCGAGGAGGGTGTCGAGCGCCTTCTGTGTGGCGGTCGGGCGCATCCGGCAGCGGCGGGACAGGCGGGCCAGATTGAGGGGCCAAGGGCCGCCGCCGTCATAGATCAGGTTGAGAACGATGGTGTAGACCCAGCCCTCGCCCGGCTCGAGTTCCGAGACGCCGTGCAGGAAGTCGCCCGGGAACCACTTAATCCAAGGGTCTTTCATTCCCCGCCCCCATAGCTAAAGCGCCCGCCCTGGGCCTCGTAATCGGTCTGGCGGGCGAGGTTCCCGAACCGGGTGGTGTTGTCGTCAAAGGAGAGGCGGACGGTGCCGATAGGGCCGTGGCGCTGCTTGCCGACGATCACCTCGGCTTGGCCGTGGGCCAGCGTCATGGCCTCGGTCCATTCGAGGTGCGCGGCGCTCCCCGGCTTGGGCTCAGAGCGGCCGAGATAGTAGCTCTCGCGGTAGACGAACATCACGCAATCCGCGTCCTGTTCGATGCTCCCCGACTCCCGGAGGTCCGAGAGCATCGGCCGCTTGTCGTCCCGGCTCTCGACCTGGCGGGAAAGCTGCGAGAGGGCAATGATCGGGATGCCGAGTTCCTTGGCCAGCGCCTTGAGCGCCCCGGTGATCTCCGAGACCTCCTGCGTCCGGTTGCGCTGGCCCCGGCCGTCGCCGGTCGTGCAGAGTTGGAGATAATCGACAATCAGGAGGTCCAAGCCCTCGCGGCGGTGCTGCCGGCGGACCCGGGCGCAAAGCTTGGCGATATGGATTCCGCCCGTCTCGTCGATATGGAGCGGGATCGACCGGATCAGGTCCCGGGCCTCCCGGATCCGGCCGAAGTCCTCGCGGGTGATGTAGCCCTTCCGCATTTTGTCGGAGGAGACCCCCGAGGCGTCCGCGAGGATGCGCTGGGCCAGCTGCTCCTTGGACATTTCCAGCGAGGAGAACATGACCCGCCCGCCCGCGGTCGTCCGGCGACCGTGGGGCGCGTCCGGGTCGGTCTCGAAGCGATATGCGCGGGCGACGTTGAAGCCGATGTTGGTGGCCAGGGCGGTCTTGCCCATCGACGGGCGGCCGGCGAGGATCAGGAGGTCGGACGGGTGGAGGCCCCCGATCTTCTGGTCGAGGTCGATCAAGTCGGTCGCGAGGCCCGAGAGCTTGCCGTCCCGTTTGAAGGCGGCCTCGATCATTTCCATCGCCCCGTCGACGGCGTCGGAGAAGGCGAAGACCGCCGAGGCCTGCTCCCCGGACTCCGCGAGGGTGAACAGGGCGTTTTCTGCCGCCGCGACGTGGTCGAGCGCGGGCTTGTCAGGGTCGAGCGCCTCGGCGCTGATCTGGTCTGCGATCCGAACGAGGTCCCGGCGAGTCGCAAGGTCGATGATTGACCTGGCGCAGTCTATAGCCACTCGGGCGGCCGGGGCCTTGTCCAGCAGCCCGAACAAATAGGCCGCGCCGCCGAAGTCGGGGAAGGCCGGATCCGTTGCGAAGGTATCCGCCAGCAGGGAAGGCGAGACCGACCGGCCCGCCGTGACGGCTTCGGTGATCGCGTCAAACAGGCGCTGATGGAATGGCTCAAAGAAGTGGGCGCCGCGCAGCCGGTCGGGAAGGCGCTCCATCAGGCCGGTGTCGTAGAGGATAGCGCCGAGGAGATCGCACTCGGCGGGGACGTTGGATGGGAGGCCTGGCGCGGCGGCGTCTCGGGGGTCGGTCATGACTTGTCGCCTTCAAAGAGAGGCCCGCAGCGGATTGTCTCGGCGCGGTCGAGGGCGGCGTCGGCCCAGCGGTTGAGGCGCTCGGCGGCTGCCGGGTATCGCTTCGCCCGAGCCTTGGCCTCGCGGCGGAGCGTGGCGGCGTAAAACTGCTCGAAGGAGACCAGGTCGCGGCGGTTCACGTCTCGCCCCCGTCGTTGGCGGCCTTCGTCATCCGGGCAAAGGCGTGTTCGGCCGCCGCGCTTTTGATGCCGCGGTCCAGCCGGAAGATCGCGCAAACGTCCGCCGCGACCCTGTTGAGCCCGGTTGCGGTCTCGACCCGCCCCAGGATCGGGTGACGATGCTCGGCGGCGACGTCGATCATGTAGCCCAGAAGGGCGGCCTTCTCGGCCGGGTCGGAGAGGTCGGCCAAGGCACCGACGACCAGCCGGCGGGCGGTCATGCGGAGGAAGCTCGCGCGGGCGGCGCGTTCGGCCTTGGCGCGCGGAGCCTCCCGTTTCCGGTCGATTCGCTCGGCCATCCAATTCTGCTTGCCGTTGGTCATCGCGATGTCCGAAGCCCGAACAGGACCAGCGACCGCTTGGCCTGGATCAGGTGGCGCACCGGCTTGTGGTTCCGGCGCGCGTCCGCGATCTGGCGCTCTATCGGGCGCAGGGCTCGGCGAAGACGCCAGCGGGCCAGTTCGTAGCGGAGGATTTCGAGGAGGCGGTTCATCAGGTCACCCATCCGTCGTTGTCGTTCATGTGGGCCCGGCAGACCCGGGCGAGGGCGGCTTGAGCGGCCGCATGGGCCCCGGACATTCCGGCGACGTCCCGGATCGCGCGGAGAGAGCCTTCGATCCTGGCGGTCTCAACGCGGATCACGTCGGCCTTGAGCATGGCCGTGCGGATGTCTTGAGCGATGGTCACGTCCCGCCCCGATCCAGCCGCTCGGTCACCACTTCCCCATTTGAGCGCCAGACGCGCCAGCGGCCCGGCTTGCAGACCCGGTCGACGCGATGTTCTGCGACCGCGCGCTGGGCCTTCCTGAGCTCGAGCGCGTCCGGCCCGTAGGCATGACAGAACAGGCAGTCATGGATCATCTCGACCAACTCCCTCCACATCACGCGGCCTCCGCGCGGGCTTCGTCCCAGATCGTCCGCTCGGTTTCCCGGCGGTTCGGCCGGTCCCTTTCGATCCGCTCGCTACGCGTGAAGAAGCTCGCGGCCCCGGTCGATTGACCTTTGAAGCGCCGGGCCCCGTCCGTTCCGACCGCGTGATGGCCAGCGCACCAGCCCCGGGCCAGAACCGGGTTGCAGCAGGAGAGCGCGGACATCCCCTCGCCGATCAGCCAAGTGCATTCACCGAACTTGCGGCCGTCCATCCAAGGGCGGGCGTTCGGGCTTTCAATGCTGGCCAAGGTAACCCGCACCGGCTCGGGCGCGGCGGCGGGCTTGCCTCTGTCGTTTGCCGGCTGGGGGAGGTTGCCGAACACCAGCGCGGGCTTGTTCCGCGGGGCCCTGATCTTCGGCGGCGCGGGGAGCCTGGCGGGCTTGGATGCCGGCTTCCGGGCGCTCGCCATCCAGCCCATGCGGTGAGCCTTGCCGATGATCGTGTTTCTGGTCGCCCCGTGGCCAAGGATGGCCGCGACCTCGGCCGCGCTCTTGCCCTCGTCGATGTAGAGCCTTCGCGCATCCTCCACCCGCGTCGGCGTCCAGAAGGCACCGAGGCGCGCCGGGAGGCCGAGGCGGATCCGCAGCTTGTCCATCGTCGATTGGCCGATCTTGAACAGGACCAGTATCTCGGCGACGGTCACGCCCTCTTTCCAAAGGGCGGCGAAGCGGCGCTCCTCGGCGTCGGTAAAATGGACGGTCATGGTCAGGCGCTCCGTTGAAAGTTGATGGGGTCCCAGCGGCCGGCCTGGGTCGGGTGGCGCAGGCGCAGGGCGCAGAGCCAGATCCCGAAGGCGTCGGCCTCGTCGGAACATGAGGGGGTGAAACCGTAGCGGCGGGCGGCGGCGAGCATCTGCTCCTTGTCTGCCCGGCCGGAGCCCGTGAGGGCCTTCTTGACTTGGGAGGTCGCAACCTCGGCGCACTCGATCCCAAGGCGGTGGCAGACCATCTCCGTGACCCCGGCCATGCCTTGCAGCTTGCGGGTCGTCGCCATCTGGGTCTGGGCCGGGAGGATGGGAGCCTCAAAGATCAGGAGGCTCGGCTCGATCTCGCGGACCTTCGGCTCCAGCCAGTCCTGCCATGCACAAAGGAACCGGCCGACGTCGGGGCCGGTCGAGGGCATACGGACGTGGCCGAGCGTCGGAACCTCGCCGGTGTCGGCGGGGCCGAAGCAGAAGCCGGTCTGGGTTGCGAGATCGAGCGCGAGGGCGGTCATCAGGCGGCGTCGCTCGTTGCGGCCGCGTCGTCGTTGGCCACCAGCTTCAAGCCGCTGGACGCCTTCTCCGGGTTGTGCCCGGCCTCGCTCATCGCCCAGGCCAGCTTCTCTTGCCCTGCGTGATAGCCGCGCAGGAAGGCCGGCGCGTGATGCGGCGGGAAGTTGTCCGGCATGGTCGAGTCGTCGCCCCGGAGGCCGGCGGTGTAGCCTTGTCCCTCGGCGAAGACCTCGTCCTGGGCGAGCGAGGGGGTGGCGAACAAATCGGTCTGCGTCCCGGCCGGGAGGCCCGCCCATTCCCGCAGCTGGGCCCGGCGTTGTTCCTCGGCGGTCAGGTCGCGGCGGCTGGATGCGCCGTCCTCAAGGATGGCTTGCAGTTCCTTGCGGGTGAACCCGTCCGCCTTCGCGTCCCGAAACATATCGGTCAGGACGCTCCGCTCGGCGTCGTATTCGGCCTTCTTGATCGCCGCCTTCGCTTGCTGGATGCGGAGCTTGTTCAGGTGCGAGAGGAAGACCGCCTCCTCGTTGCGGTTCGGGATTTGCGGAGCCGACCCGGCATCCGGGGCTTCCGCTTCGCTCTTGAGTGTCTTGGCCATTCGGCCCTCCTTGTCGTCCGGTCATCGGGCCGGGCGTTCCCGTTGGTCGTCAGGTCGCCTTGTCGGCGGCGGTTAGGGCGGCCTCTGTGCGGTCCAGCGCGTCGCGGGCTTCGCGGAGTTCCTCAAAGCCGCGCTTGATCTCGCGGGGGGTCAGGACGCGATCCGCGAGGGCAGTGCGGAGGTGCCGCTGGACGTCGCTCGCCTGTTCGGTGAAGGCGCAGGCCAGATCGGCCAGCCGCTCGGCCCCGACCTCGACCCGGGACCGCTTGGCCAAGGCGTCGCTGATCACTGGGTGACCGCAGTAGCGTTCAAGGGCGGCGAGGATGTCGAGGGGGAGGTAGCAGCCCGTGCCGACCGTCTGGCACCGGGAAAGCTGGGGCACCGAATAGTGCCGGGCGAGCGCCTCGCATGCCGCCGAAGCCTCCGCGAGCCCTCCGCAACGCGCGATCAGTTTCTCGGTCAGGAGGGCAAGAAGGCGGTCGCTCATGGTCGGTAAGGTCCGGGGTGCGATTTACGGGGCGTTGGTCGGCGGCTTAGGCCAAGGTCTCGCCCGGCTCAGAAGGAGTGCAGGGGTGTTTGTCATTCGCGGCGTCAGGCTGTTTTTCGGCCCGGCTGGCCAATGGGACCGGGCCGTGGGGCGTCCACTGCTTGAGGTTCAGTGCCTCTGCGGCCTTCTCTTGGGCGGCGATTACGAGGTCGAGGAGCGGCAGTTGTGCCGCCGCGACGGAGGCCAGTTCCAAAAGCAGAACCCGCGCCTTCGGCTCGTCACCGTCGCGGGCGCAATGGTCGGCGGTCATGGCCAGCCGATAGACCCGCCGGGCGACGACAAGGGCGTCGTGAACAATCATGCGGCCCGGTCCTGCGAGGCTGTGTCGTTGGCCGGGACATGACTGGCGGCCTTCAACACCTCGAGCGTGATGTCGGGATAGGCGTCGATCAGTTCAGCCCAAGCGGCGCGCGGGATCGTGTTCCGGCTTTTCCACATTCGGACGTTGATGGCAGGGACGCCCAGCTTCGCCGCAATTTCGGCGGAGCCCTTGGCGGCGATAAGGTCGGAGTGCGTTGTCATGCCCGGCACGTTACGAACGGTTACGCGATAACGCAAGACCTTGTTACGCCCAGATACATCCTTTCCGGTAACGTGATCGGCATGGATGATCGCTGGAAAACCGCCGCCGACTCTCACGACCGCCTGCGTTGGGCCCGGATCCAATGGCAGGAGGCCAAGGGCATCAAGCCGGACGCCGGGGCCGCGGCGGAGAGCCTGGGCATCAAGGCGCACACCTATCGTGCCTATGAGCGCCGCCCCGACTCCTCAAAGCACACCCGTCTTGACGATCAGCGCGCGATCCAGTTCGCGCGCAAATTCGGCGTCAACTGGACCTGGCTGCTGACGGGCGAGGGAAGCCCCGACGCGAGCGACGACCGCCTGACGCCAACAGAGCGCCGGATGATCGACGCCCTACGAGAGGCCCCAGAGGCCCGGCAGGCCGCAGCCGCCGATGCGATCATCCAGCTGCTCAAGATTGCCTAAGGGCTACGTCAGTTTCGGTCGGAGGCTCCGACGCAGCAGGGAAATTCCGGGATGCTGGCCTTCATCTTGATCGGGGCGGTCCTGCAAGAGCCGGCGCGATCCGACCTGCGGCGGGAAGCCCCCGTCCTGATCCAACAGTCTATTGCTGAGATCGTTGATAGCTCCGGCGACTTGGCCGAGGCCCTGGGCCGGTGCGCCAGCGTCTATCCTGGCGGATCCGCCAATCCGTATGTCGTGCGGGCCAGAAGCGAGGTGGCCGACTTGGGGATAGAGGACCTGACCTTTTCCGTGCAGCACGTCGAGTCCGTCTTGTTCGCTCAAGCGGCGGCCGAGCCGTCCGATCCGGTCCGAACCGTCCGAGGTTGCGCCGAGGAAATCGAAGCTGCCGCCGAAGACGTGAGGGCCCAAGCGGTCGGGTTCCGGGGTCTGATCGTGGCTCTCTCGCGGCTGGAGCAGTAGGCTTGGCGCGTAACCCAACGTAACTTTCCGCTTGCGTTGTGAGTAACGATAGGTAACGTGGCCCCCTAACCAGAGGGGAGCCCCATGTCGTTCCATTCAGTCCAAACCCCAGGCCTTCGCCATATCGGCGAGCCGCTCGGCGCGGTCGTCGTCGGCCTTGATCGGGCCGTCGCCGCGAAGGCCGGCAAGACGGTCATCCAGAACCTCGCCGACAAGGGGGGCTGGGAAGCCCCCGAACACGGCTCTGAACGCTATCTGATGCTCGAGGCCGCCTTGGCGAGCCGGGGCATGAGTTGGCGTTTCCGGGGCGGGGAGGGGGCGCACGACAACTGGTCGCTCGTCCGCGACTGCGCCCGGATTGCGGCGCAGCGGGACATGATGGAGGTCGAGCGGGACACCGCCGACTGGTCCGTCGCGGTTCCCGAAGACCGGGCGCGAATGGTCTTCACCCAATGGGGTCTGACCGAGGTCCGGCTCCGTCACGCCAGCCCGGGCGATGTGCTTCTGTTCTCGATGGGGGAGGGGGTTCACCCCGCGATTATGTCCGCGCCCGGCGGGGACTATTCGTGGTCGATGCTGCCCCGGAAGACGCTCCCCGAGGCCAAGATGATCCACGGCTATTACGCCCGCGCGATCATTGAGAGTTGGGTCGGCAAGTGGTGGTCCGACCGCCTGATCGGGGCTTTCAGCTTCGACGCTTCGGACCGGATGCGCGCCCTCAAGGTGGCGGCATGACCCGGCACACCTTCACCACTTGTCTCTCGTTCGGCACGGACGGCGAGGCCGACTTCTGCGAACTGGATGTCACGGTGTCCTTTGGCTTCACGCCGGGCCGCGACGCGACGCCGCCCGCATACGACCACGGCGGGCTGCCCGCCGACCCGCCGGAGATCGGCGACATAGAGGTCGAGGCCATCGACGGGCGCCCGGTGACCGCTGGCGATTGGGAAGCCATCGACGCAATCTTGGACCAGTTTGCGACCGGCGACTTCGACGGCGCCATGATGGACGTGGTGGGGGCGTGATGGAACTCCGCATCACACCCGGGATTGAGCGCCTGTATCGCCTTGCATTGGTCGAGGACGACGGCGGGTTCTTCACCCTGTCGGAACACGACGCGATGGACGACGCGATCTTCGCGATGAAGTCGCTTGAGCGGTCCTGCGCCGACGCCGCGCGGGCCTTGGCGAGGGTTCGGACGTGAACCGCCCCCCTCGCGGGTTCCTCCGCCTTCCCCTGACCTTCGCCCTTGGCGTCTTCCTGACCGCCCTGCCGCTGGTCGTCCTCACCAACCTGATCTGGAGCGTCCAATGAAGCCGCGCCCGCACCCCCTTGGAATCACATCATCCCCCGATTGGGATGGGGTCTGGTCCCGCTACATCGACCTCTCCGAAGGCGTCGAGCCGGAAGCCGACGCGCCTCTGGAGGCGGACCGGGAGCCGTCGCGGATGCACGTCGCCCTCGGCATCCTCGGATGCATCTGCGCCGCGCTGGCCCTGTTCTCGGCGGTGCTTGGATGACCTTGGCGAACCCCCGCACCCTGCCGGAAGGCCAACTGATCACCGAGCCGGGGGTCTATGACCTCCCGATTGAGGTCTATCACGGCCAACCCTGCGCTGGCCCGTCGATCTCCTCCGGGGGGCTGCGGACGATCTGGGCGCAAAGCCCGGCGCACTACTACGTCGACAGCGCGCTCAACCCGAACCGGGAGCCGCCAGCGGACAACCCGGCCTTCGCCCTCGGCCGGCTGGCGCACAAGCTGCTGCTGGAGGGCTCCTCCGGCCTTGCGGCCGAGTTCGTCACCCGCCCGGATTGCTGGTCGGACTGGCGGACGAAGGAGGCGAAGGTCTGGCGCGACGAACAACTCCTCGCGGGTTTCACCATCATCACCGAGGCGGACCTCAAGGCCGTCACCGGCATGGCGGAGAGCCTGGCGCGTCACCCGCTGGTCGAGGCCGGTATCCTCGACGGCTATGTCGAGCGGTCGTTGATCTGGCAGGACGCGGCAACCGGGGTCTGGCTCAAGAGTCGCCCGGACGTGGTCCCCAAGGCATCGGGCCTGTTCTCCGATCTCAAGACGACGCCGAGCGTCTGCGACGACGACCTCCAGCGGTCGCTCGGCTCGTTCGGCTATCATTGCCAAGCCGCGCTGGTCGGCACGGCCTCCGAGGCGGTCCTTGGCCGCCCGATGGAGGAGTTCGCCCTCGTCTGGGTCGAGAAGGCCCCCCCGCACTGCGTCCGCGTCACCGTCTTGACCGGCGAGGACCTTGAGCGCGGCCGGATGCAATGCCGCCGGGCCATTGACCAGTTCGCCGCTTGTGTCGCCTCCGGGGAGTGGCCGGGCCCGGGCGGATCGAAGCGCGACGCCGAATATCTCCAACTCCCGGCCTGGGCCGCAAAGCGGATCGACCAGCAACTCGAGGTCGCCGCGGCCGAGGCAAACGACAACACCCGTCAACCCGAGAAAGCAGCCTGAAAATGACCGATCAATCCGTCGTCGTGACCATCCCGGAGCGCCAGCCGCGCTCGGTGTTGGTCGATATGTCCGGCCGCTACGGTATGGAGCCCGCCGCCTTTGAGGCGACCCTTCGCGCTACGGTCTGCAAGGGCAACGTCTCCCGCGAGGAGTTCGCCGCCTTCCTGCTGGTTGCCAAGGAATACGGCCTCAACCCGATGACGAAGGAGCTTTACGCCTTTCCGGCCAAGGGCGGCGGAATCCAACCCATCGTTTCAATCGACGGCTGGGCCCGCATTATCAACGATCACCCGATGTTCGACGGGATGGACTTTGAGGACGTGCGCGAGGGCGAGGAGATGATAGCCATCACCTGCCGGATGCACCGTAAGGACCGGAGCCGGTCAATCGAGGCGACCGAGTATATGGCCGAGTGCCGGCGCTCAACCGACGTATGGAAGACCTGGCCCCGCCGGATGCTGCGCCACAAGGCCATGATCCAGTGCGCCCGCTACGCCTTCGGTTTCTCCGGCATCGTTGAGCAGGACGAATACGAGCGCCAGATGACGGCCCACGACGTGACCCCGCGCGAGGCCCCGAACCTGGCCGCCCGTCTCGCCGCGCCGGCCGAGGCCGTCACCGAGGGCTTCACGGTCCACAACGGCCTCGACCCGGACGACCACATTCCCAATTTCGACGCCGCTCCCCCGGTGTCGAATGCGGAGGCCCCCGCCGCTGTTGCTGACGAAGCGACCCAGGCGGGGGCCGATGCCGCCGAGGAGGACTTCCCCGGCGACCGGCCTTCCGATCCCAAGACGCCGACGCTGGCGACCGACCTGATCAAATGGGCCGACGACCTGATCCGGGACTTGCCGGACCTGACCGACGAACAGGTCGCGCATATCGAAACCGACCGGCGCGAGCTCGCGAAGTTCGCGGTCCTCAAGACGCAGGATCTGGACAAGGCGAAGGAACTCGAGGCCGCGATCAATAAGCGGAAGCGGGGCCCCGCATGAGGACCATCGCCCAGATCGACGCCGAGCTTGCCCGGCTGAAAGCGGAGCGGAAGGCCCTCAAGCCTGTCGTGTCGCTCTCGCCGGGGTTCAAGCGGTCACGCTCGTTCCGCCCGGAAGGGGAGGGCCAGCGCCAGCCG